>Ga0136846_1241126_pt1 | contig 14937 bp, 16 predicted proteins | sample HopSoiMetagenom2_FD_96841 | JGI IMG/M metagenome (GOLD analysis project Ga0136846, IMG submission 96841) | Grasslands soil microbial communities from Hopland, California, USA - 2 Assembly 2016 (version 4) | ecosystem: Environmental > Terrestrial > Soil > Grasslands | place: USA: Hopland...
CGCTGGGCGATGATGTTCTTCTGCACCTCCGTGGTGCCCGCGGCGACGGTCACCGGGATGCTCTCCAGCCACTGGCGTTGCATCTCGCCGTCGAGCAGCGCCCACGGGTCGTCGTCGAGCAGCAGTCCGCGCGCGCCGAGCAGCTCGAGCCCGATCTGCCCGGCGAGCTGCTCGACCTGGGTGTTGTGGATGCGCGCGATCGACGCCTCGATCGCGGGCACCTCCCCTGCGGCCTGGATCGAGATGGCGCCGTAGTTGAGGAGCTTGGCCGCCTCGATGCGCATCGCCAACGTCGCCAGCCGAGCGCGCACCGCCGGAACCTCGGCGAGCGGCCGGCCGTCGACCACGGTGTCGCGCGCGTACGCGACCAGGTGCTCGAGCACCCGGTTGGCGCGGGCGTAGCGGGCGATTCCGATGCGCTCGAACGCGAGCCCCTCCCCCACCAGGGTCCACCCCTGGTCCTCGTCGCCGAGGCGGTCGCCGACCGGGATCTCGGCGTCGTCGAAGAAGATCTCGCTGAACTCGCTCTTGCCCGCCATGCTGGGGATCGGCCGTACGGTGATCCCGGGTGTCCGCATGTCGACGAGGAACATCGAGATGCCCTGCTGCTTCTTCACCTCGGCGTTGGTCCGGGCGAGCAGCAGGCAGTGATCGGCCGGCGCATCGGCGTAGCTGTTCCAGATCTTCTGCCCGTTGACGACGTAGTGGTCGCCGTCGCGCACCGCGCGCGTCTTCAGCGACGCCAGGTCGGAGCCCGCCTCGGGCTCGGAGAAGCCCTGGCACCAGATGACGTCGCCCGCCGCCATGCGCGGCAGGTGACGAGCCTGCTGCTCGGGAGTCCCGAAGCGCATGATCAGCGGTCCGATGTAGTTGAGGTTCATGTACTGCGGGCCGCGCGGCTCACCCGCGGCCCACATCTCCTCCCGGACGACGGCCTGTTGCCACACCGACCGGTCCGCGCCCCCGTGCTCCTTCGGCCAGCTCAGCGTGAGCCAGCCCCGCGCCGCGAGCTTCTGGCAGAGCTCCCGGGTAAACGGCATCGCGCGTGCGTCGTCGACGAAGACCGTCTTCCACCACGACGGGAGCTCTTCGTCGAGGAAGGCGCGCAGCTCGGCGCGAAACGCCTCGTCCTCGGGGCTGAATTCGAAGTCCATGGGATCACCACACTCCCACGTCGTGCAGGAACTCGAGGAGCCCGCCGACCAGCCGGAGCTCCGAGACGTCGGGCCGCGGCACCCACGCGGCCTCGGCGGCGTCGTCGCCCGCGACCGGCGTGCGCGCCGGATCGAGCGCGGTCACCGCGAAGTCGAGGATCACGTGGTGATGGGTCTCGTCGAGACGCTCCACCCAGCCGAGGAAGCGGTCGACGACGACCTCGAGGCCCGTCTCCTCGAACGTCTCGCGCACCACCGCCTCGTGCAGCGTCTCGCCCCACTCGACGCGTCCGCCCGGCACCGACCACTCGCCGGCGGCCGGCCCGCGCCCCCGGCGGATCAGAAGCAGCGCGTCGGCGTGCGCGCACACCGCGCCGACCGCGACCTCGGGGCCGGTCACGGTCGCTCGCTGTCGTCGAGACGTCGGTGCATCACCAGCGCCCGGGCGGTGAAGCCGTGCGTCTCGAAGAAGTTCTTGGCCGCCCGGTGGCCCGGGAGCGCGGGGGCGTCCATCCCGATGCAGTGGTGGCCACGGCAATGCGCGACGAGGGCGTCGGCCATCGACTCTCCCACTCCGACCTCGCGCGCTTCGTGCTCGACGAACAGATCCGTGACGACACCGAGCCGCGCGCGTGAGCGGAGCTGCTCCACCACCACCGCGCCGTGACCCACGACCACGTCGTCGATGGTGCCGACCACGAGCAGCGCCTCGTCGCGCGTCAGCAGCGCGCCGTACGCGTCCTCGAGCGGCTCCGGCCACGCCTCGCGCGCCGCCCAGAGCGCGCCGCCGCGCATGGCGGCGAGCTCCGCGCGCATCAACTGCGCCAGCTCCACGATCCGAGGGATGTCCGCGGCCGTCGCCGGCCGGCTCGACTCCACGTCAGGAGAGCTGCGTGATCTTGCCGAGGATCGTGTTGCGGCCGCGGTGGTCGGTCTCGTAGCGACGGATCGCCTCGAGCGATTCGGGATCGAGCCCTTCGAGTCGCTCGACCACCTGCGATGCGGACAGCTCGTCGTAGTCGGGGATGGGGAGCGCGTCCGACGCCGGTACGTCGGTCCGCCACGCCGCGTCAGGCGGTGGTGTGTCGCGGGCAGTGGACGGCGGCGCAGGTGACGCCGGCGCGACCGGTGAAGGCGCAGCCTCGGCGCGCGGAGGCGGTGGAGGCGGCGGCGCCGGCTCGGTGCCGTTGACGCGGAGGGCGAGAAGCTGCGCCAGCGCGGTGCCCGCGACGTCGCGCGCGACCCCGATGCCACTACCCGCGACGTCACGGGCGACGCCGAAGCCGCCCTCCGCCACGACCCGCGCCATGCCGACCGATTCGTCGATCCGCCGCTTCACCTCCGGCGGGACCGGCGCCGGTGGCGGCGGTGGTGTCCGATGCGAGTCGACCTCGCGCTTGCCGCGCGCGACGAAGATCCCCATCATGCTCGGCAGCATGTCGCGCACGTAGAGCGCCATCCCGACCGGCGCGTACACGAACAGCTCGACCGCCTTCTCGACCGGTGCCTTCTCGTCCGACACGACGGCTCCATCTCCCAGGTTCCGGACCCCTCGCAGTCTACGGTGCCGGGCACCATGTCGGTCCTCGAAGCAGCGCTGGTGATCGCGGCCGCCTTCTTCGCCGGCACGATCAACACGATCGTCGGATCGGGTTCGCTCATCACCTTCCCGACGCTGCTCGCCATCGGCTACTCGCCTGTCGTGGCCAACGTGAGCAACACCGTCGGCATCTCGTTCGGCAGCCTGAGCGGAGCGTTCGGCTACCGCCGCGAGCTGGTCGGCCAGCGCGGTCGTGTGCTGCGCCTCGGCTCGGCGTCGTTGGTGGGGGGCATCACGGGCGGCGTCCTGCTCCTGACGCTCCCGAGCTCCGTGTTCGACGCCGTCGTGCCCGTCCTCATCCTGATCGCCGTCGTCCTGGTGGTCGTGCAGCCCCGGCTCAGCCGCTTCGTGGCCGAGCGGCGCAGCCGCGTGGTGGAGCACGGCGGCCTCGAGCTGTGGATCGGGATCTTCCTCACCGGCGTCTACGGGGGCTACTTCGGCGCCGCCCAGGGGGTAATCCTGCTGGCGCTGCTCGGCATCTTCATCGCCGACGACCTGCAACGCCTCAACGGTGTCAAGAACGTGCTCGCGCTGATCGCCAACGGCGTCGCGGCGGTGTTGTTCGTGTTCGTCGCCGACGTCGCCTGGCTGGTGGTCGTGCTCATCGCGGTCGGCTCCGTGGTCGGCGCGCAGCTCGGCGCGCAGGTCGGCCGCCGCCTGCCCGCATCGGCGCTGCGCGCCATCATCGTCGTCGTGGGCCTCGTCGCCGCGATCAAGCTGCTCGTGTCGTGACCGGTCGCCGGATCGCGACGACCGTCGCCCCGACCACCGCGAGCGCGCTCAGCAGCACCACCCAGTCGCCGAAGCGCACGTAGAAAGTGTCGCCGGTCGACGTCGGCACCGACGCGGTGACGATCGCCGACTCGAACAGCTTCGTGCGGTCGTGCTCCGAGCCGTCGGGGTCGATCACCGCGCTGATGCCCGACACCGACGCCTGCAACACCGCGCGGCCGGTCTCGGCGGCGCGCATCTGGCCGAGCGCCAGGTGCTGTTCGCTGTTGCCGGAACGCTGGTACGACCGGTTGTTGGTGCTCACGACGATCGCCTCGGCGCCATCGCGCACGTTGTCCCGGACCAGCGGCCCGAACGCGGACTCGAAGCAGATCACCGAGCCCAGCGGATGTCCGGCCACGCGGAACATCTTGCGCGAGTCGCCGGGCTGGAAGTCGTAGGGCACCTGCCGGAGCTCCGGCAGGAAGCTCAACTGGTCGCGCCACGGCACGTATTCGCCGAACGGTACGAGGTGCTGCTTCGAGTACACGCCCTGGAGGCCGCCGCCGGGCGTGTACATGAGGTTGGTGTTGCGCGATTCGCCATCGGTGCCGGGGGTGCGCGCGTTCACGAGCACGAAGGAGTCGTGCCGCGCGGCCAGGTCGGTGAGGCGAGCCCGCAGGGTCGGGTCCTGCTGTGGGTCGGTGTCGAGCGACGACTCGGGGAACACGATCAGGTCGTAGTGACCGCGCAGACGATCGGCGAGCGCGAAGTGCTTGTCGGTGAGCGGCTGATCGGTCTGCTGCGCCAACGGAAGCTGCTCGTCGTCGCCCTGCAGCATGGCGACGCGCAGATGGCCGGTGTTCGTCGGCTCGAACCGCGTGACGTCGGTGAGCACCGTCGCCGCCATCACGCCGGCGAGGCCCAGCGCGGCGAGGGCCGCCGCCCGTCCGGTGTGGGAACGCAGCGCGAGCACGAGATCGAGCACCAAGCCGTTCACCGCGACGACCACGAAGCTCACGAGCAGCGTCCCGCCCACGCTCGCCAACGCCCGCGCCGCCGGCACGCCGTGGAGGGCGACGCCGAGGTCGGCCCACGGGAACCCGCCCAGCGGCCAGCGGCCTCGGAGCGCCTCGAGGAGCACCCACGCCGCCGCGGTGAGGAACGGCGACGCGATGCCGCGCCGCGCGTACGCCGCCACGAGCGCGCCGACGACCGCGATCGCGGCCGCCATCACCGCGACCAGCGGCACGACCGCGACGTAGCCGAAATACCGGATCCACGGGATCACCACCCCGTACGCGGCGACGCCGAACACGAAGCCGTAGAGCGCAGCGTGCGCAGGACGCGCCCCGCGCCACGACCATAGGAGCGGCACCAGTGCGACGAGGACGAGCGGACCGAGATCGACGGGCGCGAAGCACAAGCCGGTCGCGATGCCCGCGCCGACGACGGCCGCGAGCCGCCACGCGCTGACACGCGACCGTGCCGGGCCGGCCGCCGGCGCGGCCGGCGTCACCCGGTCAGGCGCAGTCGTCGCAGAACTGGCGTTCAGGATCCGCGAGCCGCCGCAGCGGCAGGAGCAGGAAGCAGGACTGGCAGAGGAACTCGTCGGGACGACGCGGCACGATCCGCGTGGGACCATCCGCCCGGTCGTCGCCGTCGACCTCCTCCTCCTCGAGGTCCTCCTCGTCGTCCTCGAGGGTCGCGCTGGCGGTGCGCTCCTGGAGCAGGACGTCGAGCGGCTCCTCGACGTCGTCCGGGTGCAGCTCCTCGTCGAGGTCGACGACGCCGTCGTCGTCCTCCTCTTCGGTTGCCAACGGCTCCGCAGTGGCGGTGTCGTCGGTGACGACCGGGACCGGAACCTCCGGGCTCACGTCGAGTTCGTCGTCGAGCAGGTCGATGTCCGCGCCCTCGTCGTCGTCGACGACGACGATCTCGTCGTCGACCAGGTCGTCCTCGTCGCCGAGCTCTTCATCGTCGATCTCGGGTTCGTCGTCGAATTCTTCGTCGCTCATCAGGGCTCCGAGCGGTCGGCCGATCGGGATCGGCCACGCGGGGGTCGAGTGGTCAGGGGGCGGTCGGCGGGTCGAGGGGCGCGGAATATACACCCGCACCTGTATGGGGTCGCGACCCAAACCGGCGGGGTCGTGCACCTATTCCCAGGTGTACGAGAGCCCCCGATGTCCGGATGGAGGCACATGGACGAGAAGGGGGCCCAGGAGACCGTTGGGGCCACTGGTTGGCCCGGCCTGCCTGCAGGCCGGGTTATCGCAGAGTTCTCTACTTGGTCTCCTGAGCCCCCGTGCCCATCCCTCCCGGTGCCTCCGTCTCGTGTGCGAAACGACCCACGACCGAGCGATGAGGACGCACGTAGTAGGCCCGACGGAGAGGGTCCGAGTCAAGCGGGAGCCGCGTCGCGCGCGACGCCGTGACCTGCACCGACGCGCGTCGACCCTGGTCAGCGTGCCGGCGAATTTTTTGTGCCGTTCAGGCTCCCGACACGGCGTGGGTCATGCCGGCCCCGCGGCCCGGCGCGCCTCCGCGGCCCGCTCGGCGGCGAGGCGCTCGAGCTCGTACGTCGTGTGGTCGACGTACGACATCGCGGCCGCGATCGCACGGTGGCCGGCCTGCTCGGCGATCAGTCGGTGCATCTCCTGGCCGATCTGGCGGTACGAAGGGTGACCCGACGGCGCGGTGCGCAGCTCGAGCAGGTGCATCGCCTCACGCGCGTTGAGCTGCATCGCGAAGCGGATGCCGTACGCGAGAGACACCGCGTACGGTGCCTGCTCCGGGAACGGGTCGTGCAACGCGTCGTACAGCGCGGCCGATCGTTCCATCGCGTCGTCGAACGGTTCGCGCAACCCTGCTTCCTCCACCGCGTCCGGGATCTCGTACCCGTGTCGCGTCGACAACGGCTGCCACTCGATGGTCAGCATGCGGTGACGTTGGAGGTCGCGAAACGCGCCGTAGTCGGCGACGATGTCGAAGCGGTAGTCGATGCGCTCGAACGCGCGGCCGGGTTTGTGCCGACGGTTGCGGCGCTCACCCACGTACGCGCGCAGGAGTGCGACGCGGTCGTCGTCGCCGAGGTCGCGGACCTTGGCGAGCACCTGGTCGTCGGGAAGGTGCGTCTGCGGGTAGCAGATGGCCGCGAGGAGCTTGTCCTCGGCGTCGGGGTCGAAGTCGGTGAGCGTGACGGCGGGCCTCGGTTCAGCCCGCTCACCTGCGAAGATGCGGTCGACGAGCTCCCGGGTGGAGTGGCGCGTCTCGGCGAGGTACGCGCTCCACGCAACCCCACGGTCGGCCCGGTCGACCCGCGTGAGAAAGCTCGGCACGACCTTCCGCAGCTCCTCGAGCATCATCGCCGCGTACGACCGCGCCTCGGGCAACGGGTGCGCGCGCATGCGCAGCAGCAGCGCCTCGTACCCCTGGCCGGTGCCGTAGATGCCGACGTTCGACAGCGTGGCCGCCGGCAACACGCCGCGGATCGCGTCGCACGCCTTCGCCTTGATCGTCTGCTTGTACACGAAGTCGGAGTCGCGCGCTTCCTTCGGGTAGCGCTCGCGCGCCCAGTCGGTGATGCGCGGCAGCATCTCGGCGTACGCGGTGAACTGCGCGTCCATGTCGGCGATGTAGCGCCACGCGTGCTCACGCGACGCGAGCACCGCGCTGTCGCGGTAGTAGCGGAAGCGACCGTCGAGCTTCTTGTCGTACTCGATGTAGCGCGTCGACTGCTCGAGGTACGCCATGAGGCGTCCCCACTCGAGGATCTTGGTGAGCACGTTCGACGCCTGCTCGCACGCAAGGTGGACGCCACCGAGCTGGGCCACGGAGTCGTCGCCGTACTCGAAGAACACGCGATCGTAGAGCTCCTCGGCGCGGCGCAGGCCGACCGTGGCGTCGACGGTGAGGTCACCCGTGAGGTCGAGGTCGTTCACGAACTCGTCGAGGAAGAGGCGACGCAGGCTCTTGTGCGTGCGCGAGTAGCGCGCGAACAACGCACCCTTGACGACTTCGGGCAGGTTGACGAGCGCGAACACCGGACGATCGAGGTTGGTGAAGTACGGCCGCAGGACGGCCGCCTCGTCGTCGGTGAAATTCTCGGAGGGGTACACGCCCACAGTCTCGCCTCCAGCGCGCCGGCCGATCGGCCGGGCTGGCGATGGTATCGGCGCCTCCCCCGCGCGACGGGGACCTCGGTCCCGTCCGCGCGGTGCGGCACCCTGACCGTTTCGGCGTGGCTCGGCCGCGATGATCGCGGGCCGGTCACGCCGAAACGGTGGGGGCCTCAGACGACGAGGACGAACGCGCCGGGCACGACGTCGACGGTCACGAGCCGGGCCGGCGGCACGCCGACGCCGTCGACCTCCAGCGGGACCGCTCGGCCGTCGGCCCGCACCTCGACGTGCCGGCCGCTGGTCTGCGTGATGTCGGGGTGCGGCAGGTGCACGCCCTGGGGAAGGCGCGCACGCACGCCCGCCCGCTGCCCGCGCCGCACCGCGTACACCTGCACCTCGACCCGGCCGTCGCCGGGATGCCCCCGCGGGACCACGTCGGAGCCCCGCAGGTGCTGGCCGCTCGCCACCACCACGGCTGTCGCGGGCCCGTCGTGTGCGAGCCGGTCGTCGACCCGCACCCGCAGGCCGGACGCGCGGGTGAACCACCGGGCCCGGTCGGGGGCCACGCCGACGACGAGCATGTTCACCGCGAACAGCTCACGGTCGTCGGCGACGACCCGCAGCCCGTCGAGCGTCAGCTCCAGCGCCGCGGCGCCGGCGGCGTGCAGGCCGAGCGCCCGGGCGAGATCGGAGCCGTGACCGGGGCGGAACCCGACCCGGGCGCCGGGGCGGTCCCGCACCGCGGCGGCGAGCGTGGCGTCGTCGCCCTCGACCTGCCACTCCGCCGGACCCGACGCCGGGCGCTCACAGGGCCTTCCCTTCTCGACCACGGTTCAGGCCGAGGCGACGCTCGAGGCCGCCACGACGCCCCGATGGCACGCGTCGGCGGCCTCGCGGGCGCGGAGGCGCGTCTCGGGGTCGGTGGCGACGTCGCCGACCTGACGCAAGAGGTCGATGCACTGCTTCACGTGGCGCACGAAGTCGCCGCCGGTCATCTCGTCGTCGTCGAGCACCTCGGCCAGGGTCTCGCCGGCCGCCCAGTCGTGCACGTACGGCGTGAACCCCGGATCGGGCGGCCGCGTCTCCGGGAGCCCGGCGTCGTCCTCGTTCGCCCGGAGCTGCTCCCCGAGGCGTTCGACGGCGCGGGCCCGCTTCGCCACCGTCTTGGTGGGCCACCGGGCGGGCGGCATCGGGTGCTGGCCCTCGGGGCCCCGCCGCTCGTAGGTGAAGCACGACACCACCGCGGCCAGTTCCGGTGGCCGCAGGCCGTCGAGGATGCGTTCGCGGAGCGCCTCGGCCAGCAGCAGGTCGGTCTCGGTGTAGAGGCGGGCCAGCTGCTCCCCCGCCTCGGTCAGATGCCAGCCGTCGACGTACCCCCATGCCTCGAGCACCCGTAACACGCGGTCGAACTGGCGGGCGAGGCTCTCGCTGCGACCGCGGACCCGCCGCTCGGTGCGTTGCACGTCGCGCTCGAACCGCTCGAGCGCCGCCGCCGCGCGCAGCTTCTGCTCACGCTGCGGATCCCGCGCGAGCGGGTGGTCGGCGAGCGCGTCCTCGAGCTCGGAGCGCCGCCGGTCCTCGCGCCGCGTGCGCCCACCGTCGTCGTGCAGCTTCACCCGCCGCAGCCGGTCCGCGGCCTGGCGCCGGAACGCGGGATTGCGGGGCGCGAACGGCGTGGGGAGGTCGATGGTGGCGGCGCGCCGGGGCGGCGCTTCGAAGTCCTGCGGCCCGAGGCGCACGACGTCGCGGCCTGGCGTGACCGCCACCAGCCGGCTCCCACCGCCGCGCCGGTGCTCGTGGTTGAGGACGGCGATCCGCCCGCCGCGGCGCCGCACCACGACGACGTCACCGGGGCGGAGGGCCTCCATCGCCTCCGTGATGCGCCGGCCGCCCGACGCGCCGTTGCGGCGGAGCGTCTCCAGCTCGGTGACCAGGGCGCGGTACTCCTCGACCAGCGCGAGATCGGGACCGATGAGCTCGCGCTGGCGGCCGACCTGCTGCTTGGTGCGGTCGAGCTGACGTTCGAGGGTGACGACGTCGCGGTCGGCGTGGAACTGCGCGAACGACAGGTTCAGCAGGTGGTGCGCCTCGAACTTGGAGTATCTGCGCACCAGGTTGGCGGCCATGTTGTACGTGGGACGGAAGGAGGACCGCAGCGCGTCGCTGCGGCGCGACGCCAACGACGCCACCTGGTCGAACGGCACGAACGGGCTCCAGCAGACGATCGCGTACCCACGCTCGTCGATGCCGCGCCGGCCCGCGCGCCCGGTGAGCTGGGTGTACTCGCCCGGCGTGAGGAACTCGTGACGCTCACCGGTGAACTTCGAGAGCTTCTCGATGACGACCGAGCGCGCCGGCATGTTGATGCCTAGCGCAAGGGTCTCGGTGGCGAACACCACCTTCACCAGACCCTCGGCGAACGCCTCCTCCACCGCCTCCTTCATCGGCGGCACCATCCCGGCGTGGTGGGCGGCGAAGCCCGCTTCGAGCCCCGCCAGCCACTGGTCGTAGCGGAGGACGTCGAGGTCGTCGTCGGCGAGCCCCGCCGTCTTGGCGTCGGCGATGGCGCGGATCCGCGCCCGTTCGTGCGGCTCGGTCAGGCGCAGCCCGGCGGCGAGGCACTGCTCCACCGCCTGGTCGCACCCCTTGCGGCTGAACACGAACGCGATGGCGGGCAGCATCGATTCTGACGCCAGCAGCTCGGCGGTCTCGACCCGGCTCGGGGTGCGCAGACGGGTGCGCGGACGGCCGCGCCAGCCGGGGTCGCGCGCGTTGCGGGCGTCGAGGCGGGCGGCATCGGGGTTGGGTCGGAGCTCGCCGTCGGGCGCGGCGACGAACGTCGGGAGCAGGTGCAACTGGTCGGCGTTGCGCTCGCCCACGAGGTAGCGATGTTCGAGCGACACCGGGCGGTGCTCTTCGATGATGGCGGCGGTGCTCCCGCGCACCGTCTCGATCCACGCTGCGACCTCTTCCGCGTTCGACACGGTCGCCGACAGGCACACCAGGATCACTTCGGGCGGCAGGTGGACGATGACCTCTTCCCATACCGGGCCGCGATAGCGGTCCTGGAGGTAGTGCACCTCGTCGAGCACCACGTAGCGAAGGCCGTCGAGCGCCGGCGATGCCGCGTAGATCATGTTGCGCAGCACCTCAGTGGTCATGACCACGACGGGCGCGTCGCCGTTCACCGAGTTGTCGCCCGTGAGCAGCCCGACGTTGCGGGACCCGTGCACCCGCGCGAGGTCGCCGTACTTCTGGTTCGAGAGCGCCTTCAGCGGGGTCGTGTAGAACACCTTCCCGTTCGCCGCGAGCGCCCGTTCGATCGCGTACTCGGCCACCAGCGTCTTGCCCGACCCGGTCGGCGCGGCGACGAGGACGCTCTCGCCCGCGTCGAGCGCGTCGAGTGCGAGCTCCTGGAAGCGGTCGAGGGGGAAGCCGCGCTCGGCTTCGAAGGTGGCGCGCACGTGGGCCGGCCGGTCAGGGCGTCGACGACGCGGGGGCGGTCGTGGCAGGTGCGGTGGTGGCTGCGCCCGGCGCAGTGGTGGTGGCCTCGCCGGGCACGGTGGACGACGTCGCGACGGTGTCGGGGACCGACGTGCTCCCCGAGTCGCGGTTGGGACGGAGGAACCACACCAAGGAGACGGTGACGACGATCACGACGAGCGAGGCGAGGATCGCCACCACGACCTCACGGCGGTCGCGGGGCGGCTTCCACCCGCTTCCGCGCCGGCTGCCCTTGCGTTGGGGGCTCATCGTTTCAGCACTCTCCCGATGATGATCGATCCCTCGTAGAAGAGGTACATGGGAATGGCCATGGCGAACAGCGAATAGGGGTCCTGGCTCGGTGTGATGACGGCCGCGAACGCCACGATGACCACCGCGGCGTATCGGCGCCAACTGCGCAGTTGACGGGTCGTCAGTACCCGGGCCAGCAGCAGGAACACCAGCACCACCGGGAACTCGAACGACAACCCGAACGCCAGGATCATCAGCGAGACGAGCGAGATGTACTTGTCGGCCGTCAGGAGCGGCTGCAGATCGGACCCGCCGATGTTCAGCAGGAACTTCAGCGCCGGTTCGAGCGTGAGGAGCGCCACCACGGCGCCCATGGCGAAGAGGATGATCGAGGAGATGATGAACGGGACCGCGTACTTCTTCTCCTTGGGGTTCAGCCCCGGGGTGATGAACCGCCACAGCTGCCAGAGCCAGACCGGCAGCGCGAGGACGATGCCGCCGTAGGTGGCGATCTTCAGCCGCGTGGCGAAGGCGTCGAGCGGCCCGGTGAAGATGAACTTGTCGGGCGTGCCCTTCGGGGCCGAGTCGTTGTAGAACTGGATCAGCCAGCTGATGATCTCCGGGGCGAAGATGAAGACGACCGTCCCCGCGACGACCACCGCCACGATCGAGATCATGAGCCGCCGGCGCAGTTCGCCCAGGTGCTCGAAGACCGTCATCCGGCCTTCGGGATTGCTCGCTTTGCGGAAGGGCACGGAACGGATCAGGCAGGATCGGCCGGATCGCGGGGTTCGGGCGTTGTCGGCTCGGGGATCGACGCCTCGACCGGCGCGTCGATCGCCGTGGCGGGCGCCGGCTCCTCCTTGGGCGGGAGCATGGGGACCGGGTCGGCGGCGGGAGCCGACGACGACGGAGCGTCGAATTCCGAGACGACGTCACGCAATTCGCTCTGGAGGTGCTGCTGCACCCGCTTGAACTCGCGAAAGCCCTTCCCCACCTGGCGGGCGATCTCGGGCATCTTGTTGGGGCCGAAGACGAGCAAGGCGACCACGAGGATCACGAGGATCTCGGCCGGGCCGAGCGAAGGCATCGGGGGTTCCTTTCCGCCGGGCTGACCCGACGGACAGCCTAACCCCGCCGCCGGTTCGCTCTACGAGCGGTGTTCGTCGCCGCGGAGGTCGGCGGACGTGGTCGGCCGGCCGGTGGGCTGCCGATCCAGGTGACGTCGCGTGGCCCGGGTGTCGGTCCGCACACCGGCGACCTGGCGGGAGATCGCGTCGCGGAACTCGGTGAACTCGCGGACGGAGGGTTCGACGTCGTCGGTGTGACGGCGGGAGGCGTACGCCACGGCTGCGGCACCGACTCCGAGGATCACCACCACCACCCACACGGCCGTCATGGCGGGATGCTACTCCGGCGTCGTTCTGCGCACCAAGGCGACGAGCTGCTGGAACCACGTGTCGTCCTCGAGGAGGACGTGCAGGTCGAGCAGGTCGTCGGGGGTGAGCGGCGGTCCGGAATGCGGCTCGGCCAGCTCGGCCGGCCAGCTCCACCGCCGGTGCGGCGCGCCTGCGGACACGAGGAGATCGACGATGCGCGGACTCGCGTCGCGGTGCACCGTCTCCTCGCATCCGGGGCACCGGAACCGGTACGCGCTCGGGGTCTGCTCGTCACTGCACACGAGGACGATGAGGTCGTCGATCCGGAGTTGCACGTCCCCGCACGCAGGGCACTGGGCTCGAACGGTTGTCATGACCGGCCCACCTCCCAGGAATGCTCGTGGCCCACTTGCCAGCAGCCTTCGGCATGCCGGTGCGCCCACTTGAGAACCGGTGGCCGGGTGCGACATGGGTAACAATCGGTCGTGGCCACTCCCATCACGTTCGCCCACCGGGGTGCGAGCGCCGACGAGCCCGAGAACACGCTGGCGGCCTTCCGGCTGGCCCTCGAGCTCGGTGCACGAGGCTTGGAGTCCGACGCCAGACTGTCGGCGGACGGCGAGGTGGTGCTCGTGCACGGCCCGGTGGCCCGTCAGGGTTGGCGCCGCAAGCGCGTGGCCCAGACGCCTGCCTCGCAGCTCGCCGAGCTCGGCGTCCCCCGCCTCACCGAGCTCTACGACGAGCTGGGCAGCGGGTACGAGCTGTCGCTCGACGTCTACGACCCCGCCGCGGGCAAGGGGATCGTCGAGGTGGCGGCGGCCGCGGGCGCGACGCACCGCCTGTGGCTGTGCTCCGCGAAGCTCGGGTTGCTGGAGGCGCTCGGGGCGGTGGCGCCGGACGCGCACCTGGTGCACTCCGTCCGCCGTCGCAACGTGGAGGTGCCGCTCGAACGGCATGCGGCGCGGCTGGCCGAATCGGGCATCGACGTGGTCAACATGCACCGCTCCGACTGGACCGCGGGGCTGGTCGGGCTCTTCCACCGCTTCGGGGTGAAGGCCTTCGGGTGGGATGCACAGGAGGTGCGCCACCTGCGCGAGCTCCTGGCGATGGACGTCGACGCCGTCTACTCCGACCACGTCGCGCGCATGGTGGCGACCGTCGGTGAATTCACCGTCTGAGGTGCGCCCGACCGCAATTACATGAAGCCGATGCGTCCGGGGGGCCAGATGCGGAGGAACACGCGACCGACGATGCTCGACTCCTTGATCGGCCCGTTCGCGCGCGCGTCCTGCGAGTTGGTGCGGTTGTCGCCCATCACGAAGACGTCGCCCGCGGGCACCGTGCACCCGCCCGCCGGGCTGTCGCGATCGCACACCAGCACCTTCTTGCCGTTCGTTGCGGTGATGTACGGCAACTCGCTCGGCATGGTGGTGACCGTGCCCTTGGGCAGGTAGCTCTCGTTCAGCCGCTTCCCGTCGATGCAGATCCGGTTCGTCCCGCACTGCGTCACGGTCTCGCCGGGCAGCGCCACGACGCGCTTCACGAGGTCGTCGATGCCGGCGCGGTGCCATTCGCGGTTGGGCTCGGCCGCGAACACGACGATGTCGCCACGGTGCAGGTCGTGGAGGTCGTAGCTCAACTTGTTGACGAGCACGCGGTCGCCGACCTCGAGCGTGGGCACCATCGACTCCGACGGGATGTAGAAGGCCTGGAAGAGGAAGGTCTTGATGACGAGCGCGATCACGATCGCGACGACGATCAGGATCCCCCACTCGAGGACCGCACGCTTGGAGTCGCGCTTCGACTTCGGCGGCGGCGCGATCGCACCGGGCTCCGCACCCTCCGGGCGTGCACCGTCGCCGCCGCCAGATCCGTTGGCGGACGGCGGGGGCGCAGCACCGGCAGGGGCGTCGACGACGGTGGGAGCTTCGACGTCGTCGGTCACCGAGGATGCTCCACGGCCCCATCCTCGCAGATCCGTCGCGGAGAGCAGGACGCGGGGCCGGGTCGGCTGCTCACTCGTCGTGATACCGGCGTCGGAGGCGCGCGGCGGCGTCGACGCCGAGGTGCGCGAGCTCGGCGGGTGCCACCACGGTGACGTCCGGTCCGACTGCCACGAGCAACCGCTCGAGCCAGGCCGGCTCGCTGATCGCCAGCACGACGTTCCAGGAGCCGTCTCCGGCGCGCGACGCCGACTCGTGCGGATGGCTCTCGACGACCCACTCGGCCGCCGGGGC
>Ga0136846_1214155_pt1 | contig 14936 bp, 11 predicted proteins | sample HopSoiMetagenom2_FD_96841 | JGI IMG/M metagenome (GOLD analysis project Ga0136846, IMG submission 96841) | Grasslands soil microbial communities from Hopland, California, USA - 2 Assembly 2016 (version 4) | ecosystem: Environmental > Terrestrial > Soil > Grasslands | place: USA: Hopland...
CGGCTGAAGTCGCTGGCGTCGCGGAAGGCCCTTGTTCAGTCGAGAGCCCGGACGGCGAGGATGCCCCGGACGGGGCGGACAAAGCCGTCGCCGAATCACCCGAAGACGCTGAAGTCGCTGCGGTGGGAGAATTCCCTCCGATTCCCGCGCACGCAGTCAGGCCAGTACCGGCGACGACGACGGCGATGATCACAGCCGGCACCCGACATATCCGCATTCGCTTCTACCCCTCGGAGAGTAACCAAAGTTAAAGATGATGACAATAACGGCCCGGCTGACACCATAGGCGACGACTGCCGGGGCGCGCGGTGACTTAACCAGAACCAGAGCAGTTCGGCCGCGGGCCGTGCGGAGGCTGCCGAACCGGCTGTCGACGAGCGAGGTATTTTCAGGCCTCGGCCGCGCCGGCGAGGGCCGCGAGCACGAGCGGGCCGAGGGTGGGCAGGTCGTAGCCGCCCTCCTGGATCAGCACGGTCGGCGCGAGGGCGGCGGTCAGGCGGCCCGCCTCCCGGTAGCCGGCTTCGGTGATCCGCAGCGGGCTCTCGGGGTCGGACTCGGCGGCGTCCACGCCGAGCGAGACCACGACGGCATCGGCGCCGCGCGCGGCCGCGGCCGCGCACAGGTCGCGCACCGCCGCGAGCCAGCCCTCGTCGGCGGTGCCGGGCGGCAGCGGCCGGTTCTGGTTGGCGCCCTCCCCCGGGCCGGCGCCGCGCTCGTCGGCGTAGCCGACGTAGTGCGGGAACCAGCCCGCCCCCGGGTCGACATGGACGGAGCCGTACCACACGTCGCCGCGGGTGTAGAAGATCGACTGGGTGCCGTTCCCGTGGTGGGCGTCGATGTCGAGCACGGCGACCCGTTCGGCCCCGGCCGCGACCAGCGCCTGGGCCGCGATCGCGGCGTTGTTGAGGTAGCAGGAGCCGCCGTAGGCGGCCCGGGTGACGTGATGGCCCGGCGGCCGGCACAGCGCGTAGGCCAGCCGCTCCCCCGCGCTCACCAGGCCGGCCGCGGTCAGCGCGGCGTCGGCGGCGCCGCGGATCGCCGTCCAGCTGCCCGGCCCGACCAGCGTCATGGTGTCGTAGCAGAACCGCCCGGCCCGGCCGTGCACGGCCGGGGGCATCCGCCCCGGCAGGTCGCCGAGCATCGCGGGCGTGGGAAACACGTAGGGGACCACCCGGTCCCGGCCCCACTCAGCCGGGAACCCGGCCCGCTCCCACTCGGCCCACACCCCGGCCAGGTGATCGATCAGCTCCGGGTCATGCACCATGCGCAGGATCTCGTCGCCGTACGCGACGGCGGCTACCTCTGGCGCTCCGGCCGCGGCCAGCGCGTCCCGCAGTACCAGGGCACGCTCGGGCACCTCGGTGCCCGCGTCCCGCACGCCCAGCCATACCTCCCCGCCGGGGTCATGGAGCAGGCACTCCTCGCTCCACACCACCGGGACCGGCAGTTTTTCCGTCATTTGTCTATAGTCCCGGATATGGAACCGCCAGTGGCGCCGGCCCGGGACGGCGCCGACCCTTACGCCTGGATGCGCGACACGACCGACCCGGCCATGCTCGGTTACCTCGCCACGGAACGCGCGTACTACGACGAGCAGACCGCCCATACCGCGGCGCTGCGTGACGCGCTGACGGCGGAGCTGTCGGCCCGGCTGGCGCCCGCCGAGGAATCGGCGGGCTGGGAGCTCGGCGGCTGGCACTACTTCACCCGGACGCTGCCCGGCCTGAACTACGAGCAGTTCTGCCGGCGCCCGCTGTCCGGGGGTGAGGAGCAGGTGCTGCTGGATGAGAACCTGCTGCTGGACGACCCGGCCTGCGGCGGGGATTACGTCGCGCTCGGCGTGCGGGAGGTCAGCCCGGACGGGCGGCTGCTCGCCTACTCGGCCGACTTCGACGGCGACGAGGTCTACCAGCTGCGCATCCGCGACCTGGCCACCGGAGCCGATCGGGCGGAACGGATAGAGCGCAGTTATTACGGGCTGGCCTGGTCGGCTGACTCACGTTCGGTCTTCTACACGGTCATCGACGCCATCTACCGGCCGTACCAGGTGTGGCGGCACGACGTCGGCACCGCCGCCGGCGAGGACGTCTGCGTGTTCACCGAGCCGGACGAGCGCTTCGAGGTCACGGTGCGGGCCAGCCGCAGCGGTGCGCTCATCTTCATCGAGTGCGAGAGCCGCGACACCACGGAGACGCTGGTCATTCCGGCGACGGACACCCGTTCGGTCCCTAGGGTTGTCGAGCCCCGGCGGCGCGGCACCGAGTACCGGGCCGATCATGGCGACGGTCCGGACGGGGGCGAGCTGTACCTGGTCACCAACGACGGCGCCACCGAGTTCCGGCTGGTGCGGGCGCCGGTCGCGGCGCCGGGCGCGGGCGGCTGGAGCGAGGTCGTTCCGGAGTCGGCCGATACCCGGCTGGTGTCCTGCGACGTGTTCAGCCGGTACCTGGTCCTGACCGAGCGGCGCGGGGCGGCGACGCAGCTGCGGGTCCTCGACCGGAACACCGGGGCGCAGCGCCTGACCCAGCCCGCCAGCCCGCATACCTCCCTGGAACTGGCCGGCAACCACGACTACCGGGCGACCAGCATCACGGTGCGCACCGAATCGCTGATCGCCCCGCCGGCCTGGCACGACATCGACCTGGCGAGCGGCGAGTGGCGGCTGCGCAAGCAGCGGGAGGTACCGGGCTACGACCCGGCGCGGTACCGGACCGCGCGGTTCGCGGTGCCCGCGGCCGACGGCACGGCGATACCGGTCACGGTCGCCTACCGGGCCGGGCTACGCCGCGACGGCACCGCCCCGTGCCTGCTCTACGGGTACGGCGCGTACGAGGCGTGCTCGTGGCCCGCGTTCGAGCTGCCGGCGGTCAGCCTGCTGGACCGCGGCTACGTGTACGCGGTCGCGCACGTCCGGGGCGGCGGCGAGGGCGGGCGGCGGTGGTGGCTCGACGGGCGGCTGGACCGCAAGCGGAACACGTTCACCGACTTCATCGCGGTCGCGGACGCCCTGGCGGCGGACGGCTGGGCCGCTCCGGACGCGATCGTGTCCCGTGGCCTGTCGGCCGGCGGCCTGCTCCAGGGCGCGGTGTTCTCGATGGCTCCGCGGCGGTGGCGGGCGGTCGTCGCCGAAGTCCCGTTCGTCGACTGCGTCACCACCATGCTGGACCCGGGCATCCCGCTGACGGCCGGCGAGTGGGACGAATGGGGCGACCCCCGGGACCCGGCGGCCCGCGCCTACCTGGCCTCCTACAGCCCCTACGACAACGTGCCGGACGGGGCGCGCCCGAGCCTGCTGGTCACCGGGAGCCTGCATGACCCGCGGGTGCTGATCCACGAGCCGGCCAAATGGGTGGCGCGGCTGCGGGCCACCGCCGCGCCGGGCGGCCGGCTGCTGTTCCGCCCCGAGCTGGGCGCGGGCGCTCACGTCGGCCCGGCCGGACGGTACGACCACCTGCGGTACGAGGCCGAGGTGCTCGCCTTCATCCTGGACGAGGCGCCGGGCGGCGTGAGCCTGTCGTTATTCGGCGTGGAGGACGAAGAACAGGAAGCACAGGAAGCTCGGCTTCTCCGCGAGCAGGTCGGGGAACAGGTCGCGGGCTTCCGGTACCGGGTCCGGTTCGCTGATGACGGAGATACGGAAGCCGGCCGCGGTGAAGGCGTCGGTCATCGCGTGCAGCGGCCGGTTCCAGAAGCTCATCGGGACCGTCTCACCGCCTATGGTCCATTCCTCGGTCCAGTTGTAGGTCGCGAAATAGTCGACCTTTCTCCCTTCCTGGCGCTGGAGCCCGACGATGGCGAAGGGATGGTCGACGGACGCGATCAGCCGGCCGCCGGGCTTCAGCACGCGCCGCAGCTCGGCCAGCGCCGGTCCCCAGTCTTCCAGGTAGTGCAGGACCAGGGAGGCGATGACATCGTCGAACGCGCCGTGCGCGTACGGCAGCGGGCGGCCCAGGTCGGCCACCAGCAAGCTGGCGTCGTCACCGAGCCGCCGCCGGGCCTGCGCCAGCATCCCGGCGCTGCTGTCGAACCCGGTCACGATCGCGCCCCGGTCGCGCAGCGCCGCGAACAGCGGACCGGAGCCGCAGCCGGCGTCCAGGATCCGCCGGCCGGCCACGTCCCCGGCCAGGGCCAGCATCGCGGGTCTCTCGTAGTAGGCATTGAACAGGCTGGTCTCGTTCGAGGCCGTGTATCCCTCAGCCAGGGTGTCATAGTCGTTGACCCTGGGCGGCTCGGCGGGCAGGACGCGATTTCCGGGTACGGCAGACATGCGGTCCATGCTGGCATAGGGACGAATAGTCACGACCCGCTTCGCTGGCCCGGCCGATCCGCGGTGCCCGCGCAATGGCGGGTCAGCAGGTCGTCGAACGCGCTGGCACCCAGCGGCGGCACCAGGAGAGCGAGGATCACGAAGAAGGCCTCGTCCACTTGAGATTTGTGGTACGCAAATCGCAGAATGCGGCCACATGCACCGGTGCCCAGGCGGCCGCGCGGCGACCGGGGTGATCGGCCGCATCCCTATCGGCGGGCGGGGCGCGCGCGATAGAAAGAGCACTAGACGATCAAGAAAGGCAGCCGCCGATGGATGTCATCGAGTTCCGCCCGGAACGGGACCAGTACGCCTTCACCTTCGGCGGCGTCGCGCCTGTCCGTAAGGTCCAGCCGGGGACGATGCTGCAGCTGTGGACGGACGACGCGTTCTGCGGCGCCCTGCGGGACCCGTCCGACATGCCCAGCGCCAAGCTGACGATGCCGTTCGTCAATCCCCAGACCGGCCCGTTCTACGTCGAGGGAGCGGAGCCGGGGGACATGCTCGCGCTGCACTTCGTGGACCTGAGCCCGGCGCGGGACTTCGGCGCGTCCAGCACCATCCCGTTTTTCGGCGGCCTGACGGGCACTGACCGCACCGTCACGCTGCAGGACCCGCTGGAAGAGCGGACCTGGATCTACGAGGTGGACCGGGACCGGCGGACCGTCGCGTTCCAGGCCCGGTCCAGCGACCTGCGGCTGGAGCTGCCGATGGATCCGATGCTGGGCACGGTGGGCGTGGCCCCGGCGGCTGGCGAGGTGCGGTCCTCGCTGGTCCCGGACGCCTTCGGCGGGAACATGGACACCCCCGAGATGCGGGCCGGCGCCAGCTGCTACCTGGGGGTCAACGTACCGGGGGCGCTGTTCTCGGTCGGCGACGGCCACTACCGGCAGGGCGAGGGCGAGTCGTGCGGGACGGCGGTGGAGGGCGCGATGAACGTCAGCCTCATCGTGGACCTGGTCAAGGGCGGCGGGCCGGCCTGGCCGCGGATCGAGACCGACGACTACCTCATGGTGGTGGGGTCGAGCCGTCCGCTGGAGGACGCCTGGCGGATCAGCCAGGCGGGCATGACCGGCTGGCTGAGCGACCTGTACGGGCTGGACAAGCTCGACGCCTACCAGCTGCTCACCCAGGTCAGCGAGTGCCCGCTGGCCAACGTGGTGGACGTCAACTACAGCTCGGTCACCAAGGTGCGCAAGAGCCTGCTGCCCCCGGCCGACGCCTACGACGGCGTGCACCGGCGGCTGCGCGAGCTGGGCGGGACAACTAGCTAAGGAGATCTCAGATGGACCTGGGACTGAAGGGTTTGCGCGCTCTGGTGACCGGCGGTACCCGGGGCATCGGGCGGGCCATCGTGGAGACGCTCGCGGACGAGGGCGCCGCGGTCGCGTTCTGCGCCCGGACCGCGGACGACGTGACCCGGGCGGCGGAGAAGGTGGCCGGCCGGGGCGGCGTGGTGACCGGCCGGTGCGTCGATGTCTCCGACCGCGATGGCCTGCGGCAGTGGGTCGGCGACACCGCCGCCGAGCTAGGCGGCCTGGACATCGTGGTGGCCAACGTGAGCGCGCTGGCCATCCCGGACGAAGAGGCCAACTGGCGGGCGAGCTTCGACGTGGACATGATGGGCACGGTCCACCTGGTGAACGCCGCGCTGCCGCACCTGGAACACAGCGAGGCGGCCTCGATCGTGACGATCGCCAGCGTGTCCGGCCGCGAGGTCGACTTCGCGGCCGGGCCCTACGGCACCATGAAGGCGGCGATCATCCACTACACGCAGGGCCTCGCCTACCAGCTCGCGGCCAAGGGCATCCGGGCCAACAGCCTGTCCCCTGGCAACACCTACTTCCCCGGCGGCGTGTGGGAGAACATCGAGGCCAACAACCCCGAGCTGTTCGCCATGGCGCTGGGACTGAACCCCACCGGGCGGATGGCGCGGCCGGAGGAGATCGCCCGGGGCGCGGTCTTCCTGGCCAGCCCGGCCGCCAGCTTCGTCACCGGCACCAACCTGGTGGTGGACGGAGCCCTCACCCGCGGCGTCCAGTTCTGAGCCGGAGGCTCCAGCGGCTGGGGGTTCAGCGGCTGGCGAGCTGCTCGATCGCGGTGGCGTAGGGACGGAAGTCGCCGTGAACGGCGATTCCGGCGGCCTCTTCTTCGGTGAGCGGCCCGACGGCGACCTTGACGACGTGGACCCGGACGGCACCGGGGCCGGCTTCGGTGAGCTCGTACTCGCTGTCCAGGGTGATCCCGGCGCCGAGCCGGCCCCGGGTGGCCCACCGGGCGGGCGGATCATAGGCGGTGACGTGGCCGTAGAGATGGCCGGCGGGCGCGCCCCAGTCTTCGTAGTGGGCGCCGCCGACGCGGGGCTCGAGCACGACCCGGCGGGTCCGCTCGCCGCCGTAGGAGTGCGGCCGCCAGTCGGACATCTGCTGGGTCATCACCTCGAACGTCCGCTCGGCACTGGCATTGATCCGCAGCTCGTAGGCGAGCCGCACGGTACGGATCGGCTCGATCGCATCGGACATCGGGGCGGTTCCCTTCTCGGCGGCCCGCTTGAGCGCCAGGAGTTCGGCGGCGCCGGTATCGGCCAGGGGCTGGACCCACCGCTCGTACCACTCGCGCAGGGGAACGGGGTTGAGGTGGTTGACGCGGTCCCGCCCGCGGCGTTCGGGCAGGACGAGACCGGCTTCGGTGAGCACGGCCAGATGCTGCATGACCGCGAACCGGCTGAGCTCCGGGAGCCCGGCGGCCAGTTCACCGGTCGTGGCCGGCGCGGTCCGGAGCCGGTCGAGCAGGCGCCGGCGCCACGGGCTGGCCAGTGCCCGCCAGACGTCAGGTCCGGCTTCGTCGGCCATGGCGGGATTCCCTGGCGACATGTGATAAAAATATCACAGATTGGCCCGCTCGTCTCCCGTGGCAAAATCGGCTACGTGCAGATCGGGATGCTCGGATCGACGGAGGTCCGCACGGACGACGGCGTCCTGGCCGACGTGCCGGGCGCCCGGCTGCGCGGGCTGCTGATCGCGCTCGCGCTCGAGCCGGGTCACGTGGTCCCGAAGGCCACGCTGGTCGACTGGATCTGGGGTGAGGACCCTCCTCCGGGCGCGGCGAACGCCCTGCAGCGCCTGGTTTCCCGGCTGCGGAAGGTGCTGCCGGAAGGGCTCGTCGAGGGACTGGCGGACGGTTACCGGCTGACGGTGGATCCCGACGCGGTCGACGCCGTGCGGTTCGAGCGGCTCCTCGGCCAGGCCCGCGCTGACTCCGGTCCAGGGCGGGTACGGCTGCTGCGCGAGGCCCTCGCGCTGTGGCGCGGGGCGGCCATGCAGGACGTCGGCCTGCAGGACAGCGCGGCGTTCGACGCGGCCGTCACCCGGCTCGAGGGGCTGCGCCTGAGGGCCCTGGAGGACCGGTTCGATGCGGAGACCAGCCTCGGCCACGGCGCGGAGCTGGTCACGGAGCTGACCGACCTGGTGGCCGCCCATCCGCTGCGCGAACGGCTGGCTGCCACGCTGATGCGTGCGCTCGTGGCGGCCGGCCGCAACGCCGAGGCGCTGCTGGTGTACCAGCGCACGAGAGAAGCCCTGGCCGACGCGCTGGGCGTCGACCCCGCGCCGGAGCTGTCCGCGTTGCACGTCGCGCTGCTGCGGGGCGAGCTGGGGCGGCGGGAGCAAGACCGCAAGACCAACCTGCGGGCCGAGCTGACCAGCTTCGTCGGCCGGGACGCCGATGTCGCCGTGGTCCGCGAGCTCGTCGCCGAGCACCGGCTCGTCACCTTGACCGGGCCGGGCGGCGCGGGGAAGACCCGGCTGGCCACGGAGACGGCGCGGACGCTGCTCGGTGACGTGCCGGACGGGGCCTGGCTGGTGGAGCTGGCGGCCATCGGCGCCGACGGTGACGTGGCGCAGCCGGCGCTAGCCGCCCTCGGCCTCCGCGATGCCCTGCTCAGCGGGCCGCCGAACGCGGAGCTGACCGACCGCCTCATCGCCGCCATCCGCGAGCGGGAGGCGCTGCTGATCCTGGACAACTGCGAGCACGTGATCGAGGCGGCGGCGGCGTTCGCCCACCGGGTACTCGGGGAATGCCCTCGGCTGCGGATCCTGGCGACAAGCCGGGAACCGCTCGGCATCACCGGTGAGGCGCTGTGGCCGGTCGAGCCGCTGGCCGTGCCGCAGGCGGATGCCAGCCCGGGCGAGATCGAGTCCTCCCCCGCCGTCCAGCTGCTGCGGGACCGGGCGGGCGCGGTGCGCAAGGACCTCGTCGCCCGGCATCAGCTCGATGGCCGCATGCTGGCGACGATGGTGCGGATCTGCCGGGCGCTGGACGGGATGCCGCTGGCGATCGAACTGGCCGCGGCCACGTTGCGCACCATGTCCGTCGATCAGCTCGCCCGCCGCCTCGACGACCGGTTCCGCCTGCTGACCGGCGGCAGCCGGACCGCGCGGCCGCGGCACCGGACGCTGCGGGCGGTGGTCGACTGGAGCTGGGAGCTGCTCACCGACCCCGAGCGGATGGTCCTGCGCAGGCTCTCGGTGTTCTCGGGCGGTGCGAGCCTGGACGCGGCCGAGCGGGTCTGTGCCGGCGGTGGCGTCGAGCAGGAGCAGGTGCTCGAGCTGCTGACCGCCCTGGCCGAGAAATCGCTGCTGGTCACCGAGGGCGATGGCGCACCGCGCTACCGGATGCTCGGCACGATCAGGGAGTACGCCGGGCACCGGCTCGCGGAGGCGGGGGAAGCGGACCGGGCGCGCCGTGCGCACCTGGCCTACTTCATCGACCTCACCGAGACCGCGGATCCGCATCTTCGCCGCGCCGAGCAGCTGGAGTGGGCAGCCACGCTCGAAGCCGATCACGACAACATCGTCGCGGCGATGCGCGGCGCCGTCGCGGCGGGCGAGGCCCAGGAAGCGATGCGGCTCGCCGCGGCCGCGGGCACGTACTGGTGGCTCGGCGGGTACAAGACCGAGGGCTTCAAGCTGATCACCGCGGCCACCAAGATGCCCGGCGAGGTCACCGACGAGGTCCGGGCCACGGTGTACGCGATCGTCGTCATGTTCGTGAGCTCCGGGCGGGGCGACGAGCACCAGGCGGCGGAGTGGATCCGCAAGGCCTACGAGTTCAGCCAGCGCAGCCAGTCCGGCGACCCGCGGCTGGGGCTCGTCGTCCCGCTGGAACGCTTGCTGCAGGGTCCGGAGGAGTTCCTGGCCGCGCTGGAGCCGGTGCTGGACCACGACGACCCATGGGTACGCGCACTGGCCCGGCTGCACCTCGGCAAGATGCGGATCATCCTCGGCCAGGGCGGCCGGGACGCGGACGCCTACCTCGAGATGGCGCTGACCGAGTTCCGGGCCGTCGGCGAACGGTTCGGGATCTCGTTCGCCCTCGCTGAGCTAGCGGACCGGATCGCCACGCGCGGCGAGTTCGCCGGTGCGTGCGAGTACTACGAACAGGCCATCGCGGTCGTCACCGAGATCGGCGCGATCGAGGATGTCATCCGGATGCGGTCGCGGCAGGCTCAGCTGTACTGGCTGCTAGGCGACGAGGATGCCAGTGCGGCCGCGATAGCCGAGGCGCAACGGTGCGCGGAGCGAGTCACCTGGCCGGACGCGCTGGCCGAGCTGGCCCTGTCGAAGGCGGAACTCGCCCGGTGGCGCGGCGACGCCGAGGAGGCGTACCAGCAGCTCGACGTCGCGGTCAAGGTGCTGGGCGACCAAGCGGAGCTGCCGGTCATCCGCGCGGCGACGCACGACCTGCTCGGCTACCTGGCCACCGATCTCGGCGAGGCCCGGGCACAGCGCGCGGCGGCCTGCCGGGCGGCGTCCGAGGCGGGACACGCGCCCCTGATCGCGCACGTACTCGTCGGGCTCGCGGACCTGGCGTTCCGTCGTGACCAGTACGACCAGGCCGCGCGGCTGCTCGCGGCCAGCGCCGGATTGCGCGGGCTGACCGATCGTTCCCACCCGGATGTGGCCCGGATCGGGCAGGCCGCACGGCGTCACCTCGGCGACGCACGGTTCGCCGAGGTGACGCGGGAGGGTACGCAAGCGGACTGGTCCGAGCTGGCCGCGATCACGCTCGCTGGCTGAACGCCGTCCCGGCATTTCAGGCGATCTTGCGCCGGTAGGCCATCATGGCGAGCACGTAGGCGACCACGAGGACGCCGGCGCACCAGGCCAGGGCGATCCAGATGTCATGGCCGACCGGCTGCCGCGCGAACAGCGCCCTGATCGTGTCCACGATCGAGGTGACCGGCTGGTTCTCCGCGAAGGCGCGCACCGGACCCGGCATCGAGGCGGTGGGCACGAAGGCCGAGCTGATGAACGGCAGGAAGATGATCGGGTAGGCGAAGGCGCCCGCCCCGTCCGCGGACTTCGCCGACAACCCGGCGATCACCGCGATCCAGGTCAGCGTGAGCGTGAACAGCACCAGGATGCCGACCACCGCGAGCCATGCCAGCACCCCGGCCGAGGAGCGGAAGCCGATGAGCAGCCCCACCAAGACGATGACCACCACGGAGATCATGTTGGCCGCCAGCGAGGTCAGGACGTGCCCCCACAGCACCGACGAGCGGGCGATCGGCATCGAGTGGAACCGCTCGAAGATGCCGCTCTGCAGGTCGGTGAACAGGCGGAAGGCGGTGTAGGCGATGCCGCTGGCGATCGCGATGAGCAAGATGCCGGGCATCAGGTAGTTCACGTAGTGGCCGGCGCCGGCCTTGATGGCGCCGCCGAACACGTAGACGAACAGCAGCATGAAGGCGATCGGCATGATCGTCACCGTGATGATGGTGTCCATGCTGCGCGTGACGTGCCGCAGGGAGCGCCCGAGCATCACGCTCGTGTCGGCGAAAAAGTGCGTGCTCATCGTGGTTCCTTCGTGTCACTGTTGTCGCTGCCGGTAATCGCCAGGAAGATCTCTTCCAGGGTGGGCTGCCGTTCCACGTATTCGGCTTTCGCGGGCGGGAGCAGCTTCCTCAGGTTCGCCAGGGTGCCGGACACGATGATCGTGCCCTGGTGCAGGATCGCGATCCGGTCGGCGAGCTTCTCGGCCTCGTCGAGGTACTGGGTCGTCAGGAACACCGTCGTGCCGCTGTCGGCGAGGTTCTGGATCACCTTCCACACCTCGATGCGGCCCTCCGGGTCGAGGCCGGTGGTCGGCTCGTCCAGGAAGATGATCTGCGGGCTGCCGATGAGGCTCATGGCGATGTCGAGGCGGCGGCGCATGCCGCCGGAGTAGGTCGACACCCGGCGGCCGGCCGCCTCGGCGAGGCCGAACCGGCCGAGCAGGTCGTCTGCTATCTGCCCGGCGTGCTTCACGTGCCGCAGCCGGGCGATCATGATCAGGTTCTCCCGGCCGGTGAGGATCTCGTCCACCGCCGCGAACTGACCGGTCAGGCTGATCGACTCCCGCACCCGGGCCGGCTGCGACCCGACGTCGAATCCGCCGACGCTCGCCGTGCCGCTGTCCGGCTTGAGCAAGGTGGTGAGGATCCGCACGATCGTGGTCTTGCCGGCTCCGTTCGAGCCGAGCAGCGCGAAGATGCTTCCGCGGGCCACGTCGAAGTCCACGCCCCTGAGCACGTGCACCTTGTCGTAGGACTTCTCCAGTCCGCGGACCTGCAGCGCCGTGGTGCTGGCTTCCATGTCTGCCATCTCCTTGCCTGCCGTGTCCTCAGGCCACGGTCACGTGGGACAGGTCCGCGCCCATGCCCCTGAGCCCGGCGTAGGTGAGCTTGTCCATCCGCGCCCCGTCGAAGGCGACCGTGCGCAGGGCGGCGCGGTACCGCCTGGTCGTGGCACGGAAGGAGACGTCCCGCAGCGTCGCGTCCCGGAACGTGACGCCCTCGAGTCCCGCCCGGTCGAACCGCACGCTGGTGAAGGCCGCCCCGTCCAGGTCCAGGCCGCGCAGGTCGGAGTGGGTGAAGTCCGCCCCGGTGAAAGCGCAGTCCTCGAAGACCGTGCGCCGCAGGTCGGTCAGGCGGAGCCTGACATCGGTGAGCGCGACCCCGGCGAACCGGGCCCCGGCCAGTGAGGATCTGCTGAAGTCAGTACGCACCAGGACGGAGCCGCGGAAGCTGGCCCGGGCCAGCTCGATCCCCGACATGTTCGCGTCGGTCAGGTCGGCGCCGTCGAAACTGGCGTCCGCCACGTGGCTGCCCTTGAAGGAGCTGCCGGTGAGATCGGCGTGCGAGAAATCGGAGCCGCGCAGCATGCTCGCCTCGAACTTCCAGCCCCGCACCTCGACGCCCGCGAAGTCGCTGTCATCGAGCGCGCTCGCGTCGAATCTCGTGACCGGCCGCCGCTCGGGCGAGTGGGAGGGGCTGGAAACTGTCATCGCTGAAGTGTTCATGTCACCACTGTCGGGGCCCCGCCTGACACGGCCCTGACACGGCCTGGACACCGCCGCTGACACGGCGCCCTTGACCTGGAATGCGATAGTACTTATCGTCACCTTGTGTCCGGTGACCAGCTGTTCGACACCATCGGTGCTACCTACGCGGCGACGCGGCCAGGCGATCCGCGGATCGCGGCGCGGATCTGGGCCGCGCTCGGCGACGCGCGCACGGTCGTCAACGTGGGGGCGGGGACCGGGTCCTATGAGCCGCCGGATCGTGAGGTCACCGCGGTCGAGCCGTCGGCGGTCATGCGGGTGCAGCGGCCGGCCGGGGCGGCGCCGTGCGTGCCGGGCGTGGCGGGCCGCCTGCCGTTCGCCGACCAGTCATTCGACGCTGCGATGGCGGTGCTGACCGACCAGCACTGGCCGGATGTCATCGCCGGCTACCGGGAGATGCGGCGCGTCGCCCGGCGGGTCGTGACCTTCCATTTCGACATCAGCCGCCTGGAAGGTGATTTCTGGCTGATCCGCGACTACATGCCCGAGCACGCGCGGCTAACCAGCGGCCGGCCGGCGCTGGCCGAGCGGGCCCGCGCGATCGGCGCCCGGCTGGAGCCGCTGCCCATCCCGTGGGACTGCTGCGACGGCAACTTCCCGTCCTACTGGCGGCGCCCGGAGGCGTACCTGGACGAGCGGGTCCGGCGGGCGGTATCGGTGTGGCACCTGGTCGGCCGCGACGTCGAGGAGCGGGTGGTATGCGACCTGCGCGCCGACCTGGAATCGGGCCGGTGGGCCGAGCGTAACTCCGGACTGCTCGATCTGGACGAGATCGACATCGGCGGCAGGCTCCTGATCGCCTGACGGCCCTGGCTCTATCACAATGGTAGGTATGGCCACTTCGCGATTCCATGACGACGCCCCGGACGTGGACGGCTTGTACGCCGACCTGGCGACCGCTGACCTGCAGCCGCTGTGGGTCCAGGAGGGCCTGCTGACCCGGACGCCCGGCCGGCTCACGCCGCATATCTGGCGGTGGAAGACGCTGCGGGATCTCGCCGAGCGGTCCGGCGACCTGGTCGGCATCGACGGGGGCGGAGACCGCCGGGTGCTGTCGCTGTCGCATCCGGATCTCGGCGGGCAGCCGTTCGCGACTCACACGCTGTGGGGCGCGGTGCAGTTCCTGGGCGGCGGGGAGCTCGCGCCCGCGCACCGGCACACCCCCGCCGCGCTGCGGTTCGTGCTCGAAGGCAGCGGGGTGTGGACGCTGGTGAACGGCGACCCGATCCACATGGCACCGGGCGACCTGGTGCTCACTCCCAGCTGGACCTGGCACGAGCATCACAACCCGGGCCGGGAGCCGATGATCTGGTTCGACGGACTGGACGTTCCCCTGGTCCGGAACCTCGACGCCGTCTTCTTCGAACCGGGCGGCGACGAGCTGAGCGACTATGAGCCGCTGCCCTCGTCGCGGTCCGAGATCCGCTACGGTGGCGCGGGCCTGCTGCCGGTCTCCGGCGAGCCGGCCGTCATCGAGGATCCGGCGTCCGGGCGGTCATCCCGGCTGCTGGCTTACCGCTGGGCGGCCACCGACGCGGCCCTGTCCCGCCTGATCGAGTCCACCGGGCGAGGCGTGGCGTCCGTCCGTTACGCCGACCCCGCCACCGGGCGGGACATCATGCCGACGCTGCGCGCCGAGCTGCACCGCGTGCTCGCCGGGCACCGCACGCCCACGATCCGGACCGCCGGCAGCGGGATCTGGGTCGTCTACCGCGGGTCCGGGGCGACGGTGATCGACGGGCGCCGCTTCCGCTGGACGGCCGGGGACATGCTCGTGACGCCATCGTGGGCAGCGGTCGATCATCAGGCCGAGGACGACGCCGACCTGTTCCTCGTTTCCGACGGGCCGGCGCTCGAGGCGCTGGGCCTGGCCCGGACGGAGACCGTGGAGCAGCAGGACGTGCGAGAGGACGACGCGCGATGACGAGGGCGAGCGCATGCGCCTGGTGAGCTACGACGACGGCCGGGCGGGGTGCCTGGCCGGCGACCGGGTGATCCCGCTGGGCGGCCGGACCATGCGCGACGTGATCGCCTCCTGGTCAACCGCGGGACGGCCGGCTCCCGGGCACCAGGACGGCATCGCGCTGGGCGATGTCCGCCTGCGGGTGCCGGTCGCGGACCCGTCGAAGATCATCGCGGCTCCGGTGAACTACCAGGACCACCAGGCCGAGATGAAGGCGGACGCCCAGGTCGTCGCGCTCGGGCTCTTCCTCGAGGCCCCGTCGTCGCTGCTGGACCCGGGCGGGAC
>Ga0136846_1240338_pt1 | contig 14936 bp, 17 predicted proteins | sample HopSoiMetagenom2_FD_96841 | JGI IMG/M metagenome (GOLD analysis project Ga0136846, IMG submission 96841) | Grasslands soil microbial communities from Hopland, California, USA - 2 Assembly 2016 (version 4) | ecosystem: Environmental > Terrestrial > Soil > Grasslands | place: USA: Hopland...
TCGGCGACCGCGTCGGCGGCGGCGGCAGCGAATGTCCCCAGCGCCATGGCCGCGATCACCGACTCACTCAACCGGCTCGAACGGGATACGCGGATCGACGAGTCCAGAGCGACGATCACGTCGCGTATCGCGGACCTCACTGCGCCCGCGATTTTCCGCCGCGGTCCCTCGACCGGCAATCAGCTGAAGCCCGCGCCGAACCGTCGCTTCTCGCGGACCGATCGCGTGCATCTCGAAGCGCCCGCGACCGATGATGTGACCGCATGGAATGGATCGCTGCTCGATCGCACGGGCAAGCGGCTCGCCGTGCCGCTGACCACTGGCCTGCGGGCCGACGCGTCGAATGGCGATAAATTGTTGACCGCGGATCTGGTGCTCGCGCCGCTTGGGGCCGGCGATTACATCATCGAACTGACGTTCACGCGAGCGGGCGTCCAGCAAACAGTCCTGTCTGCATTTCGACTAACGCAGTAGGCCTGGCTTTCGTCTGGCACGCCACGTCTTCAGAGCGGTCACGGGATGGACGGCGGCGATCAAGAACACCGACAGCATGCTTGCAGCAGCGAAGCTGGCGAGCAGCCACGCGACCGTTGATGGCGCCGGCACCGCACGCAGCTCGTAATCGATCGTCAACTCACGTTGATCGGGGTCGCGTCGCTGCGCGGTCACCCCAACCGCATCGCTCTCCGGCACGAGGGCGTTCGCCAGATACACACTACCGTGCGGGTGGTGGTTGTTCCGAAATCGTAGCTGATGCGCGCCAATGTCGAGATCAGGGAGCGTCACGCTGGCCTGGACCTGAATCGTGCCCTCACCACGTCTCATCGCGTCGTTGTCGGCAAACCTGATCGAACCGAGTTGCACCGGAAGCGGCCTGCCGTCGACCGCGACCTCGAGCCCATGGAGCACCAGGCTCGCGTAAGCACGCTGCTCGTCAGCGGAGGGCGATCCATCCCGATTGCGATCGATCTCTGCGATGATCGCCTCGGCCAGCGCGATGCCCGGCGTCAGGTCCAGTTCGATCTGGACGCCGCGCGGATCGATGGCGAGCCGCGACGCCTGCAGGTACTCATCTACTCGATGCGCAGACGGCTGAGCGCTGCCGACGATTGCGATCGTCAGCGTCAACAGAGACGCCCCCCGGCTACTTACGCGTGAACTTCGCACCGTAGTCGTTGGTGGGATCGCGATAGATCGTATGAATGTGGTCGATGCCCCGCTGCGGCGCGTACTCGATCACGAGGGTTGGGCCCTGGATCCGGAAGTACGCGGCACTGCCGTTGGTTGTCGGTCCGCTCCAGGCAAAGTAGGTCTGCGGAAGGTTCGTCCTGATCTCCTCGACCCGCGGCTCGGCGAACGCGTCGTTCGTGATCCCCGCCCACTCACGCGCCAGGTCCAGCAGCATCGATTGCTGCGCGGCTGACAGCGCTGACGCGCGAATGCCCTCGGGCTGAATGGTTCGGCCATCCTGGCCCGGCCCGAGCACGAGGTCGGAGACACGATAGCCAAGGACCGCCTGGGTCCGCTGTGTATCGTCCAAGGCGTTGATCAGTGCAAACGCCTTGTCGTTCTCGTTGCCCAGCGGACGGACCGTCCGCCCTTCGACCGTGTAGCTCGCGGGCTGGGCGGCGGGAAGGCTCGGCGCCATGCTCGCCTGACGGCCCGCCAGCGTCAGATTGATCGCGAGATGATGACCACCGAACTGCAGCATCCACGGTTCGGTCACGGACGGCGTGCCCACGAACGCGAGATAGTACTCGGCCTCGCCGAACGTGACGGGGCCACCACCCCCGCCTCCCCGGCCCTGGCCAGCTCCCGGGCCGCGTCCGGGAGCAGATGCTGTTGTTCGAAGCACTTCGTCGCCGCGCATGATGTCGGTCACCTTCCGATAGCCATCCCGACTCAAGGCGGCCGAGAGCAGGCTCATAACGGAGGAGCGCTGCGCGGGCGTCAGATCTCCCAGCCGCAAGCCCTCGCGCTGAAAGATGCCGCTCGGAAGGTTGGACCATCGCGTCTTCTGGGGTCCCTCGAGTGGGAACTGAACCCTGGCTCGACCGGCATCGTCCAGGGTTGCGAGAAGAGCCTGTGCAGAGGCGACGATACGCGCCGTCGCGTCAGAGGCAGTGGCGTGCGACGCAGTCGACGAGGCGGCACCGCGTTGAGGGCGATCCGCCGCCGCAATAGCCAGGACGTATGCGAGCCCGATGATTGGGGCGATTCGCGCAGGTGGACGCATTGGAGAACCTCATCCCGCATCTGTGGCGAGATCATGGCGGCCTCAGCACGTCGCGACGGCGACCACGAACAACGCGCCGACGGTCGCGCCCACTATGATGAGCACGCGGGTGACAGGGTGGAGGCCGCCGCTTTTCGTTTCGAGTCCCTTGACATCCGCGAGCATGACGGTCGTGGACTTGCCATGCTTCTGCTGCAGAACAACCGAGTCAGCGCGTACTTCTCGGAGGACACCTTCGATTTTGGAACCATCGAGCAGATGAACCGTGAGTTTTGTCCCGGGCTGCAGGCTGCGAAGCTTCTCGGATTCTGCTGACTGCGTAGGTTCCTTCGGGACAGCCCACGAGGCCGCATGTGCGCCGAATCCAATCCAGCAGAGTAGCGCCAGAGCAGCGACCACTAATACCCGTTTCATGCGTCCCTCCTTCGCACGGACCGTGCGGTGTTACGAAGGACCTGGCGAAAGTCCCATCGCGAGTTCCGCCTGCGCACGCAACGGCGCGAGACGCGATTGCTCCAGTCCGTCACGATAGAACAGATTGTACGTGTCGAACGGAATCAAGCGGCCGTCCGGGTGAACGATATGGACGCACGTCTTTTTCACGGAGCGGACGTCGAACGAATGCGCATCGATGAACTGCATGATCAGCACGCGGAAGATATTCTGATAACCAACATCGCGTGGGGCGTCGAGTCGCGGCAGACAGCAGAGGAGATCGCGAAGCGTACCTGCACCGGACTCGGGTGAGTGATTCGTCGCAAACAGCTTGAACACGCCGGCGCGAACGGCGTCGTCCTGCTCGTACACAATCGTGTTGCGGCCCCCTTCGATGAGGACCTTCGGATCGATCAAGCCTGTCAAAGGCACGACGGTGCCGCCCGTTTTGAGCGCATACGCCATCGCGAGACTGTCAGGGTGGCAGGGCACCGGGAGCAAGTCCTCGGGGCGGAACACCGTCGTCTGCTCGAGAATCCTGCGGCGTACTTCTGTCAGCGTGAGCCTGTTGATCGCCGGGTCGAAACCGTCCAGACGTCCGGCGGCCTGTATCGGCTGGAACGTCACCCCACGCACGCACGGCTGCTCCAGCGCATAGTCGACGATCCGGCCGACTTCGCCGTCGTTGAGTCCCTTCTTCAGCGTCACGACGAGCGTCGTGGAGATGCCCAGCCGGTTCAATCGTTCCAGTGCGCGAGTGCGGATGTCGCGAAGATCGGCTCCGCGGAGTTGCATCAGCGGGTCCCGCTCGAACGAGTCGAATTGGAGATAGACCTCGAAGTCAGGCATGTATTCGGCCAGCCTCCTGGCGAATGCTTCGTCGTGCGCGATCCGGATCCCGTTGGTGTTGACCATCAAATGGCGAATCGGCGCTGATTTTGCGAGGTCCAACACGGAAAAGAATTCCGGATGCAGCGTCGGTTCACCGCCCGAGATCTGAACCACGTCCGGCTCTCCCTCGTTCCGCACCACCGCGTCGATCATCCGCTGGATGTGGGCGAGACTACGGTATTGCTGCCGGGACGGACCACTCTCGGCATAACAAATCGGACATTCCAGATTGCAGTGGTCGGTGATCTCGATCAGGGTCAGACACGAATGCTGCTGATGCTCGGGGCAGAGACCGCAATCGTACGGGCACCCCCAATGAACTTTGGTATTGAAGAGGCGAGGCATTTCGGGCGGTTTGATGAACACCTCACGGCAGCGCCTGTAGTAATCCACGTCGTCGGCGATCAGGACGCGCTCGTACCCGTGCGCAGGGCAGCGCTTGATCATGTAAACGCCGTTGTTCTGGAACACGATCTGCGCCTCTACCTTGCGGAAGCACGTCGTACAGATCGACACGGCGACATCATAGAAGAGATAAGGGCGCACGCGGTCAGCCACGCGCCACCTCCGGCAGATCGCTGGAGCGCACCCAGGCGGCAAGGCGCTGCAGGTGCGGGGCGTAATAGGCCAGCGTGGCGAGGCACGTCCACTGGATCATCGAAAGCCCGGCGATGGTTGCGCCGGGTTTGAGAAAATCAATCCCGAAGCGCCACGTCATGTAACCCACCATGAAGCCCTTGAACGCGTCTCCGATGTCGTGCGGTCTCCGCCGCAACCTGAGGAGCGCGAACCCCAGGGTGGCCAGGAACACGAGTTCATACAACTGTGTTGGATGACGCGGCACACCGTCGCCGAAGTCCACGCCCCACGGCAATTCGGTTGGCGTGCCATACGCACGGTCGTCGAGGCCTGAAAGGAAGCAGCCGATTCGGCCGATCGCGATCCCCACGATCAGCGGCATGGTTAACAGGTCGCCCGTCGCCACCGTCACGCCAAGCCTGCGCTTGATCCATTCGACCGCGACCAACCCGCCGATGAGGCCGCCGACAATGGTCTTGCCGCCGAGCGCTACAGCCGGATCGGTCCAGTGCGCGGCCGTGCGCGCGGGATCCTCGAGGAGGTAGAGCAGATGGCTGCCGATCATGCCGCCAACGGCGGCGGCGACGATCACCCAGCGGCGCGCGCGGGCATCGACGACGTCACCCGCGAGGCGGCGCCGGCGGGAGTACAACCAGAAAGCAATCGTCCATGCCGAACTCTCGATGACCCAGTGCGGATGCAGCGTGGCGGACCCCAGTCGGAAGTAGACCGGAAACTCGATGGCTGTCACTTCGCCGCAGACAATAGTCGAAACGCAGCTGCGGATCGAGCGCGATCGATCTCGATTTTCCAAACGCTTGCCTGAGCTGCGCCGCACCGAGCCGCAGAAACCGCTTCCGCGAGAACGAACACCGATGTGTTATGATTGATGTCTCAGGTGGAAGACAGCCTCCTGCTCTAGCCAGCGCCACGAGTCGAATCGAGTTCTTCGCAGCCTCGCTTCCCCCCGCAGTGATTGCTTAGCAACGCAGCCGTCCATCGACGGATCCATTCCGGATTCACACACCAGTGGTCCCGCAGGGCGGGACGAAAGCGAGAACGATAGATATGGCTCGAAAGCTCTACGTTGGTAACCTTCCTTACGACACGTCCGAACAGGATCTGCAGACGCTCTTCGCGGGCGCCGGCACCGTCGATAGCGTCAACGTCATGCGCGACATGGCCACCGGCCGCGCGCGCGGGTTCGCGTTCGTCGAAATGGGGTCCGAGGAAGAGGCACAGAACGCCGTCACCACGCTGAACAACTATTCGCTCGGCGGCCGGAACCTGACGGTGAACGAAGCCCGCCCGAAACCGCAGCACTCGGGCGGATTCGGCGGCGGCGACGGCCGGCGCCGCTCCGAACCGCGCTGGTAGGCCTCGCCTTCAGAAGGGCGGCTCGAAAGAGCCGCCCTTCGTGTATTTAGACCTACAGGAACGGAGGGATGTATGAAACGACTTCTCCTGCTCGCGCTGGCTCTCGTCCCGATCGCCGCTGGTGCGGCGCAACCCGTGTCGATGAGTGGACGATGGGACGTAAGCGCGAACATCGGCGGCACCGCGAGCAACATCACGTGCACCTTCACGCAGAAGGACACGGACCTGACGGGCAGCTGCGAGACCGATCAGACTCCCCACGAGGTCACGGGAAAGGTTGATGGCAAGACCGTCACCTGGCAGTTCAAGACCGACTACGAAGGCCAGACCCTGACGGTGATCTACAGTGGCACGCTCGATTCGCCGGACAAGTTCGACGGAACGGTGGACGTGCAGCCGCTCGGTGTCAGCGGCGACTTCAGCGCCACGCGCGCGAAATGAACGCCCGCGGCGTACCGGCCAGGGAAGCCATCAGGTGGGGCAGATGACGCGCCCCTACTCCTCTCGCAGGAGGACAACAGGATCCACGCGCGCCGCCTGACGCGCAGGTCGCCACGACGCCGCGATCGTCGTACCCCCGAGCACTCCGATGACGAGCAGCCAGCTCGCCGGGTCGGTAATCTTTACGCCGTACTCGAACGACGCGAGTGTTCGCGCCACCGCGGCCGCCGCAGCCATTCCAATCCCAATGCCCGTGAGCGCGACGATGATGCCATCGCGCAGTACGAGCTGGCGAATCTGACGCGCTGATGCGCCGAGCGCCATTCGAATCCCGAATTCGCGCCTGCGGCGGCTTACCGCAAAACTCAGCACGCTGAAGAGGCCCCCTGCGGCCGCGAGGATCGCAATGCCGGCGAACGCGAAACCGAGCGCAGCAGCGGCACGGGGTTGTGCGAGCTGCTCGAAGTAGGCATCCTCGACAGGACGGACCTCCTCTACCTGAATACCTGGCGACGCCGCGACAATTCGCTGTCGGACGCGCGCCGCATCGGGACACGAACCGCCGCATCGAACGCTCATCGAGGCGTAGTTGCTGTTGCCGCCGAACGGCTCGTACAGTTCCGGCCGATCCAGGCTCGCATCGAGCGTGGGCAGGTGAATTTCTCTGACCACGCCGATCACGCGGAAGTGTTCCTGCTCAAACGTGAAGCTGCGCCCGATGGGATCGAGACCCGGCCATAGTGTCCGCGCCAGCCGTTCGCCGATCACGACGTGACCCCTTGGGTCGGAAGGCTGAAAGGTCCGGCCTCGCAGCAGCGCGATCGCGTAAAGCGCGAAGAAGTCAGGACCGACATCGTAACGATCGACGACCAGATCGACGGCCGGCGCGCCCGGCACGTCGGACCTCCAGCTGCCAAACGAGAACGACCCCCCATCCGGCGGCAAGCCGTAGGACCAGGCCACACGCTGCACGCCGGGAAGCGCGCGCAGTTGTTCTTCGATGGCGCGCGCGGCGGAGGGCGGCCTCGTGACGGTCGCGACAATCACATCGTGTGCATCGAGTCCGCGATCGGTGTTGACCAGGTTGACGAACGATCGTACGAGGAGCGTGGCGCCAACCAGCAGCGTGCACGCGAGGGCGATCTCGCCGACGATCAACGTGCGCGTCACCGCGCGCGTGGCGCGCGTCTCGGTTGCGCCGCGATCGATGACCCGCAAAGTCTCGTCCGTGTTCACCGCCGTTCCGAGCCAGGCCGGCAGGAGTCCGGCGGCGAGCGTCGCGACGACTCCAGACAGGGAGGTGACGGCCAGCGCGCGCAGATCGATGTTCAGCGGATGGAGCGTTCGGAGCAGGATTGCGCCTGGAAGGAACGCGCGCGAAAAAGAGATGAGCGCTGCCGCGATCCCGAGTCCAACGACAACTCCAGTTCCCGCGAGGACGCTGCTCTCGATGAATGCCTGCCGGATGAGTCGTCGTCGCGACGCACCCAGCGCGGAGCGCATGCTGAACTCACGCCGGCGTGTCGTCATGCGCGCCAGGAGCAGGCTGGTCACATTCGCGCACAGCACGAAAAAGACGAGGACGACGCCTGCGGCGAGCACGGGCACCGCCCGCTGATAGTAGGGATCGAGCACCAGACCCGCGAGTGGCTGCACATGCGGCCAGAGACCGGTATTCGCTGCGTCCGCCGCGCGTGCGGCCTCCATGGCGACCCGCAGCGCGTCGGTTCGAGGCATGTCGGGCGCGAACCGCACGTATGCCCGCGGTCGCTCTTTTGCGTTCAACCTCCCCCGGACGTCAACATCGACAGCCCGCCAGATGACCGTGTTCCACTTCGGAAATCGAAAGCTGGAGGGCAGGATCCCCACCACAACGAGTGGCTCGCGGTCGATGGAAATCGTGCGACCCACGAGTGCGGGATCGGCATGATACACAGTCCGCCACACGTCTTCGGACACGAGCACGCGATCGTCTATCCCTGCTCGCACGTCCGAAGCATTGAAGAGCCGTCCGCGAATCGGCCGGACGCCGCCCAGCAGATCGAAGACTCCAGGCGTGACGCGCGCAATGTCTCGCGCGACGACAGTGCCGTCGACCTCGATGAGACTCGTGTCCGAAACGGCGGACTCGGCCGCGGCGAACGCCGGGCTGTCGTGCCAGGCGCGGAGCACGGCGGGGGAAACAGTCGTGAACCCGCCATGCTCGTTTCCCATCCAGATGCTGGCCAGTCGATCCGGCTCGCGAAACGGAACCGGACGAAGCAGCAACGCGTCCGCGACCGTGAACATCGCGGTGGTGATGCCGATCGCCAATGCGAGCATGCCGATCGCCGCCACCGCAACGGCCGGGCGGCGCAGCAGCGTTCGCACGGCGTAGCGGAGGTCCTGCCACACCGAATCCAGCCATGTGGCCGTGACGTCGCGGATGGCGTCTTTCGGGGTCAGGATCCTCGCGAACATGCTTCCTCGGACTTCAGGCACGTTCAACCTGGAGCAGCCGCCGAATCGCCAGCGAGAAGGCTAGCCGTCGATGCCGTGGCAATCCCGGTGAGCACCGCCCCACAAGTTCGCCATGGTGCGACGAGCACCTGATGTGCTCACAATACACCCGGAGGCTCTCTGATGGCTGAAGACCGAGACGACGACATGACCGTGGTGCCAGTTCCCGCAACCGAAACCGAGGCCGAGCACCGGCGCATCCGATCCTCGAACGACCACGACCAGCAGGACGACCGAGAAGGCCGGAAGAACCGTCACAACGATGGATACGACGAGGCGGCGGATGGCAAGATTCCCCGGCCGCAGATCGACCGGGTCGTTGACGAATAGTCTCGAGCGCGTTCGCTGCGACGTCAGAACGTCACGCGCGCGCCGAATTGAAACGCACGCGGGTCTCCTGCTGCTGTGATTTGCCTGAACGCCGGCGACGGATTCGACGGGTAGGTCCCGGATCCGAAGTTGGCATTGCGGGTCACGACGTTGAGATGATTCGTCAGGTTGAATCCTTCGGCAAGCATCTCGAGCTCGAGACGGTCAGCGAACCGGAACGAGCGGCTCAACCGCGCATTCAGACTGAAGAAGTCGCTGCCGATGCCGCTGTTCCGTTCGATGAACTCTCCGTTGACCACGGGCCTGCCGGCAGTGCCCTGAAGTGTCGTGACGCCCGACAGGATGTTGAAGGGAGGCGCCGAGTACGCCTGCAGCATCGCGCTCAGCTGAAAGCCATGGCCGATCTGCTGCCGGAACGTCCTTGCGGGCGCCATTGACGTGTGAATGGCACCATTGACCACGAGCCTCTGGCGCTGGTCGTCGTCCGACCGTCCCCAGTCTTTCGACAAGTCGAACGGATCGACGGGTGAACTGAAAAAGAATTCGCCGACATCGTTCATCGATTTCGAGAGGGTGTAGGAGATCCGGTAGTCGCCCCACCGCGCGGACCGCTGCATCAACGAGACGTGCAGTCCGTGGTAGTTCGAATCGCCGACTGACGAGTACTGACTGTTGTTCGAGTAGGCTGGATTGGGGCGGCAACCGTTGTTGATCCCCGATGCCGCGCACGTCGGAACGTTCTGGTTCACGGACATGAGCAGGCGTCGTCCGCGAAGATACTGATACCCGACGCTGGCGGTCGCGCCGGCGCCGAGTTGATGCTCGATTTCTACGCTGGTCTGCCGTGAGTACGCGCTGTCCAGATCCCGATCCATGGTGGTCAGGTTCGGCAACGTGACTGAAGGGACGAGAGCGCTGAGGATGGTGGGGAACGTCGGCGCCCCGGCTTGCGTCGGAGACACGCTGATGCTCGTTTGACGCAGGTTGTCGAGGTCAGTGGTGTTTCCGGCCGACAACAAGGCGTTGGCCAGCGCGCGAAGTGGGACACGATCGTAGAACACGCCGGTGCTGCCACGGACGATCGTCCGACGCGAGTCGGAGGGACTCCAGACGATCCCCACACGCGGCGAGACGTTGTTGGTGTCGGTGGAGATCGTCTCGAGGAACTGCAGATCGTATCGGACGCCAAGATTGAACGTGACGCGGGGACCGACCTTCCATTCGTCCTGGACGAACGCGCCAATGTTCGGATTCGTCTGTGCCACAGCCGTAGCCCCGAACGTCTGTGTGAATCCCGCGTTGTTGTAGGCGCCGCTCAGGAAGTTCGGCAGCGACGAGAAGGTGTAGGCGCCGCGTATCGCACGAGGAAAGCTGATGCTATCGTCGTTATACAGCAAGTCAGCGCCGACTCTGAACGCATGCGCACCAGCCTGGTGCGACAGGTTGTTCACGAGCTGGTACATCTTGTTGATCCGCCCGGTCGGGCTGCTCGAGAGCGTGCCGAACGAGGCCACGCCCGCGATGCTCACTGCGGGCCCGATCGGGTCGGTCGGTGGCGCGTCGAGATCGCTGTAGGCGAACTGCGCGCGCGTTTCGAGGACCGTTCGACTTGAAAGCGTCAGCGTGTTGCTCATCGCGATGGTCTGGTCCACGTTGTCCAGCCCCGCCGACGCCGTTGGTGCGCTGAGTCCGCCGGCGCCCCTGGAATTGCGGGAACTCACGTCATACAGACTGTAGCGAAGGCTGAGCTGATCGCCCCCGCTCACGTGGTGATCCATCTTGGCAAGCAGGTTTGTCGAATTCACCGGGTTCGGATAAATCCCGGTCGTCAGCGGAGGTCCTTGATAGCCCACGGCTGCAAGGCGAGCGTTCACGGCAGCGACGTTGGCCGGCACGATCGTCACGAGGCCGGTCTGATCGAGCCTGCGCTGCTCCGCGTTCGTGAAATAGAACGTCCGGTTCGACACAATCGGCCCGCCCACGCTCCCGCCGTACTGCGATTGGCTCATGGGCAGGGTGGTGCCCGAGAGCGGATTCTTTGCGTTCAATCGATCGTCGCGGACGTAGTCGTACACCGTCCCGTGCAGCACATTCGTGCCGCTCTTGGTCACCACGTTGACGTAGCCGCCGAGCGCGCGCCCGAGTTCCGCCTGCCCGCCCGAGGTGACCACCTGGAACTGGTCGACCGCGTCTATGCCGTAGCTGATTCCGCTGAGCGCCGCGGCGTCATCGTTGGCCGACAGACCGTCGACGATGAAGTTGTTCGAGAGATTGCGCTGACTTCCGATCGACAGGCTCACACCAGGCACGGCTGACGTTTCCGGAAACAACTGCGTGCTGCCCACGTTTGCGGGCGAGACTCCAGGAACGAGCAGCGCGAGTTCGAGCACGTTCCGGCCGTTGAGCGGCACGCTCCCGACTTCAGCCGCCGACAGCGTGCCTGCGATCTGGCTGCGGGCCCCTTCGAGCACGCTGGCTTCGGCGGTCACGGTGACGGTCGCGTCCACGGCACCGAGCGACAGCGTGATTGGTAACTCGAACGCGGCGCCGACCGTCAGTGTGAGGACACGTGTCGCATCCTCGAATCCCTGCTGCCGGACGGTAAGTTCGTACGGCCCGACTCTCGAGTACGGAAATCGGAAACGGCCATCCTGATCCGTCGTGATCGTGCCGGTCAGATTCGTTTGCGTGTGCCTGAGCGTGACCTGCGCGCCAGGCACGACCGCACCGCTCGAATCCGTTACACGTCCGCTGACGCTCGCATACTCGACCGATTGCTGCGCGAAAACCTGATGACCGCCCGCAAGGACGAGGCAGGCGAGTGCCAGCACTCTCAAGCCCTTCACGAAACACCTCCAGAGCCCACCGACACCAGATAGCTCGAGGCACACGTGCCCTTCGAGCAGCCACGGGTGACGCGTTTCAGGCGCGGGGAGGGGGAGGAGCGGGTGGGGTGAAACGAGTGGTCAGATCTTCCGCGGCCCTCAATGCGATCGAGGTTCCGAGATGTTCCGGGAAGATCTCCGACGAGGAGGTGAGGACGCCGTGATTGGACAGGAGTGCGAACAGCGCCGCGACTGGAGCGTCGCACGTTCCGCGCATCGAACACCGGTCGGTTGGCCTCTGATCGGCATCGCCGTGCGAGCCAGAGGACATCGGGCACGGAACGGCGGACGCCGCGTGCATCGGGCAGTGCGTGGACCCGATTCGGGCCTGACAGTGCTGTTGGTGAGCCGCGGTGGCCGCCACACGGCCCGTGCAGCCTTCGAGCGGTACAAGCGCCGTCAGCGAGGCTGCCTGGAAGAGCAGCCAGCAGATCGCCGAGAACCGCGGACGCCGCCGAAATGAGCTCATGTTTTGCGAGTCCCGCGCCTCGTCACTGACAGCGCGGCAATGCCCATAGCATACGCCGGATGCACGAGAGAACGCCACGTCGGAACGGCTCCCCGCACTCTTTGAGCCGCCAATCTTCGTAAGTCGTTTACGTGGGGCCGCGGCCGCGTAGCCGCGCTGGTCTCGTCGCGAGAGAACCGTGACCGATGCGTCTCGTCGCCCGACCGCATCGAGCCGTGGCTGAAATGATATGCTGCGGCTCCTTCCTCCAGTTACAAGAAGGGCCGATGACGACGCTCACCCTGTCAGTGATTCACGTGCGATCGGATCGCGAGCAGCCCTGCGCAGTGTGCCTGGCGCAGTTCGCGCCGTCGGAGGATTCCGGGTCGCGTGTTCTCTCGATCAAAGCCCCCGAACAGGAGTTGGTCAGCGCACTCATGTGCGGCGGCTGCTACTCGAAGTGGTCGCATGGGAAAACCGTGACGGTCCGCACTGATCTCGCCCGCTGAGGCGATCAGCCCCCGCCCACCTTGCGCGGGGTGCGCGTGCGCTTGGCGAAACCGGGCGCAGCCGTGCCTTTCCAGGGCTGCTGCGTTTGCGTCCTCGGCTGACGTTTTCGAGTCGAGGAACCCGCGTCGTCCGCCGGAGCGGGTGCGTCGGGTGCGGCCGCTGCAGCCTTCGCGCGCGCGGCGGCTGCTTCGGCCTCATCCTTTTCAAGGCAGCAGTGCTTGTACTTGCGGCCGGACCCGCACGGACACGTATCGTTGCGCCCCGGGCGCGCCCTGGCGGAAACAGTCATCCGTTGAGTGTACCTGATCGATGAGGGGTTACAGACGAGGCTTCTCTGGCGGCCAACCGGCCGACGCGTTGCCGATCAGGGTGCGGAGTCCGTTACTCTGCCTTCACGTTTTCAGCCCTCGGGCCCTTCGGGCCTTGACCAACCGTGAATGACACGCGCTGTCCTTCACGCAGGTCGTCGAATCGAATCCCGACGCAGCCGGACTGATGAAAGAAATACTCCGTCCCGTCCGCCGCAGCGATGAATCCGAAGCCCTTGTCTGTCTTACGTTTGATTGTGCCGGTCGTCGACGCCATATACCAATCTCTCCCACGCGCTGAGTATCATACGCCTTTTCGGTGCAAGGTTTCACCTTCACGAAGGCTCGCTGTCGCGGGCGCTTCGGTCAATCACGCTCAATTGAATCTTCGGCGCCGCGGCTCATTCGGCACGTTCGGCGCGAGAGTTGTCCAGTTCAGCGTCGATTTCTCGTTCAGCCTGGAGCCAGTCCTCCATGGCTTTCCCGTGCTCACCTCCCCGAGCTTCATAAATCTGATGCGCGCGCTGCGCGATTCTGTTCATTCTTGATTCGCGCGGCTCTGGCCCGTGCCGCGGGACCGACCCCGAGTTGCCGCTGTCCGGGCGGCGTGCGGCCTTGAGTTCGGTCGGTGCCCCCGTCGATGCGACGGCGCCAGCCTGTTCTGACGCTGAGTTCAGCATAGATTCCCCGAATCGAAGCGCGTCGATGCAGCGACCCGAATGTGGAGTCGCGTTGAGCATCGGCCCGTTCTCAGCTGCAAACTCGCCGCCAGCCGGCCAGGGCACGTCAGCAGTGATCCCCCGGGCGTGACGGCCCGAAATGGCACCTTCGAGGGGTCTATCTGTTCACGTTCTACTGACCCTCTATTAAGTATGGCTACTCGCAACCAGCGTGAACCTCATCCGAGTACCCCTCGCAGCTGGCAAACCCTTGCCTGGTGTGAATCGGAAACTGGGAACTACGGAGCACCGTTCCTGCCAACAGCGGTCCTCCGGAGCGAGATTTCGCAGTTCCGGACCGATCGGGGCGGCCGCCTGTTAACCGGCTCGACAGTAGACGAGCTCGAACGGGATGATCGCGGCGTCGCTACGCGCATGGACTACGCCCCCGAGTCTCGTGTCCTGGTCACACGGGCTTCTCGATGGATCGACAGGCGCGGCGCCTGGGAAAGCCTTGAAGCGATCGGCGGAGAAGTGAGCCGTCGCCCGGTAGAAGGGGTGCTCTTCGATGTTTGTGACAGCGAATACGTTCCTGCCGAGGCAGACGCTCACGCCTTCGCGGCTTACTTGATCGGTTTCCTGGGACGTCGACGGTTGGCGTTCGTGACGCGGTCGGTGATCCAATACGGGATGGCCCGGATGATTGCCACCGATGCGGGGGCCCACGGCGTCAGCGTGCGAGTGTTTGAGGACGAAGAGCAGGCAGGATCATGGTTGTGCAGCTCCGATACGAGGTGACGCCTTTCCGGTGTCGCCGCATGGGTGCCGCGGAGCTCGGCTGAACATGCCCCGCGACTGTCCGTTCTGCGGCTCGGATGCGATTTCCGCTCTCAATCCAGCAGTCAACGGTGTCTCGGGATTCCGTTGTCAGGCGTGCGCCAGGATTTTCTGCGAGGCGTCGGTGGAAGTCACCGAGCGCATTCACGAGGCGCAGACGAAACGCGATTCTCCTGAACCCGACAAACCCCTCATTCGAAGCGCGACCAGCGGAAATCGTCAGGCGACGTAAGGGAATCGCACGCCGCGCGCTGCCGTTCAGCAGACGGATGCCGCCCCGGGCTTCGCAGACCGGAAGTAGAGCCGAAACCGCGTCCCACGTCCGGGCTCCGAATCCACGAAAATGAAACCGCCGTGCTGCTTCACGATGCCGTACACCGCGGCCAACCCCAGGCCGGTACCTTCGCCGAACGGCTTGGTTGAGAAGAACGGCTCGAAGATGCGCGACTGCGTATCCTCATCCATCCCCGTGCCCGTATCTTCTACGGCGACGAGCGCAAA
>Ga0136846_1228890_pt1 | contig 14935 bp, 13 predicted proteins | sample HopSoiMetagenom2_FD_96841 | JGI IMG/M metagenome (GOLD analysis project Ga0136846, IMG submission 96841) | Grasslands soil microbial communities from Hopland, California, USA - 2 Assembly 2016 (version 4) | ecosystem: Environmental > Terrestrial > Soil > Grasslands | place: USA: Hopland...
AGATACTCAAAGTCGACTTGCCGTGGATGGACAACGTAGTTCGCGCCAAGCGTTCGCGGCGGATCCCGGTGGTGTTGTCGCCGGACGAGGTGCGGCGTCTGTTAGCGATGATGGACGGTCAGTCGTGGCTGATGGCCGCGTTGTTGTACGGAACCGGCATGCGCTTGATGGAGTGCGTGCGATTGCGGGTCAAGGATGTCGATTTCGCCCGCAACGAGATCGTCGTGCGTGATGGCAAGGGCGCCAAGGATCGACGCGTTCCGCTGCCGCGACGGTTGGTCGAGCATCTCCACGCCGCGATCGAGCGCACCCGGCTCCTGCACCGGCACGACATTGCCCGAGGCCTGGGGCGTGTATGGCTACCGGCGGCGCTTGCCCGCAAGTACATGAACGCCGACCTGGAATTCGGCTGGCAATACGTGTTCCCGGCATCAAGGATCTCGGATGATCCGAATGCGGATGTCACGCGTCGCCACCATATCGACGAAGCGGTATTGCAGCGTGCAGTCAAGACGGCGCGCGTCAAGGCTGGAATCCTCAAGCCGGCGACCTGTCACACCCTGCGGCATTCGTTCGCCACGCACCTGCTCGAAGCCGGGCACGACATCCGCACGGTGCAGGAGCTGCTCGGGCACAAGGACGTCGCGACCACGCAAATCTACACGCACGTGCTGGGGCGGGGCGCCGGAGGCATTCTCAGTCCGCTCGATCGCGACTACTGATCAGGAGGAAATCGACAGCAGGGCGAACAATCCGCGTGCGAGCTTCTGCCGCGATTCGAAATCCGGTGCCGAGATGTCGGTGATCCTGAGGCCGTCCGGACCGTTCATCTGGTAACGCTTGGGCTGGCTCTGGATCATGCGGATGATCGCCATCGGATCCACGTTCGGCTTGGCCTCGAACTGCACGCGCCCGGACGATTCGCCGATGTCGAGCTTGCGGATGCCGAGCCGCGTCGCGTCCTGCCGCAATTCGGCGATCGCGAACAGGTGCTTGACCGGGTCGGGCAGCAGGCCGAAGCGATCGATCATCTCGACCTGCAATTCACGCAGAGCTTCGGCATCGGCCGCGCTGCTGATGCGTTTGTACAGCGTCAGTCGCGTGTGCACGTCGGGGAGGTAGTCTTCGGGAATCAGCGCCGGCACGTGCAGTTCGACCTCGGCACCGCGGTGTTCGCGCGCATCGGCATCGGGCAGTTTTCCCTGCTTGATGCTGCGTACTGCACGTTCCAGCAATTCGGTGTACAGGCTGAAACCGACTTCCGCCATCTGGCCGCTCTGTTCCTCGCCGAGCAATTCGCCGGCGCCACGGATCTCGAGGTCGTGGGTGGAAAGCGTGAAACCCGCACCCAGCTCGTCCATCGAAGTGATGGCTTCCAGGCGTTTTTTCGCGTCGCTGGTGATCGATTTGCGGTCCGGGATCACCAGGTAGGCATAGGCACGATGGTGCGAACGGCCGACGCGTCCGCGCAACTGGTGCAACTGCGCGAGACCGAATTTGTCGGCGCGGTTGATGATGATGGTGTTGGCGTTGGGAATGTCGATGCCGGATTCGATGATGGTCGAGCACAGCAGCACGTTGTAGCGCTGGCGGTGGAAATCGAGCATCACCTGTTCCAGTTCGCGTTCCGGCATCTGGCCGTGGGCGATGCCGATGCGCGCTTCGGGCACCAGTTCCTCGAGTTCACGCTGCATGCGCACGATGCTTTCGAGATCGTTGTGCAGGAAGTACATCTGGCCACCGCGTGAAAGCTCGCGCTGGAAGGCCTCGCGCAGCAAGGCGCTGTCCCATGGCGTCACGAAGGTCTGCACCGCAAGGCGGTTCGCCGGCGGGGTGGCAATGATGCTGAGGTCGCGCAATCCCGCCATCGCCATGTTGAGGGTGCGCGGGATTGGCGTCGCGGTCAGGGTGAGGAGATGGACGTTCGCGCGCAGCGCTTTCAACGCTTCCTTCTGGCGCACGCCGAAACGCTGTTCCTCGTCGACGATGACGAGCCCGAGGTCCTTGAAGTGCACATCCGATGACAGCAGTTTGTGCGTGCCGACCATCACGTCGATCTCGCCGCGTTCGAGTTTCTCCAGCGCGGCCTTGGATTCCTTGGCCGACTTGAAGCGCGACAGCACTTCGACGCGCAGCGGCCAGTCGGCGAAACGATCGCGGAAATTGCGGTAATGCTGTTCGGCCAGCAGCGTGGTCGGGACCAGCACCGCGACCTGCTTGCCGGCTGCCGCGGCGACGAATGCCGCGCGCACCGCGACTTCGGTCTTGCCGAAGCCGACGTCGCCGCAGACCACGCGATCCATCGGCAATGACGAGCCGACATCGCCGATCACCGCCTCGATCGCGGCGTGCTGGTCCGGCGTTTCCTCGAACGGGAAGCTCGCGGCGAACGGTTCGTACATCGCGCGATCGACGTCGAGCCGCATGCCGGCGCGCGCCTGCCGTCGTGCCTGGATGTCGAGCAGCTCGGCGGCGACATCGCGGACTTTCTCCGCGGCCTTCTTCTTGGCCTTGGCCCACTGTTCGCCGCCCAGGGAGTGCAGCGGTGCGGTTTCCGGCGACGCGCCCGAATAACGGCTGACCAGGTGCAGTTGCGCGACCGGCACGTACAGGCGGTCGCCCTTGGCGTATTCGATGTCGAGATATTCGCCGGCTTCGCCGCCCGCTTCGAGCGTGATCAGCCCGCGATAACGACCGACGCCGTGATCCTCGTGGACGATCGGCGCGCCTTCGCTGAGTTCGCCGAGATCGCGGATGATCGCTTCCGGCTCGCGGCCGGCGCGCTTGCGGCGACGCGACTGCGTCGCGCGTTCCGGGAACAGCTGGCGTTCGGTGAGGATTGCGAGCAGCGGCGCATCAATCGCGAATCCGTCATCGAGTGGCGCGACGGTGATCGCGAAACGCGGCGTTTTCGCTGCATCCATCACTTCCGCCAGCGATGCCGTAACTTGCGGCTGCAATCCCGCGGCGCGCAATACGTCGAGCAAGGCCTCGCGGCGGCCGGCGGACTCGGCGGCGATCACCACGCGTCCGGGATAGCTGGCGAGGAAATCGTGCAACGCCGCGGCCGGGCGATCCTGGTGCCCGGCGATCGGCACCGCCGGCACCGGTTGCACGCCGAGTGCCTGCGCCTCGCCGCGACGGGCATGATCTTCGCTGCAGACTTCGATGCGCGCGTCCTGGTTCAGTCGTTCGCGCAGCGCAACCGGCGTGAGGTACAACTCCTCGGGTGGCAGCAACGGCCGCTCGATGTCATGGCGCCGTTGTTCGTAACGGTCGCTGGTCTGCGTCCAGAATTTTTCCGCAGCCTCGAACACGCCTTCGCACAGCACCGGCAATGCGCCGGCCGGCAGCCAGTCGAACAGGATCGACGTACGCCGGCCATCGCGTTCGGGCTCGAAGAACAGGGGCAGCCATGCTTCCGCGCCTGCCGGCATCAACCCGGCCTTGAGGTCCTGGTAGAGCGCGCTGCGGCGGGTGTCGATGTCGAAGCGTTCGCGCAAGGCCGTCATCGCGCGTTCGAACGCGGCGTCATCGCTGGGAAGTTCGCGTCCGGGCAACAGGCGCACGGCATCGACGCGATCGAGCGAACGTTGCGATTCCGGATCGAAGGCGCGGATCGATTCGATCTCGTCGTCGAACAGTTCGATGCGATAGGGCGTGTCGGTGCCGGTCGGGTAGACGTCGAGCAGGCCGCCGCGCACCGCGAAATCACCGGGATCGAGCACCTGCGGCACGTTGCGATAACCGGCTGCTTCCAGGCGGCGTTTCTCGTCATCCAGGTCGAGGCGTTGCCCGGTCGCGTAGTCGAAGCGTCCGCCTTCGAGATGGCGATGCGGCGCCAGTCGCTGCATCAATGTCTGCACCGGCACCACGACGATCCCGCGCTGCAGGTTTGGCAACGCGTGCAAGGTCGCGAGGCGTTGCGACACGATGTCGGGATGCGGGCTGAACTGGTCGTAGGGCAGGGTTTCCCAATCCGGGAATGGCTGCACCGGCACCGTGGCGTCGCCGGCGAGCAGCGTGCGCAGGTCGTTTTCGAGCTGGTGCGCGTGCTGGGTGTCTGCGGCGACCGCCAGCACCGGGCCCGCGTGTTCGCGCGCAGCACGGGTGATCGCCCACGCCAGTCCGGATGTGGTGCCGGGCGCGCGCCACCATGCGCGCGACTGGCCGGCGCGCGGGAGCGGAATGCTTGGGACGGGGGATTTGTCGCTCATCGAGCTGCGCATTTTAACGTGCGAGCGTTGCGGGCGTATAAGCACGCGCTGGTGGCTTGGCGTCATCGCGAAAGCATCGCCCGGCTGTGCGCCTGTCGCGGGCTTTTCGCTCTTTCTCAGGAAGCAACAACACGCGCGCGGAAGTGGGGGCGCCAGTCCGGTGCGCGGGCATTGCGCCGCATGGATGCGGCGCATGAGCCTACATGGATGTATTCACGGCGTCCCGCGCAACGGAGCTGGTCACCCACGCACCAGCGCGTGCTTTTGCCCAGCCAGCGCGTGCCGACTAACGCTTCTTCGCGGGAGGTTTCTTTGCGGCAGGCTTCTTCGTAGCCGCCTTTTTCGCAGCCACGGCTTTCTTCGCGACTACTTTCTTCGCAGCCACCGCTTTCTTCACCTTCGGCGCCGGCAATTCGTCTGCGGTCGCCAGCAACACGATCCGCAAGGCGTCGCCATCGTCCAGCAACTCGTCGATCACAGGATAATCCTTCGCTTCCGGATACGGCGGACGCATCGGCGCGTGCGGCACCAGTCGCGTCGCCGCGGCCGTCGGTTTCAGGAACAGGCTGTTGTCGCAGCCGAACGCGACGACTTTCTCATCCACGTAGAACGCGTATTCCACGAACATCCGCCGCATCGTCAGGCGGTCGCCGAGTCCGGCTTGCTCCATCACGTAATCGACGAAGATCCGGTCGGTCGCCATCGCCTCAGGCGGCTTCGACTTCGGTCGAATCGCCTTCGGTGTCGGACAGGTCGAGCATGACGCGCACCAGCGTGTCGTTGCTGCGCTCGCCGTCGACCTGGAAACCGAGCGAATCGGCCAGGTGCAGCATCGGTTCGTTTTCCTGCAGCACGTCGCCGGTCAGGCGTTCCAGCCCGCGGCCCTTGGCCCAGCGCGCCAGTCGCTGCAGCAGGTGGCGACCGAGTCCCATGCCGTGCACGTAGCGACTGACGAGGATGGCGAATTCGGCGTCCTTGGTGCCCGGAACCGTATGGGCACGGGCGACGGCACCGACCAGCGCCTCGCCGGGTGAATAGGGTTCGGCGGCGACCAGCACGAAGTCGGTGCGCGGGTCGGGCTGGGTGAAGGCGGCGGTTTCGGCTTCCGACAATTCGGACATCGCATGGTGATAGCGCATCCGGACTTCTTCGGGCCCCAGCAACTGGAAGGAGGCGCGCAGCGGACCGGCATCCTCGGGGCGGATCGGGCGGATCAGGATTTCGCGCCCGTTGGCCAGGCGCATGCGTTCATGCCACGGGGGAAGCTGGTTGCGAATAGCCATGGATTCATCCTGCCATGTATTCCATGAATGGCATGTTGAGTGGGATCATGTTGCGTTCATCAATATTAACGATTTAGCCGCGCCGGCGCAGGACAGACCCGCCCTGGATCAGGCCCACCACCACGGCGCCGGCGATCAGGCCTGCCAGGGCATTGGCCAAGGTCACGGCCACTGCACCCATGGGCAGCCGGGTGAGGGGCGCGATGGTGTGATGCAGCATGGGCAGGCCGTGGGCGAGGATGCCGCCGCCGACCATGAACATCGCCAGTGTCCCGACCACCGACAACACCCGCATCAGCAGCGGTGCAAGCCACAACAGGCCGCGACCGATCGCTGCGGTCGCGCGCTTGCGCGTCAGGTGCAGGCCGACGTCGTCGAGTTTGACGATCGCCGCGACCACGCCGTAGACGCCAATGGTCATCAACAGCGCGATGATCACCAGTACGGTCAACCGCTGCAGGAAGGTCGCGTCCGCGACGGTGCCCAGCGCGATCACGATGATCTCGGCCGAGAGCACGAAGTCGGTGCGGATCGCGCCCTTGATCTTGTCGCGTTCGAAGGCGACGAGGTCGACCGCGGGATCTTCCACTGCTTCCTCGACCGCGGCTTCGTGCTGTTCGGCTTCGCGGCGATGAAGCAGGGGATGGAGGATCTTCTCCGCACCCTCGAAGCACAGGTAGAGCCCACCCAGCATCAGCAACGGGGTGACCGCCCACGGCAGGAAGGCACTGATTGCCAGCGCGGCCGGCACCAGGATCGCCTTGTTCAGCAGCGATCCCTTGGCCACCGCCCACACCACCGGCAATTCGCGTTCGGCGCGCACGCCGGCGACCTGTTGCGCGTTCAAGGCCAGATCGTCGCCGAGCACGCCGGCGGTCTTGGCGCTGGCGGTCTTGGTCATGGCGGCGACGTCGTCGAGCAGGCTGGCGATGTCGTCGAACAGGGCGAAGAAACTGGAAGGCATGGCGGCGATCAGGGGAAAGGCCGCGCATCTTCGCACGGTGGAGGTTATCGGCGTCTCACTGCGGTGCGCGCAGCCAGTCGATGCGCGTCCAGCCGCCATCACCCGATCGATCGCCCGATTGATCGCCCAGGCGGCGTTCCAGCACCTTCAACGCCGGCGCGATCCTGGCATCGAACTGCCATGGCGCGTTGAGCACCAGCATGCCGCTGCCGTTCATCCGCAGCGGCGAATCGTCGGGACGCACGCACAGCTCGATCCGCAATGCCGACCGTGCCTGCAGCAATCCGGCGGCGCGATAGAACGGATGGAGCACGCGCGCCTGCTTGATCGGATACCACAGCGCGAACATGCCCTGGGGCCAGCGTTCGAGGCCGCTGCGCAGCGCGGCGAGCGCGTGATCGAACTCGTCGAGTTGCGCTTCGTAGGGCGGATCGATCAGCACCAGTCCGCGCGCGAAGCGCTGTTCGCCGATGCGAGGCGGCAGCAGGGCCTTGATCGTGGCATAGCCGTCGCGGGCATGGACGGCGACGCGCGGATCGCCGCGGAAATTTTCCGCGAGTGCGCCGGCGTCCTCGGGATGCAGTTCGCAGCAGGCAATGCGGTCCTGTTCGCGCAGGGCGTGGGCGAGCAGCCACGGCGAGCCCGGATAGGCATCGTCGCCATGGATGTCGCGACAGGCACGCACGGCGGCGAGATAGCGATCGACGAGCGGATCGTCGCGACGTGCCAGTCGCGCGATGCCGGCGTCGGATTCGCCGGTGCGCCGCGCCTGTTCGCCCTGCAGGCGATAGAGGCCGACACCGGCGTGGGTATCGAGGGCGAAGCTTGCCGCCGGTTTCGCGGTGAGCGCATCGCACAGCGCGAGCAGCGTCACGTGCTTGAGCACGTCGGCGTGGTTGCCGGCATGGAAGGCGTGGCGGTAGTTCAAGCGCGGCTCGAGGCGACGGCGGACAGGGGAGTATGCGGCAAGATCGAGCGGCGTCGATCAGTGGAACAGCGTCGCGCCTGGCACCAGCCACAAGGACAACGAAGCGAGCGCACTGCCGATGGCGGTTGCAGCGAGGACGTCACTCGGATAATGCAGGCCCAGGACCACGCGCGACAGGGCGACGCTGGCGGCGAATGGCAGCAGCACCCACGCCAGCAACGGGAACCACGCGATCGCGATCAGGGTGAAGGTCACCGCGTGCAGGGTGTGGCCGGACGGGAAGCTGAATTCGTCGAGCGGGGCGATCCACGCATGCACGCGGATGTCGGCGGCGAACGGGCGCGGGCGTCGCGTCCAGCGTTTCAGCCCCTTGTAGAGCAGCAACGAAACCAGGCCGGTGACCGCCATGTGCGCGGCCGCGCAGGTGCCACGCGAACCTTGGGTCAGGATCAGCGTGACCATCAACGCATACCAGGCGATGCCATCGCCGAGGCGGCTCACTGCAGCGAAATAGCCGCGCAGTCCCCGCCAGCTGCCGAGGCCGTTGCAGCGGCGCGTCCAGCCGCGATCCTGCCGGAGCCAGTGTTCCAGCGAAAGCGGCGTGCTCATGGCTCCACCTCGGCGAGGAGTGGATCGCTGTCGAACGGCCGTGGTTGCGCATGCCGGGCAACGCTGCGAGCGTTGCTGATACGAGCAGCGATGATGCGATGGAGGATGTCGTCGAGATCGCGGGCGACGTTGGCCGGCAGCAGTTTCGCGACCGCCTCGCGACCGTTGTCGCGCATCGACAGTCGCAATGCGTCGTCGCAAGCCAGGCGCACCGCCGCGGCGATGAAGGCGGCCTCGTCCTTGCCTTCGATCGCGGCGCCGTCGACGCCATCGCGCAGGTGTTCTTTCGCGGCACCGTAGCGGAACGCGACCGGCGGCACGCCGCTGGCCATCGACTCGATGGTGACGTTGCCGAAGGTTTCGGAATGGCTGGGGAAGAGGAAGAGATCGGCGCTGGCGAAGTGCACGGCGAGATCGTCGCCGGTGCGCAGGCCGCGATAGATGAAATCGGGATGCGCGCGCTGGATCTCGGCCAGTTCCGGGCCTTCGCCGACCCAGACGAAGCGCGCGTCCGGACGCTGTGCCTGGATGGCATGGAAGGCACGGATCGCCAGCGGCAGGTTCTTCTCGGCGGCGATGCGCCCGAGGTAGATCACCGCGAGATCGCCGGGCTCGAGTCCCCATTCGGCGCGCAATGCATCACTGCGCCGTGCCGGCGAAAAGCGCGCGGTGTCGACCGCGCGCGGCAGGTGCACCACGTCTTCGAAGCCGTTGCCGTCGAGGAAATCGGCGAGCTCGCAGGTCGGCACCAGGGTCGCTTGCGAAGTGTTGTGGACGTGGCGCATCCAGCGCATCGCCAACGGCTGCAGGAAGGGCAGGCCGTAGTCGCGCATGTATTCGTCGAAACGGGTGTGGAAGCCGGTGACCACCGGGATGCCCATGCGTGCCGCCGCACGCAAGGCGGAATAGCCGAGCGGGCCTTCGGTGGCGATGTAGAGCGCGTCGGGACGCTGCTGCTTCCAGTGTCGGCGCAGGCGAAACCACGCCGGATGGCCGAAACGCATGCCGGGATAGCGCGGGATTCCCGAGCCGCGCACCAGCAGTTCATGCGCTTGCTGCCGGTCGTTGTCGGATTGGCGTGGACGGATCACCTCCACGCCGTGTCCGCGTGCGCGCAATCCGCGTTCCAGATCCTGCACGGTCAACGCAACGCCGTTGATCTCCGGCGGATACGTCTCGGTGACGATGGTGTAACGCATGTGGTTGTCCCACTGTCCGCTTTGGCAAGACTGGACGTGGACGGTGAACCGCCGGTGTCAGTGCGGTGACGCAAAAATGACAGCAGGCATGCTGACCGGCGTGAGGCCGATCAACATGCCGATGCACGGATCGAATCTACTTCGTCGACTTCCTGGTGCTTGCCGGCTTCACGTTCATCGCCTTGAGCGCGTCGAGCATGCTCTGGACGTGCGCCTTCGGGCTGAGATCGGAATGCACGGCAGCGATGCGGCCATCGGTCCCGACCAGGTAGGACGTGCGGTTCGACCAGCCCGGCTTCATCGTCAGCAGGGCGTCGTATTGCCCGGCGATTTTGGCGCCGGCATCGGCCGCGACCGGGAACTTGCCGCCGCAATGCTCGGTTTCTTTCGAGAAATCGGCGAGCTGGTCGGTATTGCCGGCGGTCACGCCGATCACGCTGGCATGTTCTGCCTTGAACTGGTCGATCGCCTCGGAAAACATGTGCGCTTCGATGTTGCAGCCGGCGGTGTGCGCGGCCGGGAAGAAGTAGACGACGACCGGGCCCTTCTTCAAGGCATCGGCCAGTGAATAGGTGAACGGCTTGGCAGCGAGATAGGCCGGCGCGGTGAAATCGGGCGCCTTGTCGCCGGACTTGAGGGCGGCGAGGGCGGGTGATGCAGCAATCATGCCGAGAAGGAGGGTGGGGAGCAGACGGCGCATGGCGACAGTCTCCGGGACGGGGAGTCCGTTATAGGGCAAATCGGTCGGGAATGCCCGTGCGGGATGTAAAATCGCCGGCTGTCTGGTTCCGGATTCCCCATGTCGCTGGTGACGCTCCAGGATGTCGACTTCAGTGTCGGCGGTCCCTTGCTCCTCGATCACGTCACGTTTTCCATCGACAGCGGCGAACGCATCGCCCTGATCGGGCGCAACGGCGCCGGCAAGTCGACCCTGCTGAAACTCGTCTCCGGCGACCTCCGCCCCGACGATGGCGAGGTGCGGGTCGAGTCGGGCGTGCGCATCGCGCGGATGGAACAGGAAGTGCCGGCGGGCGCGAGCGGCAAGGTGTGGGATGTGGTTGCCGACGGACTCGGCGAGCTTGGCCGCTGGCTGGCGGAATTCCATCATCTCAGCCACGCCGCCGAGATCGATGCCGATGCGCTGGCGAAGGTGCAGTCGAAGATCGAGGATGCCAAGGGCTGGTCGCTAGACCAGCGCGTCACCGAAGTGCTGTCGCGCCTGCAACTCGATGGCGAGGCCGCATTCGATGGTCTTTCCGGAGGCCTGCGCCGGCGCGTGCTGCTGGCGCGCGCGCTGGTGTCGTCGCCTGACGTCCTGTTGCTCGACGAGCCGACCAACCATCTCGACATCGAGGCGATCGATTGGCTCGAAGGCTTCCTCAAGGGCTGGAATGGCGCGCTGGTCTTCATCACCCACGATCGTCGTTTCCTGCGGTCATTGGCGACGCGGATCGTCGAGATCGATCGCGGCAGGATCACCAGCTGGCCGGGCGACTGGAGCAATTACCTGCGTCGCCGCGAGGAACGCCTGCACGCGGAGGCACAGGAAAACGAACGTTTCGACAAGATGCTGGCGCAGGAGGAAACGTGGATCCGCCAGGGCATCAAGGCGCGCCGGACCCGCGACGAAGGGCGCGTGCGCCGGCTGAAGGCGATGCGGGTGGAGCGCGCGCAACGCCGCGAACTCGCCGGTTCGGTGAAGATGGAAGCAGCGCAGATGGGCGCGTCCGGCCGCAAGGTGATCGAGGCCGACAACGTTTCCTTCGCCTATGACGACAAGACCATCGTCCGCGATTTCTCCAGCACCATCATGCGCGGCGACCGCATCGGCCTGATCGGTCCGAACGGCAGCGGCAAGACCACGTTGCTGCGCCTGCTGCTGGGCGAACTCGCCCCGCAAAAAGGCGAGGTACGCCAGGGCACGCAATTGCAGATCGCCTATTTCGACCAGTACCGCGCCACCCTGCGCGAGGACTGGAACGCGCTCGAGAACGTCGCCGAAGGCCGCGACAGCGTAACCATCAACGGGCGCTCGAAGCACGTCGTCGGTTATCTGCAGGACTTCATGTTCACCCCGGAACGCGCGCGCGCGCCGATCACCCGCCTGTCCGGCGGCGAACGCAATCGCCTGCTGCTGGCGAAGTTGTTCGCGCAGCCCTCGAACCTGCTGGTGATGGACGAACCGACCAACGATCTCGATGCCGAGACGCTGGAGTTGCTGGAGGAACTGCTCGCCGATTACACCGGTACGCTGCTGCTGGTCAGCCACGATCGCGACTTCCTCGACAACGTGGTGACATCGACGCTGGTGCTGGATGAGGAGGGGCGCGTCGGCGAATACGTGGGTGGCTACAGCGATTGGGAGCGCCAGCGTGCGGTTGCTGCAGCCGCATCCGTCGTGCGTGCGGGACCGACGCCGGTTGCATCGTCGCCAGACGTGTCCGAACCCGTCGCCGCCAAGCGCAAGCTCAGCTACAAGGACAGTCGCGAGCTGGAAGCTTTGCCGGCACGCATCGAAGCGCTGGAAACGCGCGTTGGCGAACTCACCGCGGCGATGACCGGTCCGGCGTTCTTCCAGCGCGACAGCGCGGCGATCACCGCCGACAATGACGCCCTCGCGCAGGCACAGTCGGAACTCGACGCCGCGTACGCGCGCTGGGAAGCGCTTGAAGGTTGATCAGCCGGCGCGGCTGATCAGAAACTCATGAACAAGCCGCCGTTCACCGGCAGCAATGCACCCGTGATGAATCCCGCATCTTCCGCGGCCAGAAACGCCACCGCGCGCGCGATTTCCTCCGGCTGGCCGAGTCTCCCCACCGGCACCTGCGCGACGATCCCGGCGCGAATGTCTTCCGGCACCGCCATCACCATCTCCGTCGCGCAATAGCCCGGCGCCACGCAATTCACCGTCACGCCCTTGCGCGCCACTTCGCGCGCCAGCGACATGCTGAAACCGTGCATGCCGGCCTTGGCCGCGGCGTAATTCGTCTGTCCGAACTGACCGGTCTGGCCGTTCACCGAACTGATGTTGACGATGCGTCCGTAACCCTGCGCCAGCATCGGTTCGACGGCATGGCGGCAGGTGTTGAAGATGCCGTCGAGATCGACTGCCATCACCTGTTGCCACTGCGCCGCATCCATCTTGCGCAAGGAGGTATCGCGGGTGATGCCGGCGCAATTGACCAGGATGTCGAGCCGGCCATGCTTCGCCACGATTTCGCGCACCAGCGCGCCACAGGCGTCGAAATCGGTGACGTCGAGCGGCGCGAATTCCACGTCGAGCCCGGCCATCGCGGCGGTGAACGCATCGATGCGTTCGCTGCGGTTGGCGAGGTCACCGGCGATCACGTGGCAATCCTGCGCGGCGAGTACGCGACACACAGCGCTCCCCAGGCCACCGATGCCACCGGTGACCAGCGCGATCCTGCGGGAACTCACTTGCGCTCGGTCCGCTTGCCGGGCGTCGGGGCTTCAGTGCTCTTGGCGGAAGACGCGCCGGCGTTGCGCAGGAACTGCTGCTGCATGTCCTTCCACATGTCCATGTTGCGCTCGGCCATCTGGTTCATCATCGTCCATGGCGTCGGGCCGAGCATGCCACCCAGCTGCTGGCGAAACTGCGCCTGCTGCTCGGTGAAGAGATGCATCGCGCGCTCGAGGTAATTGCCCATGAAGCCCTGCATCGAGTCGCCGTAGAGGCGGATCATCTGGCTCAGCATCGGCGTGGTCAGCACCGGTTCGCCGTTCTGTTCGTGCTCGGCGATGATCTGCAACAACACCTGCCGCGTCAGGTCGTCGCCGCTCTTGGCATCGCGCACTTCGAATTCCTCGCCGTCGAGGATCAGCTGGCGCACGTCCTCGATGGTGATGTAGCTGGAAATCTCGGTGTCGTAGAGACGGCGGTTCGGGTATTTCTTGATGATGCGCGGCTGGCTCATGGCTGGGAGGCCCCCTGATCGATTCCCCAGCATGGCGCAGCGCAGCACGCTCCGCAAGTCGGCAAAATGCGCCCGAACCGGGAATTGGGCCGGCAAAACCGGCTTGTCGGGGATCCTGAACGGGGCAAGAGGTTCCTGGCCGATGCCATCCCTGGTGTTTCCTTCCGGCCCGGCATCCTGCTCGCATGGTGCTTTCGCGTGTGCTGCCGACAGGGCAGCACACAAGCGCGGGATCACCAACCCATGTGGTGGCCGCCATTGATGTCGAGATTCGAACCGGTGATCCAGCCGGAACGCTCGTCGGCGAGGAAGGCCACGCCGTGGGCGATCTCTTCGGGCGTGCCGAGGCGGCCGGTCGGGATGTCGGCGACGATCTTGGCGCGCACTTCCTCCGGTACCGCCATCACCATGTCGGTGGCGATGTAGCCGGGCGAAATGGTGTTGACGGTGACGCCATTGCGGGCGTTCTCGCGTGCCAGCGAAATGGTGAAGCCGTGCATGCCGGCCTTGGCGGCGGCGTAGTTGGCCTGGCCATACTGGCCCTTGAACCCGTTTATCGAACTGATCTGGATGATGCGGCCCCATTTGCGCTCGCGCATGCCTTCGATCACCGGGCGCGTGACGTTGAACACCGAGTTGAGGTTGGTGTTGATGACGTCGGTCCACTGGTCGGTCTTCATGCGATGGAAGGTGCCGTCGCGGGTGATGCCGGCGTTGTTGACCAGGATTTCGATCGGGCCGAGCTTGCCTTCCACTTCCTGGATCATGCGCGCGGAATCCTCGGGCGAGGTGACGTCGCCCTGGACCAGGGTCACGTCGATGCCATCCTTCTGGAGTTCCGCCTGCCACGCTTTCGCTTTTCCTTCGTTGCGGTAATTGGTGGCGACCTTGTGGCCCTTGCCGGCCAGTTCGCGGACGATGGCGGTGCCGATGCCGCCGGTGCCACCGGTAACGAATGCGACGCGTGAAGTCATGACAGCTCCATGTGGTGGCGCGGGATGCGCGCAGGGTCGAATCTTGCAATCGCATCATGCAACCATTCTTGCGGGGTGGCCTGCGGCGATGCAGCAAATCGTGTCGCGACAAAGCTGGCCTGTCCCAGTTGCAGCCATGTTTCATGCAGCGCGGGCAGCGGATTGTTGCGGTCGACCGGATGCGCAGACGTCGATTTGGAGAGTTTGTTGCCGTGCGGATCCACCAGCAACGGCAGGTGGGCATACCCGGGTGTCGGCAGGCCGAGCAACCGCTGCAGCAGGATCTGCCGCGGGGTGGAATCGAGCAGGTCGGCGCCGCGCACCACCTCGGTCATGCCCTGGTCGGCATCGTCCACCACCACCGCGAGCTGGTAGGCCCAGCAACCATCGGCGCGCCTGAGCACGAAATCGCCGACGTCGCGATCGACGCGTTGCGATTGATGCCCGTGGATGAAGTCGTCGAATTCGACCAGGCAGTCATCGGGGACGCGCAGGCGGATCGCCGGATCGGGACGCCGCAGCCCGGGAATGCAGGCGCGATGGATGCCGCCCTGCGCCTCGATCACGCTGCGGCTGCAATGGCATTCGAAGGCGTGGCCATCCGCCAGCAGGCGATCGAGCACCGCGGCGTACAACGCATCGCGATCGCTCTGGCGCACCAGCGGTCCGTCGTGGACGAAACCGAACGCGGCCAGCGTGTCCAGTTGATCCTGCGCCGCGCACGGCACTTCGCGGATGCGATCGACGTCCTCGATGCGCAGCCACCATTAGCCACCGACACGACGCGCGAACAGCCAGCTGCCGAGCGCGGCCAGCGGTGAACCGG
>Ga0136846_1231836_pt1 | contig 14934 bp, 18 predicted proteins | sample HopSoiMetagenom2_FD_96841 | JGI IMG/M metagenome (GOLD analysis project Ga0136846, IMG submission 96841) | Grasslands soil microbial communities from Hopland, California, USA - 2 Assembly 2016 (version 4) | ecosystem: Environmental > Terrestrial > Soil > Grasslands | place: USA: Hopland...
CCACTACACCTTCCTGATCCGCACTTTCTGGATCGGCCTGGCGTGGATGGTCCTGGCGGGCGTGGTGCTGGCGGTGGGCATTCCGCTCAGCTTCATCCTGATCGGCATCCCGCTCTTGATCCTGGCCAAGCTGATGTTCGTCGTCGGGGCCGTCTGGTACGCCGTCCGCTGCATCCTGGGCCTGGTCTACCTGAACCGCGGCGAGGCCTATCCGCGGCCCTACGCGGTGCTGGCGTAGGCCCAATCCCTCCCCTTCATGGGGAGGGTGGCGCGAGCCGAAGGCGACGCGACGGGTGGGGAATAGTCGACTTGGCGCGGCGTCCGGTCGTGGCTTCCCCACCCTGCCCGCTGAAGGCGGGCTGTCCCTCCCCATAAAGGGGAGGGATTTCTATGCGGCCACCAGCTCGCGGCGGACCAGCTTGGCGTAGTCGTCCATCAGGCTGAGGGAGATGTTCCCCGGCTTGAAGCGGAACTCGCCGATCTCGCTGACCGGCGTCACCTCGGCGGCGGTGCCGACCACGAAGCACTCCGAGAAGCCCGACAATTCCTCCGGCAGGATATGGCGCTCCACCACCTCGAACCCCTTGTCGCGGGCCAGCTTCACCACCGTCTGGCGGGTGATGCCGTTCAGGAAGCAGTCCGGCAACGGCGTATGGATCACCCCGTCCTTGACGAAGAAGACGTTGGAGCCGGTGCTCTCCGCCACATAGCCGCGGTAGTCCAGCATCATGGCGTCGGTGTAGCCGGCCTTCTCCGCCGCATGCTTGGAGATGGTGCAGATCATGTAGAGGCCGGTGGCCCTGGCGTGGACCGGCTCGGTCTCGGGGCTGGGCCGCTTGTACTTGGCCCAGGTCAGGCGGATGCCCTTGGCGCGTTCCTCGGGCGAGAAGTAGCTGGGCCAGTCCCAGACCGCGATGGCCACATGGATCTTGGTGTTCTGGGCCGAGACCCCGATCATCTCCGAGCCGCGCCAAGCGAGCGGGCGGATGTAGGCGTCCGTCAGGCCGTTCCGGGCGCAGGTGTCCTTGCAGGCCTGGTCGATCTGGGCCACCGTGAACGGGATTTCGAAGTCCAGGATCCTCGCGGACTCGAACAGCCGCTCCGTATGCGCCGTCAGCTCGAAGATCTCGCCCCCGTACATCCGCTCTCCCTCGAACACGGCCGACGCATAGTGCAGGCCGTGGGTGAGGACGTGCACCTTCGCCTCGCGCCAGGGCACGAACTGACCGTCCAGCCAGATCCAACCGTCACGATCGTCGAAGGGAACGAGAGCCATGAGGGGGAAACCTCCTTTCGCAGACGCCCCTTGAACCCGCGCGGGCGCGGTACGTCAAACGAATTGGCCCCCAAACCGACGCATCGGCGGCGGCAGGCGGCCGCCTGGTGAGCGGGCCCGCCGATCCGCGGCTGATCCTGCGCGAGGACGAGCTGGACGCCGGGCTGGAGCTGATGCTGCTGGCCGAGGCTTCGCTGTGGGCGGCGGTGGACCAGGGGCTGGAGGCCGAGGGCCTGGGCCTCGGCCGCTCGCACTGGCGCGCGACCTTCCTGCTGCGCCGCCGGCCGGGCATCGGGGTGCAGGAGCTGGCCCATCTCACCAGCCTGTCGAAACAGGCGGCCAGCCGCATCCTGGTGGACCTGGCCGGCAAGGGCCTGGTGGAGAAGCAGGCCGGCGACCTGGACGGCCGCCGCCGCTCGGCCGCCCTGACCGCCCGTGGCGAGGCGTTCGAGGCTGCGATCAGCGAGCGCCTGCGCAGCCAGCTCACCCGGGCCTATCGCACCGGCGGGCTGGACGGCGTGGCCGGGGCGCGCGCCATATTGGCGGCCATGGCCGGTGGCCGGATGCGAAGCCCCATGGGAAGCGGAGGTCGCTGATGAGCCTGTCGGACGCCCCGCCGCGCGGCCGCCACCTGCTGGTGGTGGACGACGACGACCGCATCCGCGACCTCTTGAAGGAGTACCTGACCCGCGCGGGCTTCCGGGTGACGGCGGCGTCGGGCGGCGCGCCCGCGCGGCGGCTGCTGGCCACCCTGGACTTCGACCTGGCGGTGTTCGACGTGATGATGCCGGGCGAGGACGGCTTTTCCCTGACCCGCTGGCTGCGCGAGCAGCGCGGCTCGCCGGGGCGCACCCCGGTGCTGATCCTCACCGCCAAGGGCGGCGCCGGTGATCGGATCGAGGGGCTGAAGCTGGGCGCCGACGACTACCTCGGCAAGCCGTTCGAGCCCGAGGAGCTGTTGCTGCGCATCGAGGCCATCCTGCGCCGCGGCGCGGATCGCCCGGCCGCAGGCGGGCCGCTGTCGCTGGGCCGCTGCGCCTTCGACGCCGAGCGCGGCGAGCTGACCTGCGCCGGCGAGCCGGTGCGCCTCACCGAGGCGGAGGTGAGCCTCCTGCGCCAGCTGGCCCGCACGCCCCACGAGCCCGTCGACCGGCTGGAGCTGGCCCGCGACTCCGTCGACCCCTCCGGCCGCGCGGTGGACGTGCAGGTCACGCGGCTTCGGCGTAAGATCGAGGACGATCCCAAGGCGCCGCGCTACCTGCAGACGGTCCGCGGCGTCGGCTATCGCCTGGCGCCGGACTGATGAGCGACAGATCGCAGATGTTCCTCTCCCATTCATGGGAGAGGAACTAGATGAAACTCCCGTCTTCCGGACGGGTGTTCGTCCGCTGGCTCAAGCGGCGGCTGCCCAGCACGCTGTTCGGGCGCTCGCTGCTGATCATCATCCTGCCCGTGGCCCTGATGCAGATCGCGGTCACCTACGTCTTCTTCGACGCCCACTGGCAGACCGTGACCAGCCGCCTCTCAGAGGGCCTGGCCGGCGACATCGCCTGGGCGGTGGAGAGCTACAACGACGACCCGACCCCCGACAGTTTCGCGCGCCTGTCGCAGCGGGCCGAGGACTCTATGAGCCTCTCCATCGCCCTGCAGCCTGGCCGCAAGCTGCCGGCCAGCCGCCGCGACGCGCCGGCCCTGGTCGAGCCCTTCTTCGCCCCCATCGACCGCTCGCTGCAGCGGGCGCTCAACGAGCGGCTGGACGCGCCCTTCTGGTTCGACACCACCCGCTACCCGGCCTATGTCGACATCCGCGTGGCGGTGAAGGGCGGGGTCATGCGCGTGCTGGCTCCCCGCGACCGGGCCTTCGCCACCCAGGGCCACATCTTCGTCCTGTGGATGACCGTGGCCACGGTGCTGCTGACCGCCGTGGCCGTGCTCTTCATCCGCAACCAGGTGCGCGCCATCGAGCGGCTGGCCAATGCGGCGGAGGCGTTCGGGCGCGGCGCAGACGTGCCGGCCTTCAAGCCGCACGGCGCCAAGGAGGTCCGCGCCGCCGCCACCGCCTTCCTCGACATGCGCGGCCGCATCCAGCGCCACATCGAGCAGCGCACCGCCCTGCTGGCCTCGGTGAGCCACGACCTGCGCACGCCGCTCACCCGCCTGAAGCTGACCCTGGCGCTCGCCGAGCCCAACAGCCGAACCGTGGAAATGAAGCGCGACCTGTCAGAGATGGAGCACATGATCGACGAGTACCTGGCCTTCGCCCGCGGCGAGGGCGGGGAGGCCAGTGAGCCGGTGCGCGTGCGCCCGCTGATCGAGGCGGTGTGCGAGGGGGCGGTGCGCCTGGGCGCCCAGGTCAAGGTCAGCGCCGATCCGAACCTCACCGCCACGGTGCGGCCCAACGCCCTGCGCCGGGCGATCTCGAACCTGGTGATGAACGCGGCGGCCCACGGCGAGCGGGTGGAGGTCGCGGCCCGCCGGCTGCCCAGCGGCGGCCTCGAGATCGCCGTCGACGACGACGGCCCGGGCATCGCGGCCGAGCACTATGAGGAGGCGTTCAAGGCCTTCGCGCGGCTGGACGAGAGCCGCAACCAGAACAGCAAGGGCGTCGGCCTGGGCCTGGCCATCGCCCGCGACGTCGCCCGCGGCCATGGCGGCGACATCGTGCTGAGCCGCTCGCCCCTGGGCGGCCTGCGCGCGGTGGTGCGGCTGCCGGCTTGACCGCGGCGCCATCTGGCCCGAACAGCGTTCATCCAGCATTCAGCGCGGCCGCCGCCAGCTTGGCCGTCAACGATCGGAGCCGAAAGATGCGCGTCCTTCTCCTCGCCGCCGCCCTCGCCTGCGCCGCCGCGCCCGCGCTGGCCGCCGATCCGGTGGAGGGCGAATGGCTCACCCAGAGCGGCAGCGCCAAGGTCCGGATCGCCCCCTGTGCGAACCAGCCCGAGCGCATGTGCGGCGCGCTCGCCTGGTTCCGCAACCCGGCCGACGCCAAGGCCCTGGACGACCACAACCCGAACGCCGCCCTGAAGTCGCGGACCATGCTGGGCCTGCCGATGATCTGGGGCTTCAAGCCCGCGGGCCCGGGCCATTGGACGGGCGGCAAGATCTACGATCCGCAGAGCGGCAAGACCTATGACTCCAAGCTCACCGCGAACGGCGACGGCACGCTGAAGGTGGAAGGCTGCATCCTGATGATCTGCCAGGCCCAGACCTGGCGGAAGGGTTAGCCGCCCAGTTCCTTGGAGCGGCGCACGGCGGCGGCGACGGCCTCCTTCAGCAGCGGCTCCAGACCGGCCGCGCACATCAGCACCTCGAGCGCGGCCTGGGTGGTGCCGCCGGGCGAGGTGACCTGGCGGCGCAGCTCCGCCGGCTCTTCGCCGCCCTGCGCCAGCAGCGCCGCCGCCCCGGTGAGGGTCGACCGCGCCAGCCGCTTGGCGTCCTTGGGCGAGAGGCCGGCCGCCACGCCGGCGGCCTCCAACGCCTCGATGAAGGCGTAGAGATAGGCCGGCGCCGAGCCTGAGACAGCGGTCGCCGCGTGCATCAGGGCCTCGTCGGTGAGGTCGACCACCGCGCCCAGCGGCTCGAACAGCGCATGCGCCCGGGCCAGGGCCGCGGGCTCGTCGGCATAGAGGCTCGCCGTGCCTTGGCCGATGGCGGCGGCGGTGGTGGGCATCACCCGCGCCACACAGCGCCCGCCGAACTCGCGCGAGATGTCGGCCGAGCGCACGCCGGCCGCGATGGAGACGATCACCGCCCCGGACGCCAGCCACGGCGAGGCCTCGGCCGCCGCCCCACGCCACAGCTGCGGCTTGACGGCCAGCACCACCGTGGCGGCCTGGGCGAGTTCGGCATCGTCAGGGTTGAGCCGCGCCCCGGCCCGCTCCGCCGCCAGCGCCGCCGGGCCCGGCTGCGGATCGCGGATCATCAGGTCCGAGCCCTGGAAGGCGCCGGCCCGCAGCCAGCCCTCGACCATGGCCCCGCCCATGCGGCCGCACCCGAGCATCAGGATCGGTGTGATCATGGGCGTGCTTTAACGGCCCGCCCCGCCGGACGCCACCGGCTCTTGACCTAGGCTTCGCCCACCGTCTCGAACATGCAGGCGGCGATGGCTTCCTGCGGGGTCTTGGCGCCGCGCAGGAGGAAGTCGAACGCCGGCAGGAAGCGGTCGGCGGCCTCGACCGCCACGTCGATCATCGCGGCCGCCTGGGCCAGGCTGGGCTGCTCGCCGGTCATCAGGGCCATGCCGTGCCGGAACACCACCTCGCCCTCGTCCCACAGCTCGAAGTGGCCGAGCCAGACGCGCGGGTTGATGGTGGCGATCAGCTCCTGGGCGACCTGGCGCTGGGTCTCCGGCACCGCGAGGTCCATGGAGAGGCACAGCTGCAGGGTGTCGCCCTCGGGCCGCCAGGCGAACCAGAGCTCGTAGTCCTTCCAGTCACCGGCCAGGCTGAAGGCGAGGTCGCCGTCTTCCGTCCGATCGAAGGGTAGATTTTCCGCGGTCAGGACGTGCTCGACGACGTCCAGGGGATCGTTGGCGAGGATGACGCTGTCGTCGGCCTGGGAGGTGTCCATCAAGACCCCTTTCGACTCGGACGGAGAACGGAACGCCGCCCCCGAATCGTCCGCATTTGGGACCCTAAACCGTTTCTCGCAGGGTGTGTCAGCGAGTTCTTGTGGGGGGCGAACCGCGTTCGCGTGGCGCGCACAATGCTCACGTGGGCTTGGCGGCCTTGCGGGCCGGCTTCGGCGCCTTGAGGGCCTCGATCTCGGCGCGCAGGGCGGCGACCTCGGCCTTCAGCGCGTCCAGCTCGTCGCGGCGCACCAGGTCCAGCTCGGCCGCCAGCCGGTCGCTCTGGCTGCGGAAGGCGGCCTTGGCCTCGTCGCCCGCGGCCTGCGCCAGCCCCATGGCGGCGGTGGTCAACTTGGCGATCTCGTCGAGGATCGGATTTTGGGTCTGCATTCCTGTCTTTCGGGCGTCGGGGGTCCGCTCAGCCTCCTATATGGCGTCTATGGGGGTGAAAGCGAAGGCCTTCTCGTCTAAGTCCCCTGCTGAACGCCGGAGTCGCCCGCCCAGTGCCGCCCGCCCACTATCTGACCTTCCCCAACTTCGATCCCATCCTCGTCCACCTCGGGCCGTTCGCGATCCGCTGGTACGCCCTGGCCTATATCTCGGGTATCCTTCTGGGGTGGCGTTATGCCACGGGCCTGCTGAAGAACGCGCGGCTGTGGACCCACCGCCCACCGCCCTTTTCGCCGGAGCAGATGGACGACCTGGTGCTGTGGATCGCCATCGGCGTGATCGGCGGCGGCCGGCTGGGCGACGTCATCTTCTACAACCCGACCATCATCTGGCGCGACCCGCTGGAGATCCTGAAGGTCTGGAACGGCGGGATGAGCTTCCACGGCGGGGTGATCGGCGTCGCCATCGCCATGACCATCTTCGCCTGGAAGAACCGGCTGGACCTCCTGCGCATGGCCGACGTGGTCTGCGCGGCCTATCCGATCGGCCACTTCCTGGGGCGCATCGCCAACTTCATCAACGGCGAGCTGTGGGGCCGGCCCACGGACCTTCCGTGGGGCATGGTGTTCTGCAACCAGCAGATCCAACGATCCTACGGCTACTGCCCGGCGGGCCTGGCGCCGCGCCATCCCAGCCAGCTGTACGAGGCCTTCTTCGAGGGGCTGGTGCTGTTCCTGATCCTGCGCTGGGCGACGCACCGGGCGAAGCTGGGCAACCGGCGGGGCGTGGTGGTGGGGATCTTCCTTGCCTTCTACGGCGCCTTCCGCATCGCCATCGAGAACCTGCGCGAGCCGGACTCCTGGATGCCGCAGTTCCCGCTTGGCCTGACCATGGGAATGATGCTGTCGACGCCGATGCTGATCGTCGGGCTGTACCTGATCTGGCGCGGCATGCGCGAGCCGCTGCCGCCGGCCCTCCCCGCCCGGGCGGAGGCCGCGACGCCGGCGGACGGGACGCCCGCGCCCAAGTCCGCGTGAGCGGATCCCTGCGCGATCGGCTGGCGGCGGAGATCGCCCAGACCGGGCCGCTGACGATCGCCCAGTACATGACCGCCTGCCTGCACGATCCGCAGCACGGCTACTACGCCACGCGGCCGGCGCTGGGCCCCGCCGGCGACTTCGTCACCGCGCCCCTGGTCAGCCAGATGTTCGGCGAGCTGATCGGCGTCTGGGCGGCCTCGGCCTGGCGGCTGATGGACGAGCCGGCGCAGGTGCGCCTGGTTGAGATGGGCCCCGGCGACGGGACGCTGATGAGCGACCTGCTGCGCGCCGCACGCGCCCTGCCCGGCTTCCTGGAGGCGGCGGACATCTGGCTGGTGGAGACCTCTGGGCCGCTGGAGGCGCTGCAGGCCGAGCGGCTGGGCCAGGCCGTGCGCTGGGCGCGGACGCTGGACGAGGTTCCGGGCGGCGCGCCCCTGCTGCTGGTGGCCAACGAGCTCCTGGACTGCCTGCCCGCCCGCCAGTTCGTGCGCATGGCCACCGGCTGGGCCGAGCAGGTGGTGGCGGTCGGGGCCGATGGCGGCCTGCAGTTCGCTCGGGTCCCCGCGCCGGTGCAGCTGCCCGACGCGCGCGAGGGCGTGGTGCTGGAGCGCTCGGGCGCGCAGGAAGCGCTGGGCGCGGCCCTGGGCCAGCGGCTGGTGCGCGACGGCGGAGCGGCCCTGCTCATCGACTACGGCCACGACCAGCCCGGCTTCGGCGACACGCTGCAGGCCCTGCGCCGGCACGAGAAGGTGGACCCCCTGGCCTGTCCAGGCGAGGCGGACCTCACCGTCCATGCCGACTTCCCGGCGGTGATGGCCGCCGCCGAGCGCGAGGGCGCGGCCGCCGCGATCCTCACCCAGGCCCAGTTCCTGGCGCGGATGGGGATCGGCGAGCGCGCCGAAGCCCTGGTCGCCGCGCATCCGGACAAGACCGGCGTGATCGGCCGCCAGCTGCACCGCCTGGTCGGCGGCGACCAGATGGGCGACCTCTTCAAGGCCTGCTGCCTCCACGCGCCCGACTGGATCCCGCCGGCGTTTGAGGAGGATTGACCGCCATGGCCGACCTGCCCGTCCTCACCTCGTCGCTACTGAACCTGCCGGGCGTGCGCCATGCCTTCTTCACGCGCCAAGGCGGTGTCTCGGAGGGGATCTACGCCAGCCTGAACGTCGGCGTCGGCTCCAAGGACGATCCGGACGCTGTGCGCGAGAACCGCCGGCGCTGCGCCGCGCACCTCGGCGGGGAGCTGGTCACGGCCTACCAGGTGCATTCGGTCCTCGCCCTGGTGACCGACGGCCCCTGGCCCGCCGGGCCGCCCCAGGCCGACGCCGTGGTCTCGGCCACGACGGGCGTGGTCTGCGGCGCCCTGGCCGCCGACTGCGCACCGATCCTGCTGGCGGATCCGCAGGCCCGGGTGGTCGCCGCCGCCCACGCGGGCTGGAAGGGGGCGCTCACCGGCGTCGCCGAGGCCGCCATCGCCCGGATGGAGAGCCTGGGCGCACGCCGCGAGCGCATCGTCGCTGCGGTCGGCCCCTGCATCGGGCCCGCCTCCTACGAGGTCGGCGTCGAGTACATGGCGCGCTTCACCCACTTCGACCCCAGCTATGCCCGCTTCTTCTCCGCGGGCGAAGGGCCGGACAAGCGCCAGTTCGACCTGCCCGCCTTCGTGCTGGCGCGCCTCCGGGCGGCGGGCGTGGCGCAGTGCGAATGGGTCGGGCGCGACACCTGCGCCGAGGGGGACCTCTTCTTCTCCAACCGCCGGGCTTTCAAGCTGGGCGAGCCCGACTACGGCCGGCTGCTCTCGGCGATTGTCCTGGACTGAGCGGGAACCTCGCGCAGGGCCTTGCGGGTTCAAGCCGCAGGACCGGGAGGAGCCCATGTGGACGGGGAGCTGGCGCAACGAGTACGGCTCGACCCTGCGCATCGACCGCGAGGCCGGCGGCCGGCTCGAGGGCCGTTTCCAGACCGCCCTCAGCGACAGCGGCTTCTTCGGCGCTGAGGTCCCGATCGTCGGCGTATGCCAGGGCGACTGCATCGCGTTCGCCTTCACCCGAACCGGCCCGGCCGGCGATATCGTCTGCGCCTTCACCGGCCTCCTGCGCGAAGGCCGGATCCACACGGTCTGGCACGTCACCTCCGACAGCGCCCTGCGCGCCGATGGGCCCGGCGCCCCTGCGCGGCTGGAGAAGCTGGGCTGGGCCCACGCCAACCAGACCAACGCCGACACCTTCGAGCGGGTGAACGACCCGCCCGGCTGAATCTGGCGGACGCAAACGCTGGACTCGCGCCAGGGCGCTGCCTACAAGCCCGCGCATCACCGTCCTGGGGGATCCGATGAAGCTGCTCGCCGGCAACTCGAATCGTACTTTGGCCCAGGCGGTAGCGTCGCACCTCGACATCCCCCTGACCCGCGCCCAGGTGAAGCGGTTCCCGGACAACGAGGTCTGGGTGACCATCGACGAGAACGTGCGCGGCGAAGACGTCTTCGTCCTGCAGTCCACCGCCTATCCGGCCAACGACCACCTGATGGAGCTCCTGATCTGCATCGATGCGCTGAAGCGCGCCTCGGCCAAGCGGATCACGGCGGTGATGCCCTACTTCGGCTATGCCCGGCAGGATCGTAAGACCGGCGGCCGCACCCCGATCTCGGCCAAGCTGGTGGCCAACCTGATCACCCGCGCCGGCGCGGACCGGGTGCTGACGATGGATCTGCACTCCGGCCAGATCCAGGGCTTCTTCGACATCCCCACCGACAACCTGCTGGCCGCGCCGTTGATGGCGCAGGACATCAAGGAGAACTACGCCAAGCCGTCCGAGCTGATGATCGTCTCGCCGGACGTCGGCGGGGTGGTGCGGGCCCTGGCGGTGGCCAGCCGGCTGAACGCCGACCTGGCTATCGTCGACAAGCGCCGCTCGGGCCCGGGCAAGACCGAGGTGGCCAACATCATCGGCGACGTCACCGGCCGCCGACTGGTGATCTTCGACGACATCGTGGACTCCGCCGGCACCCTCTGCTCGGCGGCCCAGTCGCTGATGGACGCCGGCGCGGCCGAGGTCTCGGCCTACATCACCCACGGCGTGCTCTCGGGCGCGGCGGCCGAGCGGGTGAAGAACTCGGTGCTGAAGGAGCTGGTGATCACGGACTCGATTGAGGCGTCCGACCAGACCATCGCCGAGCCCAAGATCCGCACCGTAGGCTGCGCGGCCCTGGTCGGCGAGGCGATCCGCCGCATCGCCAACGAGGAGAGCGTCTCCAAACTCTTCGACTGAGCAGGGCCTGTCGCTGACGCCCGTTGCCCCGGCGACGCTTGCCGGATTCGCATCGGGCCGGTTAAGCGTGGGGCCCTTCGGGGGCAGACGAACGAATCACCACTCGCAAGAGGGGGAAGCCCGCCTGATGCCGCTTGCCGTTTCGATCCGCAGACTTGGGATCCGTAGACTTGCGATCCGCAAGCTAGCCTTCGCCGCCCTGGCCGCCGGCGCGCTGCTCAGCGCCTGCAGCGAGGGGCCGCCGCCGGTGCTGACGCCGCCTGCGCCGCCGCCGCCCGCGCCGCCCAGCGTGGCCCTGTCGCCCAAGATCGTGGAGCTGGCCTCGGCCTACAGCTTCTACATGGCCCGCACGAGCGGCATCCAACCCGACTTCGCCGACGGCGAGGGCGTGGCGCGGTCGCTGAAGGTGGGCGAGGCCTATGAGCCCAACCAGCTGCTGCGCGGGGCCATGGCCTATGCAGCGGTCGTGGCCCTGCAAGACAAGGCCTTCGTGGACGGCGTGCGCACCTACGCCGTCGATCCCACCCAGCGCCGCCAGGTGGCCTACGAGATCCTGAAGGACCCCGCCTACGCCGTAGGCCTGCCCGGGTCGGCCGGGGCCGCAGGCCTGATCCAGGCCGCGCTCGGGGCCCAGGGCCAGCAGCTCTACGACAAGGGCAAGGCCGTGAAGCAGGCCGCCTACGACATCCAGCACCAGCCGTGGTCGAAGACCGACGTCGCCGGCCGGGAATCCCGGCTGGCCGACGCCAAGATGCTGTCGCAGGCGGTCATGACCGGCGACGTCAGCGAGACCGCCCGCCTGCAGCAGGCCACCATCGGGGCCGCATCCCTCGGCCTTTCCGCCACGCCCAGCGCCCCGCCCTATACCCCGACCGTGATCCGCGGCCTGGCGATCGCGGCCCTGGCGGCCCTGGGCGAAGCGGGCGACGCCAATGTCGAGCAGGTGCTGGGCCTGATGTCCGAGCCCAACGTCGGCACCTGCATGAACATGTCCAAGCTCAACCTCTTCCAGTGCCTGGCCGTGGCGCGGCCGCACTACGAGGACGTCTTCTGCCTGGGCCAGCACGCCATGATGGACACCGGCCGCTGCGTGATCCGCGCCGCCGGCCTGCCCGAGCCGTTCGAGCCCAGGTTCGTGCCGAGCCAGGCGTCCATCGACAGGGGCATGGGCCCCAAGAAGCCGGCCCCGAAGAAGGCCAAGAAGAAGCGCTGAGGCTGTCGCCGGAGCCCCGTTGCGCCGGGCGGAGCTTTTGTGTATCTACGCGCACCCTTTCTGGCCCTTCGGGGTCACGACTTTCGTCGCCGCGCGCGCGTCGCGCGGCGGCTTCGTTTTGAGGCATGGCCATGGCCGAGATCGTTTTGAACGTTGAAGTGCGCGAGAAGACCGGGACCGGCAGCACGCGCGAAGTGCGCCGCAGCGGCAAGGTGCCGGGGGTCCTCTACGGCGGCGCCAAGGACCCGGTGGCCATCGCGGTGAAGTCCAACGAGTTCCGCAAGGCGCTCTACACCGGTAAGCTGCTGGGCCACCTGGTGACCCTGAAGTACGGCGAAGAGACCCAGCCGGTCATCGCCAAGGCGATCGACATGCATCCGGTCACCGACGAGCCGTGGCACTTCGACCTCTACCGGGTCGACGAGCACCAGCAGATCAAGATCGACGTGCCCGTGCACTTCGCCCACCAGGAAGAAAGCCCGGGCCTCAAGCGCGGCGGCGCCCTGGCCGTGGTGCTGCACAGCGTCAGCGTCTCCTGCTCGGCCGACCATATCCCGGAAGAGATCGTGATCGACCTCACCGGCCTCGAGATCGGCGCCACGGTGCGGGTCTCCGACCTGAAGCTGCCGACCGGCGTCACCGCCGCCACCGACGGTGACGTGGTGGTGGCCTCGATCTCCGGCGCCATGGCCGAGGCCGCGGAAGGCGAAGGCGAGACCACCGAAGAAGCCGGCGAGGCCTAAGCGTCCGAGCTTTCGGAGCGGGGCATGCTGCTCATCGCCGGCCTGGGCAATCCCGGGCCGACCTACGCGAAGAACCACCACAACATCGGCTTCATGGCCGTGGACGAGATCGCGCGCCGCTGGGGCTTCCCCGCGGCGCGTTCGCGTTTCCACGCCCAGGTCGCCGAGGGCAAGATCCCCACGCCGCAGGGCGACGTCCGCACGCTGATCCTGAAGCCGCAGGGCTTCTACAACGAGAGCGGACGGGCGGTGGGCGAGGCGCTGAAGTTCTTCAAGCTGCAGCCGTCTGACCTCGTGGTCTTCTACGACGAGATCGACCTGGCCCCCGGTCGCTTCCGGATGAAGACCGGCGGCGGGGCGGCAGGCAACAACGGCATCCGCTCCATCACCGCCCAGGTGGGCCCCGACTTCCGCCGCGCGCGCCTTGGCACCGGCCATCCGGGCCACAAGGACCTCGTGCACGGCCACGTGCTCTCCGACTTCCACAAGGTCGACCTGAAGTGGGTCGAGCCGCTGATCGAGGCCTGCGCCGACGCCGCGCCGCTGCTGGCCGCCGGCGAGGACGAGAAGTACCAGACCGAGGTGATGCGCCTGGCGCCGGCCGAGAAGGTCGACCCGCGCAAGCTGGCGCGCAGCGGCGGTGCGGGCGGGGGCGGCGAACCATGACCGTGCTGGGCGGCGGCCTCCTCTACCTCCTGCTCTCCCTGGCCATGGCGGTGCACGTGGTGCGCAGCGGCCGCCCGCTGTGGTGGCTGATGATCATCCTGATGCTGCCGTTCGGCTCGATCATCTACGGCCTGGCCATCGTGGCGCCGGAGATGATGGGCGGCGCGGGCGCCCAGAGGTTCGCCGCCGAGACCCGCGCGGCCCTGGATCCCGGCCGCGAGTACCGCGAGGCCAAGCGCGCCTGCGACGAGACACCCACGGTGCGCAACCAATCGCGCCTGGCCGCCGCGGCCGCGGGGCTCGGCCGCCACGACGAGGCCGAGCAGCTCTACCGGGAAGCCGCCCAAGGGGTGCACGCCGACGATCCGGTGCTGCTCACGGGCCGCGCCAACGCCCTGTTGGAGCTGGGCCGGCCCGACGAGGCCCTGGCCGCCGCGGAAGCCATCAAGCCGGAGGACCGCACGCCGCACAGCCGCCTGGCGCACGGCCGCGCCCTGGACGCCCTGGGCCGCGCCCGGGAGGCGGAGGTGGAGCTGAAGTCCGCGGCCGAGGACCTGCCCGGCTTCGAGGGCCAGGCGCGCTACGCCGCCTTCCTGGCCCACAACGGCCGCGCCGCAGAGGCCCGCGAGATCGTCGCCGACATGGACCGCCGGATCGGCAAGATCCCGCGCCCGCTGCGGCGCGAAGCCCGTGACTGGCGCGACCTGGCCGCCCGCGCCCTGGGGTAGGGCGCGACCTTCACCGGAGGACCGAGCATGCCGATCAGCCGACCCGAAGACCTCCCCGCCGCCTTCCAGGCCGCCTGGAACGCCCACGACATGGCCGCCTTCGGCGCGCTGTTCCGCGACGACGCCAGCTTCGTGAACCGCTTCGCCACCTACACCCGCGGCGCAGCGGCGATCGTCGAGCTCCATCGCGGCATCCACGAGACGATCTACCGGGACTCCACCCTGGCCAACGAGCTCATCGCCGTGGACGAGGTCGCGCCGGGCGTCGCCATCGTCCACTTCTGGAGCCGCCTCACCACCGGCCCCGCCCATCCCGCCGGCCCGCACGCCGTCGACACCCTGCTCCTGGTCGTGCTGGCCCAGCGCGACGCGGAATGGCGCATCCAGGCCGGCGAGAACGTCACCCTGACCAACCCGCGCACCGGCGAGACCGTGCTGAGGCCCTGATCGCCTCTCCCGGGCGGACGTCCGGGGTGCAAAGCCCTGCCTGCGCGTGCTAAGCGCGGCGCCTCGCAAAGGAACCGCATCTCCCCATGGCCCTGAAAGTCGCCATCGTCGGCCTGCCGAACGTGGGCAAGTCCACCCTGTTCAACGCCCTGACCCAGACCGCCGCGGCGCAGGCGGCCAACTATCCCTTCTGCACCATCGAGCCCAACGTCGGCGACGTGGCCGTGCCCGAGCCGCGCCTGGAGAAGCTGGCGGCGGTCATCCCCTCCAAGGAGATCATCCCGGCGCGGATCAACTTCGTGGACGTGGCGGGGCTGGTGCGCGGCGCCTCCAAGGGCGAGGGCCTGGGCAACCAGTTCCTGGCCAATATCCGCGACTGCGACGCGGTGGCCTTCGTCACACGCTGCTTCATCGACGACGACGTGACCCACGTGGAAGGCCGCGTCGACCCGCTGGCGGACCTGGAGACCATCGAGACCGAGCTGATGCTGGCCGACCTGGAGAGCCTGGAGAAGCGGGTCGCAAACCTGGAGAAGCGCGCCAAGGCGGGCGACAAGGACTCCGCCCAGACGCTGCGCCTGGTCAACCTGGCCCTCA
>Ga0136846_1209072_pt1 | contig 14927 bp, 17 predicted proteins | sample HopSoiMetagenom2_FD_96841 | JGI IMG/M metagenome (GOLD analysis project Ga0136846, IMG submission 96841) | Grasslands soil microbial communities from Hopland, California, USA - 2 Assembly 2016 (version 4) | ecosystem: Environmental > Terrestrial > Soil > Grasslands | place: USA: Hopland...
CCTGACCCCTGGGCCGACGACGATCTCCAACGCCGCTTGTGAGCCTCATGTGCAGGACCTTGCGCGCCTGCTCTGCGCGATGGGCGCCCAGGTCGACGGGATCGGCTCCAACGTGATGACCGTGCACGGTCGCGACAAGCTGGCCGGCGCCGAGCACACGATCTCAGCTGACCACATCGAGGTTGGCAGCTTCATGGCGCTGGCGGCGGCAACGGGCGGCGAGCTGCGCATCCGGGACGTCGAGCCGATCGACCTGCTGATGGTGCGCCGCCAATTCCGGCGCCTCGGCCTGCGCTCGGAGATCGATGGGCGCGACGTGCTCGTTCCGCCCGGTCAGCCGCTGCGCATTCAGTCCGACCTCGGCGATGCGATCCCGAAGATCGAGGACGGGCCCTGGCCCGCCTTCCCCGCCGACCTCACCTCGATCGCGCTGGCACTGGCTACGCAGGCCGATGGCGAGATCCTGATCTTCGAGAAGATGTTCGAGAACCGCCTCTTCTTCGTCGACAAGCTGGTCGCGATGGGCGCTCGGATCACGCTCTGCGATCCCCACAGGGCGATCGTCAGCGGTCCGAGCCGGCTTCACGGCGAACGCGTCGAGAGCCCGGACATCAGGGCCGGAATGGCGATGCTCATCGCCGCCCTGGCGGCGGACGGCGTCTCGGAGATTGGCAACATCCGCCAGATCGACCGTGGCTACGAGCAGATCGACGAGCGGCTACGTGGCCTCGGCGCTCAGATTGAACGGGTCTCAACGGAAGTCCCTGCATAGGGCGTCCCAGCGAGGCCCCGCCGCCACCGAACGCGGGCGCGAGTGAGCAAGATCGCCGGTAATCATGAGCGTGAAGGAGCAAAAGCAGAGGAGGCGGCGGGCATTGTGATGCATCCGATTCCACCTGGAACGCGCGACGTGCTCCCCGACGAGATGCGGGAGCTGCGACGCCTGCACCTGGCGATGATCGAGGTCTTCGAGAGCCGCGGCTACGGTGAGGTCTCGACTCCGGCGATCGAGTACGACGCGGTGCTCGCCCGCGGCGATGGCCGCACCGCCGACTCGGCCTACCGCTTCTTCGACGAGCGAGGCGACCTGCTCGCCCTGCGCTCCGACATGACGATTCCGATCGCCCGCCTCGTTGCCAGCCGCTATGCCGGGGCGGAGCAGCCGCTGCGGCTCTGCTACCTGGCGAACGCGTTCCGGGCGGTCCGTCCCCAGCGCGGCCAGATGCGTGAGTTCGCCCAGGCCGGGGTGGAGCTGATCGGCGCGCCGGCGCCGGACGGGACGGCGGAGATCGTCGAGGTGCTCGAGGCGACGCTCGACGCCGCCGGGCTCGACCGCGCCGTGATCGGCCTAGGCGATGCGGATCTCTATCGCCAACTGCTCAACGAGCTCGGGATCGAGGGCGAGGCGCGGGACTCGATCCTTGACCGCCTCGCCGCGCACGACCTGGTCGGCCTCGAGGTCGAGCTCTCCGCACTCGACGGCATCGGCGACGAGCAGGTCGCGACCTGCATCGCCCTCTCGCAGCTACGCGGTGGCAAAGAGGTGCTCGACGAGGCGCGATCGCTGGGTGGCGCCGCGGTCGAGCGCGCGACGGCGCGGCTTGGGGAGACCTTCGAGGCGCTCGAGGCGCGCGGGGTTGCCGATCGGGTCCAGATCGACCTCGGCCTGCTGCGCGACCTCGGCTACTACAGCGGCGCGATTCTCGAGGTCTACGACCCGGCGCTCGGTCACGTGCTCGGCGGTGGCGGTCGCTACGACGAGCTGCTCGAGCGCTTCGGCGTCAACTTGCCCGCTGCGGGGTTCGCCCTTTATCTGGAGCGGGTGCACGTCGCCCAGATGGAGGAGGAGTCAGTGGGCGGGGGCGCCCGATGAGCGTCGCCGGCATGGGGCAGGCCAGAGGCGAGGGGCCGCTGCGCCTCGCGGTCCCGCGCGGCGCGCTGCTCGGCGAGACGCTCGACGCGCTCGACGCGATCGGCATCGACACGAGTGAGGTGCGCGGCGAGTCGCGCTCGCTGATCTTCGAGACCGAGGGCCTCACCCTGGTGACGATGCGGCCCTCCGACGTGCCCACCTACGTCGAGGCCGGGGCCGCCGACGTCGGCATCACCGGCAAGGACGTGCTGCTCGAGCAGCACGACCGTGTCGTCTATGAGCTGCTCGACCTCCGCTTTGGCCGTTGCCGCATGGTCCTCGCTGGTCGAAAGGGGGACCAGCGCCTCGGTGAATCCCAGCGCCGCCTCGGGATGATGCGGATCGCGACCAAGTACCCGCGCACGGCAGAACGCCACTTCGAGCAGACCGGCCGCCAGGTCGAGGTGATCGACGTCAAGGGCTCGGTTGAGCTGGCGCCGCTGATCGGCCTTGCCGACGGCATCGTCGACCTCGTCGCCACCGGCCGCACCCTCGAGGAGAACGACCTCGAGGTGCGTGAGGAGATTCTCGAGTGCACCGCCCGCTTCGTCGCCAACCGGGTGGCCCACAAGCTGCGCGCCCGCGAGGTCGACGGGCTGACCGGGAAGCTGCGAGAGGGGCTGGCGCGATGAGGGTGCGGCGGTTCGGGTGGAAAAACCCCACCGCGACGGCCAAAGACGTACGGGTTTGGGCCCTCGAGACATGGCCTGCGGTGGAGAACATCGACGAGATCCATGAGGCGATGAAAAGACCCGAGGGTCGGGATGAAACGCTCTTGGAGCTGACTGGTCGCTTCGATGCAACTGAGGTCCCCCCGACGACTTTGGCCGTGAGCGGCGATCAGAGATCGGAGGCGCTGTCTAACATCGATCCCGCGCTACGCCAATCGCTGGAGCTCGCTGCGACCAACATAAAAACGGTCGCGGAGGCTCAGCTCGACCGCGCATTGAATGTCGTGACCCTGCCTGAGGGCCAGCAGGTAACGACCCGCGAGGTGCCACTGGACGCAGCGGGTGTCTATGCGCCGGGCGGTCGCGCCGCATACCCCTCGAGCGTCCTGATGTGTGCGATTCCGGCGCGTGTCGCCGGGGTCGAACGCATCGCGCTCGCTACGCCCCCCGGACCGACTGGAGTCGTCAACCCGGTGGTTCTCGCCGCAGCGGAGCTTTGTGGGGTCGACGAGGTTTACGCAATAGGTGGAGCCCAAGCAATCTTTGCGTTGGTGTATGGGACCGAGTCGATCGCGCCGGTCAACGCGATTGCGGGTCCAGGCAATGCGTGGGTCCGTGAGGCCAAGGCACGGGTCGCGCCGTTCGTCGCGATCGACTCCCTAGCCGGTCCGTCGGAGTTGATGGTCGTCGTTGACGCCAGCTCCAACTTGGAGTGGACAGCCCTCGACCTCTGTGCTCAGGCAGAGCATGGCAACGAGACGACCCTGCTCGCCGTTGCCACCGACGACGAAACCTTGATGCGCCTCGAGATCGAGACAAAACGCGCTGCCGCTAGCCGGTCGGGCGTTGGAGACTCCCCGCTGGCGCTTTTGAGGGTGCCCAGCCTCGGCGCCGCGATCGACGTCACCAACGCCTTTGCGCCCGAGCACCTCGAGCTTCACCTCGAGGATCCGCGACCGTTTGCCGAAAGCGTTAGAACCGCCGGCTGCGTGTTCTTGGGTGGCAACAGCGCTACTGCCTTCGGCGATTACGCGGCAGGCTCCAATCACGTTTTGCCAACCTCGACCGCCGGCCGCTTCTCGGGTCCCTTGGGCCCTCACGTGTTCCGGCGCAAGATCTCGACCGTGGAGGTCACTGCTGAGGCGGCGGCGAAGCTTGCGCCACACGTCGATCGCATTGCCCGCGCTGAGGGATTCCCAGTCCACGGCGAGTCAGCGATGATTAGGACCAAGCCATGAGCCGCACAGCCAGCAGAGAGCGCAGCACCGCCGAGACGCAGATCAGGCTCTCGCTCGCCCTCGATGGGGGAGAGTCCAGCGCCGCCACGGGCGTCGGCTTCCTCGACCACATGCTCGACTTGCTCGCCCGTCACGGCAAGCTTGGCCTCGAGGTCGAGGCCAACGGGGATCTCGAGACCGGTGCCCACCACACCGTGGAGGACGTCGGCATAGTGCTCGGTCAGGCGCTGGACGAGGCGCTCGGTGACCGGGTCGGAATCAGGCGCTACGGCTCCGCCATCGTGCCGATGGACGAGTCGCTGGCCGAGTGCGCGATCGACATCTCCGGTCGGCCGCTCTGCGTCTTCGACGCCGACCTGCCGACCACTTCGATTGCCGGCTTCGATACGGAGCTGGCCGAGGAGTTCTTCCGCGCCGTCGCAAACAGCGCCAAAATGACCCTGCATGTCTCCGTCCGTTATGGCACCAACGCCCACCACATCATCGAGGCCTGCTTCAAGGCCTTTGCCCGCGCCCTGCGCGTGGCGGTCTCGATCGATCCCGAGGAGAGCGGCGTGCCATCCACCAAGGGAACCTTGAATGAGTGAATGCCGCCTCCTCCACTCCGGCGCGAGCGCGCCGGTCATGCCCGGCGATCTCACGCTTGCGCTTCCGCGTCCAGGGGCGGCATGACCACGCGAATCTGCATCCTCGACTACGGCATGGGCAACCTTCGCTCGGTCGAGAAGGCCCTCGAGCATGTCGGTGCTACGGCGACGATCGCCAACGATGCGGCGACGATCCGTGCCGCCGACGGCCTGATCCTGCCTGGGGTCGGCGCCTTCCCCAAGGCCATGGAGGGGATCCGTGAGCTGGGCCTCGGTGAGCTGATCGCTGAGCGCCGCGACGCCGGCGTGCCGATCCTCGGCATCTGCCTCGGCCTACAGCTGCTCTTCGACTCGACCACCGAGCTGGGCGGGGCTGCCGGCCTCGGCCTGTTGAGTGGAGAGGTCGATGTCCTCGACTCGCCCGGCCTCAAGATTCCCCATATCGGTTGGGCCCCCGTGCGCTGGGAGAAGCAGTCACGGCTGGTGGAGGGGATTGATTCCGAGACGCCCTTCTACCTGGTCCACTCCTTCGCGCCACACCCTGAGTCGGACGATCTGCTCGGAACCACCGCCTACGGAAACCGCTTCGCCTGTGCGGCGGAGCGCGACAACGTCTTCGGCGTCCAGTTCCACCCCGAGAAGTCGAGCGCCGCGGGCCTCCGCCTGCTCTCCAACTTCGCGGGAATCTGCGCAGCCGTCCCGGCGTGATCCTCTACCCGGCAATCGACATCCGCGGCGGCCAGGCGGTGCGCTTGCTGCAGGGCGACTACTCGCGTGAGACGACGTACGACGCCGATCCGGTCGATGCCGCAAAGCGCTGGGCGGGAGAAGGCGCCGAGTTTCTGCACGTCGTCGATTTGGACGGGGCAAAGGCCGGCGCCCCGCGGAATCTCGATGCGGTGAGGGGGATTGCCGCGGCGGTCGATTGCCCCATTCAGGTTGGTGGAGGACTGCGCGATGCGGAGTCCGTGGCCTCGGTCCTCGACGCCGGTGCCGAGCGTGTCGTGATTGGGACTGCAGCGCTGCGCGACCCCGAGTTCCTCGCCGAGGCGCTGGAGAAGCACGGCGAGCGCGTGGTCGTCTCAGTCGATGCCCGCGACGGCAAGGTCGCGCTGTCGGGGTGGACGGAAGCGGCTGACGAGGGAGTGGTCGAGGCCGTCGCAGAGCTGAGCTGCAGCGGCGTGGCGCGCTTCCTCTGCACCGCGATCGAGGTCGACGGCACGATGGAGGGGCCGGCGCTTGCCGAGCTGAGCCGGATTGCAGCGACAACCGAGGCCAAGGTGATCGCCTCAGGCGGTGTCGGCGATATGTCCCACCTCGAAGCCATAGCTGGGGATGCCGTCCCGAATGTCGAGGGCGCAATCGTCGGCCGAGCCCTATATGAGGGCAGGTTTACGGTTGCAGCGGGCATCGCCGCTCTCCGCTGAGGGAGAGTGGGGGGGTCTGGCGACTTATCCGTGTATATGACGGGAAAGTCGCCGCACTAGGCTGTGGGGATGGTGCTCAAGCGGATAATTCCCTGCCTCGACGTCGATGCTGGTCGCGTCGTCAAGGGGACCAACTTCATCGGGCTGCGCGACGCGGGCGATCCGGTCGAGCTGGCGGAGCGCTACGACGCCGAGGGGGCGGACGAGCTGGTCTTCCTCGATATCACCGCATCTCACGAGAAGCGCGAGACGATCGTCGAGCTTGCCCGGCGCACTGCTGACAACGTCTTCATCCCCTTCACGATCGGCGGCGGAATCCGCTCGGTTGAGGATGCCCAGGCCGTGCTCGACGCCGGGGCCGACAAGGTCTCGGTCAACTCGTCGGCGCTCGCACGGCCCGAGCTGCTGACCGAGCTGGCCGACCACTTCGGCGCCCAGTGCGTCGTTATCGCCATCGACGCCAAGCGGTCCGTCTCACAGGTCGCCTCGCCGACCTGCGCGGCCCCGCCGGGTTGGTTCGGGGACGCGATATGGGACGTCTACGTCAACGGCGGTCGCAAGAAGGTCGAGAGCCGCGACGCTGTCTCCTGGGCTCGCGAGGCCGTCGAGCGCGGCGCCGGCGAGATCCTGCTCACCAGCATGGACCGCGACGGCACCAACGACGGCTACGACATCGAGCTGACCAGGGCCGTCGCCGACGCAGTCACCGTTCCGGTGATCGCCTCCGGCGGAGCGGGCACGCTCGATCACCTCAGCGAGGCGATCTCGGACGGCAACGCCGACGCCGTCCTTTGCGCCTCGATCTTCCACTACGGCACCTACCGCGTCCGCGATGCCAAGGAGCGCCTGGCCGCCGACGGGATCCCGGTCCGCCTTTAGCCGAGCCGAGCCCTTCGGCTCGACGGTCCGGAGGGCGATCATGGTAGGGAACGCAGTCATGTCGGCCCGCGACCACACCGAGAGCATCGCCGAGGCGCTGGAGCACATGCATCCGGAGCTTGCGCGGGTGCGCGATCTGGGAGGCGATCCGGTCTACCTCGTCGGGGGCGGGGTGCGCGACCTTCTGCTCGGGCGGGGCCGGACGGACATCGATCTCGTCGTCGTCGGCGATGCCCAGGCGCTGGCCGCGCGACTCGGGGGCGATGTCGTCTCCTACGAGCGCTTCGGGACGGCCAAGGTGAAGCTGGACGGACATGAGCTCGACATTGCGGCCGCGCGCTCGGAGAGCTATCCGCAGCCCGGCGCATTGCCGGTCGTGAAACCAGCCGCCGAGCTCGAGGCGGACCTGCGGCGACGGGACTTCACGGTCAATGCGATGGCAATCCCTCTGCAGGGCGGACCGCGGCTGATCGATCCGTACGGCGGTGAGGCGGATCTGGCGACGAAGCAGCTGCGGGTCCTTCACGAGCGCTCTTTTGTCGACGACCCGACGCGGGCGATTCGCGCCGCCCGCTACGCCGCCCGCTTCGCCTTCGAGTTGGAGGCGAGAACGGCCGAGCTGCTGCGCAAAACGGAGCTGAGCACGATCTCGGCCGACCGTCGCGATGCCGAGCTGCTCCGCCTCGGCGGCGAGGTCAAGGCGGTGCGAGCCTTGGCTCTGCTGTCCGAGTGGGGGCTGGTTGATTTGCGTGAGGGTGGTCTGGAACTTGCCGCCGCCGCCGACCGGGTGCTTCAGTCGAGCATCTGGCAGGGCTTCGTGCCCCGTGAGCGTGCCCTTATCGCAGCTGCGTTGGGTCCGAGGGGACGCGAGGCCCAGCTCGCCGACGCGCGGCCGGCGCGGCCGTCTGAGGCCGTTGCGCTGGCGGCTGGACACAGCCCGATCGAACTCGTCCTGGCCCGGGCGGGGGGCGCCGAGTGGCTCGATCACTACGCGGAGGAGTGGCGCGACGTCGCTCTCGAAATCGACGGCGATGACTTGATCGAGGCGGGCCTCGCGCCAGGACCGGCCCTGGGCCACGGTCTCGAGGAGGCGCTGCGACGCAAGCTCGACGGTGAGATAAGCGGTCGCGACGAGGAGCTGTCCGCGGCTTTGGAAGCGGCGAGGGGTGCCGATGGAGTGGCGTGAGCGCAACGGCGTCCGTTGGCTGCAGGCGACGATGCCGGGGGCGACGGCGGCTTTCTCGAGCCGAATCGGTGGCGTCAGCGAGCCTCCCTTCGACGGGCTCAACCTGGGTGCGTTCACGGCGGACGACCCTGATGCGGTGGTCGAGAACCGCCGCAGGCTTGCCTGCGCACTCGGCTTCCTTCCCGAACGGATCGCAAGCGGCCGCCAGGTCCATGGGCACGAGCTGGCAGCTCACGCGGGGCCGCAGGAGCCGAGCCCGTTCGCCGAGCCGGACAGCCGGACCTCCGAGGTTGACGGCCACCTGACCGCCATGGCCGGCCTCCCCCTGCTCGTCTTCGTCGCCGACTGCGTGCCGGTCGCTCTCTCGGGCCCGGGCGGAGTCGCGATGCTGCATTGCGGCTGGCGGGGCCTGGCCCGCCGCGGTCTTGGCTCACTCGACGCAACCGAAACGAGCACGGGCGAAGGTCTCGTCGCGAGCGCGGCCGCCGCGATCGGCGCTACCGACGCCGCGATCGGGCCCTCGATCGGTCCCTGCTGCTACGAGGTGGGAGAGGAGGTGCTCGAGGCCTTCTCCGGCCTTGGCGACGACTTCGCTTCCGGGCCTATGCTGGACCTGCTCGAGATCACGCGGCGCCTCCTGCTTCAGAGCGGCGTCGAGCGGATCGAGACCGCCGGCCTCTGCACCAGTTGCGATCCGAAGCTCTTCTTCTCCCACCGGCGCGACGCCGGTCTCACTGGACGCCAGGCTGGGCTGGTCTGGCGCGACGGCGCGGTTGGCTGACTATGCCGGGACTGATCTACGGCCTCGATTCGGAGAAGATCGCCACCAATCTCGAGCGGGCGCGCGAGCTCGCTGGCCCCAACGTCGAGATCCTCGCCGCAACCAAGTACGTGCCGCTGGAGGAGATGGGAGCCCTTGCCGATGCCGGAGTCCGCCTCGTCGGCGAGAACCGCCAGCAGGACCTCCTCGCCAAGCACGAGCGCTGGGGCGACGCTTTCGAGTGGGACTTCATCGGCAACCTGCAGAGCCGCAAGGTGAAGCAGCTGCTGCCGATCTGTCGCCTGATTCATTCGGTCGCCAGCGAGTCGGCCCTCGCTCAGCTGGGCCACCATGGCGGTCCAGACACCGAGATCCTGGTCGAGGTCAACATCGCCGGCGAGGAGGGCAAGGGCGGCGTCGCTCCGGCCGAGCTGGGAGCCTTCATCGAGCGCTCGCCGGTCCGGGTAGCGGGCCTGATGACAATGCCCCCATTCAGCCAGGACCCCAACGCATCACGTCCGCACTTCGCCCGGCTCAAAAAGCTTGCAGACGAGCATCGCCTATCTCGTCTCTCGATGGGCACGTCACAAGATTGGCGTGTTGCCGTCGAGGAGGGAGCGACGATCATCCGCTTGGGTACAGCGCTCTACATATGACGTATCTCCGGCGGGTGCCACGGGGAGGGGCCGAGAACGGAGGCCCTGCGCCGCCCGCAGGCCCGCTCCCCGGGACAGGTCCCGCCGGCCACCCGGCCAAAGTGAGCCATAATCCCTAGAGGAATCGGCCCGGAGGGGCCGAAACACGCGTTAACCATGGCCCTACGAGATACATGGCATCGAGCGCTGGTCTACTTCGGTCTTGCCGAGGATCACGACTACGGTCCGGAGTACGAAGACGATTTCGAGCCCGAAACGAGCTCCGAAGAAGCGTTCGACGCCCGCCGCGAATCCGGGCAGGTCCGCCGGCTGCCGAGCTCGCGCCGCTCGCGCCGCGATGAGATCGACGACATCTTCGCCGACGACGAGCCGATTCAGGCCTCGAGGACGCGGACGTTGCGCCCGGTCGGCAACGGCGATTCAGACGTCCAGGTTCACCTCGTCATCCCGCGAAACTTCAACGACGCCCAGCAGGTCGCCGACCAGTTCAAGCGCCAGGTGCCGGTCATCCTCAACCTGCAGACGACCGACCACGAGCTCTCGAAGCGGATGATCGACTTCTGCTCGGGCTTGACGTATTCCCTTGACGGCGGGATGCAGCGGATTGCCGAGAAGATCTTTCTGCTGACGCCGCGCAACGTCGAGGTCTCCGCTGAGGAGAAGGCTCGGCTGCTCGACAAAGGGTTCTTCAACCAGTCTTAGTTTGCGCTGGCAGGAGGGTCGGGTGCCTCTCCTTACTCCCGTGGCTAGGCTGCGCTCATGATCGTTGGGTTCTGTGGGTCCGGCAGCATGGCGGCGGCGATGGCTCGTGGGCTGTCGGGGCAGGTCGACCGGATGCTGTTCTCGGATTCAGGGTCTGGGCGGGCTGGGGAGCTTGCGGCTGAGCTTGGCGGGGAGGCGGTTGGCTCGAATGCGGAGTTGGCTGACCGCGCAGATGTGGTGGTTCTTGCCGTGAAGCCGGCCAGGCTGGGTGACGTCGTCGGGGAGCTTGCCGGCGCGAAGGTGGTTGTTTCGCTGCTTGGGGCGACTTCGTTGGAGACCGTTTCTGACGCCTTCCCCGAGGCCGCGGTGATTCGGGTGATGCCCAACCTTGGGGTTGAGGTTCGCAAGGGGGTGCTCTGCGTTGCCGGCGCACCGGATTCCTATGTTCGAGGGCTGCTGGAGAGCTTGGGGCACGTGGTTGAACTGCCGGGCCCTCAGTTCGATGCCGCTACTGCGGTGATGGGATGCGCGCCCGCTTACCTTGCCCTGGCCGTCGAAGCGATCGCCGACGCGGGGGCTGCGAACGGACTTGACGAGGAGCTGGCCCGGGAGCTCGTTGTGGAGACGACGGCAGGTACGGCAGAGCTCTTGCGGGTTCAGCATCCCGCGGACGTCCGCAAAGCCGTGGCCTCGCCCGGCGGCAGCACCGAGGCGGGCCTGGAGGCATTGGACCGGGAAGGCGCTCGCGAGGCCTTCGGAGCGGCCGTGCGGGCTTCCCTGGAGAGGATGCGCGGATGATCTGGCTTGCCGTCACTCGCTTCGACGTCGCCGATTACGTCAGCGCGCTCTTCCTCGTCTACATCATCCTGATCTTCCTCAACATCCTCAGCTCTTGGATTCCGCGCATGCCCTACAACCGCGCCCTGCGCGCCTCGCTCGACTTCATCAAAGAGACCACCGATCCCTACCTCAACCTCTTTCGGCGTTTCCTGCCGCCGATCGGCGGCGGTGGATTCGCACTCGATCTCAGTCCGATCCTCGGTGTCTTCCTGCTCTTCATCCTGCGCGCGGTCGTTGTCGGCCTGATCGAAGGGTGAGCGGCGAGGCCGCCCGCGCCTGGCGCCTCGCCGGCGCGCTCTGCGGGCTCGTCGTCGTGCTTGATCAGGCAGCCAAGGCTGCGATCGAGGCGCACCTGGTCCCCGGCCAGTACGTCGAGGTGCTCGGGCCACTCGAATTCACCCTTTCCCACAACAGCGGCGTCGCCTTCGGGCTGGCAGCCGGCGGCGGTACCCGCCTGGTCCTTGTAACCGCTCTGGCGCTTGCCGTGGTCGCCTACGTCTTCACCCGCGACCCCACCCGTCCTGGCATGTGGGTTGCGGCGGGCCTGCTCGCAGGGGGTGCGCTGGGCAACCTCGCCGACCGCGTGCGCGCCGACGCGGTCACCGACTACATCCAGATCGGCAGCTGGCCCGCCTTCAACCTCGCGGATGCCTGTGTCACGGTCGGGGTTCTCTTGCTCGCCCTCTCCTACGCCCGCGAGCCTGCCGATGAGTGAGGAGCTGCGCGTCGTCCACCTCGACGAGGCGCTGGCGGTGGTCGACAAGCCGGCCGGGATGGTGGTTCACCCGGCGCCCTCCCACAGCGGTCCAACACTGGTCGACGAGCTGGGCGATCTGCTCGGCGGTGGCGCCGACCCCGAGCGCCCCGGCATCGTGCACCGGCTCGACAAGGGGACGAGCGGCCTGCTGGTCGTTGCCCGCAGCGACGAGGCCCACGCGGCCCTGCAGCGGCGGGTCCAGCGGCGTGAGGTCGAACGGATCTACCTCGCCCTTGCGCGCGGCCGGCTCAGCTCGCGCACCGGCACGATCGACGCGCCGATCGGGCGCGCCTCGCGCCAGCGCCACCGCATGGCCGTCTCGGGCGCCGCCTCGCGCCAGGCCCGCACCCACTTCGAGGTGCTGGAGCTGCTCAGCGCCGAGTCATACCTCGAGGTCCGCCTCGAGACCGGCCGCACCCATCAGATCCGCGCCCACTTTGCCGCGATTGGCCATCCCCTGGCCGGGGACACAACCTATGGAGGAGAGCGCAAATACGGCCTGGAGCGCCAGTTTCTGCATGCGCACCGGCTTGCCTTCGACCACCCGCTGAGCGGCGAGCGGATCAGCTTCAGCTCCGAGCTGCCCGACGACCTCGCGACCGCGCTGGAGGCCGCGCGGGGACCCGCGTAACTCCACATCTTCACGTCTATGCCTCTTCATCTCTTCACCTCTACAATCCACCGGCTCGGAAACCGACCCCCGTCGGTGTCCCGAACCGGATCCTGACCGGCGTTTGCCGGGTCCCGGTTAGGGCGGCGGGGAAACGCAGCGCACAAATCAAGGAGCTTTACCAATGGCAGAGGCAGGCCTCAAAGAACTGCTGGAGGCCGGAGTCCACTTCGGCCACCAGACCCGTCGCTGGAATCCGAACATGCGCCGCTACATCTTCGGCGAGCTGGACGGGATCCACATCATCGACCTGGTCCAGACCGAGGCGCTGCTCGAGAACGCGCGCCGCTTCGCCGGTGAGCTCGCCAGCGGCGGTGGCACCGTGCTCTTCGTCGGCACCAAGAAGCAGGCTCGCGGCCCGGTCGAAGAGTGGGCCGGCCGCTGCAAGATGCCCTTCGTCAACCAGCGCTGGCTGGGTGGCCTGCTGACCAACTTCAACACGATGTCGGCGCGGATCGCCCGACTGCACGAGCTGACCGGGTGGCGCGAGGAGGGCAAGCTCGAGCTGCTTCCCACCAAGGAGCGGATGGGGATGCAGGCCGAACTCGCCAAGCTCGAATTCAATCTCGGCGGCGTGCGCGACATGGACCGCCTGCCCGATGCCGTCTTCGTCACCGACCTCAAAACCGAGGAGATCGCGGTGCGCGAGGCGGCTCGCCTGCGGATTCCGATCATCGCCCTGGTCGACACCAACTGCGATCCGACCCCGATCGACTACGTGATCCCCGGCAACGACGACGCGATTCGCTCCTGCCAGCTCGTAATCGGCACGATCGGCTCCGCGATCGACGAGGGCGCCGGCGCCTGGCGGGTCCAGGAGGAGAAGCGCATCGCCGTCGAAATGGAACGGCGCAAGGTCGAGGAAGAAGAGCGCAAGAAGCGCGAGGAGGAAGAGAAGGCTCGGGTTGAAGCCGAGGAGGCGGCCAAAAAAGCGGCGGCTGAAGCGGCTGCCGTCAAACAGGCCGAACAGGCGCAGGCGGCGCCGGGCGCAGCCCCTCAAGGTTCACAGCGCCCCGCGCCGGTGTCTGCGCAGCGCCCGGCTGCTCCAGCTCAGGGCTCGCAGCGCCCGGCCGCTCCCGCTCAGGGTTCGCAGCGCCAGGCGGCGGGTCCTGTCGCCGGGCAGGGCGCCCCGTCCTCGCAAGCTGCGGGCGAGGCCCCCAGCCCCACGCCACCCGCCGGTGGAGCGGCTAAAGACAAAGCTGAGGCATCGGCCGCAGCGGGGAAAGCCCCTGCCGAGGCTAAGGCTGAGCAGCCAGCTGCAGCAGAGAAAGCCGCCGACGAGCCCAAAGCGGCTGAGAAAGCGCCGACTGAGCCTGCTGCGCCGGAGCCCGTTGCCGAGGAGAAGGCTCCTGAGGCCGCGAAGGATGGGGAGGGCAAATGAGCGTTACTGCTGCTGATGTGAAGGCTCTTCGGGATCGGACTGGGGCGGCGATGATGGACTGCAAGGCCGCCCTTACCGAGTCCGATGGTGACGCGGAGCGGGCTATTGAGATCTTGCGGGTCAAGGGGCAGGCCTCTGCTGCTAAGCGCGAAGGGCGCGGGACGAACGAGGGGGTCGTCTCCTCGTATATCCATGCCAATGACAAGGTGGGGGCCATGGTCGAAGTGCAGTGCGAGACCGACTTCGTCGCTCGCAACGAGGACTTCAAGGCCTTCGCCTATGAGGTCGCATTGCACATCGCGGCTACCGCCCCTCAGTACGTGACGATCGAGGAGATCCCCGAGGAGGAGCGCGAGGCCGAGAAGCGTGTCTTCGAGGAGAAGGCCCGCGAAGAAGGCAAGCCCGACAACGTGGTCGAGAAGATCATCGAGGGCCAACTCGTCAAGTGGGGCAAGGAAGTCGCCCTGCTCGACCAGTCCCACGTCAACGCCGAGAAGCACGACTCGAAGTCGATCGAGGAGCTGCGCCAGGAGATGGCGGCCAAGACCGGCGAGAACATCCGCATCGCCCGCTTCGCCTACTTCCGCGTCGGCGAATAGGCTCGCGGCTTAGATCGCTGATTCCCAACCCCCGCATACCCGGATGACGCGCGTGGCGTTGCGCATCTCTTCGTCCTCGGTCGGCCGGATAGCGCTGCTATTCGGCCACCCTGCGTCCTCGACCTGCTTGGCCACACGCGCCGCCGGTCACACGGGTGGGAATCAGTGATCTAGATGGCCAACGACCCCAAGTTCAAACGCATCTTGCTGAAGCTCTCGGGCGAGGCGCTGATGGGCGAGCTCGACTACGGGACCGACGCCCTCGAGGTGAAGCGGATCGCCGAGCAGGTCGCGGAGATTCGCGCCCGCGGGGTCGAAGTGGCGATCGTCGTCGGCGCCGGCAACATCTACCGCGGCCTGGCGGCGGCGGCCGAGGGAATGGACCGGGCGACCGGCGACTACATGGGCATGATGGCGACCGTGCTCAACGCGCTGACCCTGCAGGACGCGCTGGAGCGCACCGGAGAGCACACCCGGGTGATGTCGGCGATCGACGTCAAGGAGGTTGCCGAGCCCTACATCCGCCGCCGCGCGATGCGCCACCTGGAGAAGGACCGGGTCGTGATCTTCGCCGCGGGCACCGGCAACCCGTTCTTCACCACCGACACGGCGGCCGCCCTGCGCGCCCTGGAGATCCACGCCGAAGCGATTTTGATGGCCAA
>Ga0136846_1231441_pt1 | contig 14927 bp, 6 predicted proteins | sample HopSoiMetagenom2_FD_96841 | JGI IMG/M metagenome (GOLD analysis project Ga0136846, IMG submission 96841) | Grasslands soil microbial communities from Hopland, California, USA - 2 Assembly 2016 (version 4) | ecosystem: Environmental > Terrestrial > Soil > Grasslands | place: USA: Hopland...
ATCACATCGCGCACCGTAACGGCCACGAGCCTCTCTCTCATGGTCCGCGCGTATCCTCGCTACTTCGCCGACATCCGCGCATCCACGTTGCGCCTCGCGGCCGACGATGAAGTTCAGGCGCGGGTTCGCGATGGTTATCGAAAGATCCGCGACATGTACGCGCCCGCGGTCTTCCCGCCCGTCACGTTCCTCATCGGGCGCTTCAGCACCGGTGGGACGACATCGTCGAACGGGATGCTCGTCGGTCTCGAGTTCTACGCGATCACCGCGTCGACGCCGCTCGACGAGCTGGCGAAGTTCCAGCGCGACAATGTCCATCCGCTCGACAGCCTGCCGGTGATCGTCGCGCACGAGCACACCCACGTCCTCCAGGAGCGAGCCGGCGGGATCGCCACGCATCGGAACAAGACGCTGCTCGATCAGTCGCTCCTGGAAGGCAGCGCGGATTTCGTCGCTTACCTCGTCACGGGCGGCAACATCAACGCGCGTCTCATGTCCTACGCGCTCCCGCGCGAGCACGACCTGTGGGGCGAGTTCAAGCTCGCCATGCATGGCACGGACACGAGTCAGTGGCTCTACAATCAAGGGAACGAAACCACGGACCGCCCCGGCGACCTCGGCTACTTCATCGGGTATCGGATCGCGGAGGCGTTCTACGACCGCGCGACGGACAAGCGCCTCGCGCTCAAGGCGATCATCGAGGTGGCCGATTCGGACATGTTCCTGGCGCAGAGCGGGTACGAACCGTAGGCGGCGGGCGACAGGCGGCAAAAGGCGGATCTCATTCCGATCGAGCGAAGCGAGTCGAGGAATCGCCGTCGTCCCGACAGAGGGGCTGCCTGCAGCGTTAGACTTCAAGTTCCGCCTATCAACCGAGCCCGCCCCGTGTCAGAAGACACCGCTGCCCCAACCGCTGCCTCCGCGTTCGCCGAACTCGGCCTCGATTCACGCATCACGGCTACCCTAACGGCACTCGGCTACGAGGAGCCGACGCCCATCCAGAGCGCGGCGATTCCCGTGCTCCTCGAGGGGCGCGACGTGCTCGGGCAGGCCGCGACCGGCACCGGCAAGACCGCCGCATTCACGCTGCCGCTCATTCAACGAGCGGCGCTCGGTGCGGGCGTGAGGGGCACGGCCGACGGCGTCGCGACCGATGACGGCGACGACGACGCGGCGACGGACGGTGAGCGTCACGGCCCGGCCGTCCTGATTCTCGTGCCCACGCGCGAGCTCGCGATGCAGGTGGGCGAAGCGGTGCACAAGTACGGCAAGGGGCTCGGCATGCGAGCCGTGCCGGTCTACGGCGGACAGGACATCCGGCGTCAGCTTCGCGCGCTCGAGCGCGGTACCGACGTGGTGATCGCGACGCCTGGCCGAGCGCTGGATCACATCCGCCGGGAGACGTTGGCGTTAGACGACGTTCGCTCGGTCGTCCTCGACGAAGCCGACGAGATGCTCGACATGGGCTTCGCCGACGACCTCGAGGCCATCCTCTCCGCTACACCGGCGGGTCGCCAGACCGCCTTGTTCTCCGCAACGCTTCCGCCGCGCATTCGAGACCTGGCCGAGCGTCACTTGACCAACCCGGTGCGCGTGTCGATCCCGGTGGAGCGAGCAGCGGGCGGCGCGCTGCCGCGGGTCCGGCAGACGGCGTACGTCGTGACCCGGGCGCACAAGATCGCGGCGTTAGGGCGAGTGCTCGATGTGGAAGCACCGACGCTCGCATTCGTGTTCTGTCGAACGCGGACGGAGGTGGATCAGCTCACGGAGACGCTGAACGGCCGAGGGTATCGGTCGGAGGCGCTGCACGGCGGCATGTCGCAGGACCAGCGCGATCGCGTCATGCGGCGCGTCCGTGCGAACGCCACCGATCTCCTGATCGCGACCGATGTTGCCGCGCGCGGGCTCGACGTGGAGCACGTATCGCACGTGGTGAACTACGACGTGCCGTCGGCGCCAGAGGCGTACGTGCATCGCATCGGTCGAACCGGCCGAGCTGGCAGAGAAGGCGTGGCCATCACGCTGCTCGAGCCGCGCGAGCGTCGTCTCCTGCGCAACATCGAGGGTGTGACGAAGCAGAAGATCGAGATTGCAACCGTGCCGACGGTTGCCGATCTGCGCGCGCGGCGGCTCGAGCTCACGCGTGGGTCACTCGAGGAGGCGCTGCTCGAGGGTGAGGATTCGCTCGAGACGTATCGCGCGGTCGTCAACGCGCTCGCGGCGGAGTATGACGTCGTGGACATTGCCGCGGCGGCGGTCAAGCTCGCCGACGAGCGTGGACGCGACGGTGATACGGGCGAGGAAGAGATCCCGGAAGTCCAGCTCGTCGAGCGTCCGCGGTTGGCGCGTGAGGGGCGGGAGTCTCGGGAGCCGCGAGAGCCGCGAGGTGACAAGAAGGGGCGGGGCGACCGCGAGGATAGGGGTGGTCGCGACCCGCGTGCGGATCGCGGTTCGCGGCGCGCCGGGCGTGGTCGTCAGGGAGACTTGGACGTGACGCGCGTATACGTCGGCGCGGGCCGCAAGTCGGGGATTCGTCCCGCCGACCTGGTGGGCGCGATCGCGAACGAGGCACGCGTCGACTCGAGCAACATCGGGGCGATCGAGATAGCGGATCGGTTCTCGCTCGTCGAGGTGCCGGCGCGAATCGCGGAGCGGATCATCGACGCGCTGCGCAGCACGAAGATCAAGGGGAAGCGCGTCACCGTTAGGCGTGATCGCGATTTCGAGGCCGGCGGTAGAGACTAGCTGACGGCGACATCGCGCGCCGTCCAGCTCAGAACTCCATCGGTGTCGCTTGGGCGTGCTGACCTGTCGTGCCTCGGGACTGCGCGTTATATCCAAGCTCTCCCTCGAAATCGGGGTCGATCATGAGCATTATACGGTCGTCAGTCTGTCCTGTGCTTGCGATGTTCGTCGCCGCGTGCAGCGTCGAGCAACCCAAACCGCAAAGCGCCGCCGGCGAAGCGGACAAGGCCGACAAGACGTTCAAGCCCACGCAGTACTCCGTTGCGGACTTCTACGCCAACAAGGGCTTCTTCGGCGCTTCGTTCTCGCCCGACCGCCAGAAGATCCTCGTCGGATCGAACACCTCGGGGATCTGGAACGCATATGCGGTTCCCGTGTCGGGTGGCGACCTCGAGCCACTCACCAAATCGACGACCAACTCGATCTTCCCGATCTCGTACTTTCCGGCCGACGCCCGAATCCTCTACTCGTCCGACCAGGGCGGGAACGAGCTGTCGCACCTCTACGTGCGAACGCCGGAGGGTGCCGTCACCGACATCACCCCGGGCACGAAGCTCTCAGCGCGATTCGTCGGCTGGGCGGGTGACGACAAATCGTTCTTCATCGCCACCAATGAGCGCGACCCGCGTTTCTTCGACGTGTACGAGGTGAAGACCGACGGCCTCGCGAAGAAGCTCGTCTACAAGAACACCGACGGATACAACCTCGCCGGCGTGTCGCGCGACAAGCGATACCTCGCGCTCGTGAAGAGCTACACGACGTCGGACCAGGACATCGTCCTTCAGGATCTCCAGAAGAACACGGCGACGAACATCACGAAGCACACCGGGTCGGTGAACAACTCGCCGGCCGACTTCTCGCCCGACGGTACGAAGCTCCTGTTCGTGTCCGACAGCGGGCGCGAGTTCGCATCGCTCCGCGCGTACGACCTCATCGACGGATCGAAGAAGCCGGTGTACGAGCAGAAGTGGGACATCGCCGGCGCGGGCTACTCGAAGAGCGGCAAATATCTCATCGTCGGCGTCAATGAAGACTCGAAGGTCGCCGCGCGGGTGCTCGACGCAAAAACGCTCGAGCCAGTAACGCTCCCTGACATGCCGACGGGGCTCGTCCGCGGCGTCGAAGTGGCGCCTAACGATTCTCTGATCGCGTTCTACTCCAGCGACGGCAGCGTGCCGCCCGAGCTGTACGTGGCGGCGATCGGCGCGGCGCCCCGGCGCCTGACCAACGCGCTCGACCCGAAGATGAAGCGCGAAGACCTGGTCGTCCCGACGGTCGTTCGCTTCAAGTCGTACGACAGCCTGGAAGTGCCGGGCGTGCTCTACAAACCCCACCAGGCGTCATCCGAGGCGAAGGCGCCGGCGCTGGTGATGGTGCACGGCGGGCCCGGCGGCCAGGCGCAGGTCGGGTACTCCGAGGACACGCAGGCCCTCGTAAACCGCGGCTATGTCGTATTCGACATCAACAACCGGGGCTCGAGCGGCTACGGCAAGACATTCTTTCAGATGGACGACCGCAAGCACGGCGAAGCGGACTTGGGCGACGTCGTCGCCGCCAAGCGAATGCTCGCAGGACTCGGCTACGTCGACACGACGAAGATCGGCATCATCGGCGGCAGCTATGGCGGCTACATGACGCTCGCGGCGCTGACGCTGCAGCCCGACGCGTTCAAGGTCGGCGTGGATCTCTTCGGCCCCGCGAACTGGGTGCGCACGCTGACGAATGTACCGCCCTACTGGGAATCGTTCCGCGAGGCGCTGTACAAGGAGATGGGCGATCCGAAGACGGACTCCGCTCGCTTGCGCCGCATTTCGCCACTCTTCAACGCCGACAAGATCAGGGTGCCGCTCATGGTACTGCAGGGCGCGAACGATCCGCGCGTCCTCAAGGTCGAATCCGACGAGATCGTGGCCGCGGCGAAGAAGAACGGCGTGCCGGTGGAGTACGTCGTGTTTCCCGACGAGGGGCACGGCTTCGTGAAGAAGGAGAACGAGATCCGCGGCTATTCGGGGATTCTCGCGTTTCTCGATCAGCACCTGAAGGGCGAGAAGCCGCTCGCCGCCGACTCCGCAGCGAGCATCGCGGTCCCTGTCACCGGCACCGACTCCGCGAAGAGCGGCGCGAAGCGATGACGGTCGTGGCTGCGACGAAGGTCGTCTACGACGTCGTCCCGACGCCGATCGACAGGCTGGTCGTCGCGAGCGATGGCTCCGCGATCGTCGGTGTGTGGATGGCGAACGCAGAGCCGGACGACCCAAGCTGGGCGGGCCAATGCGGCACGGACTCGCTCCTCGACGAGGCGCGGCGGCAGCTCGTCGCGTATTTCGCGGGCCAGCTCCGTGCGTTCGACCTGCCGCTCGCGCCTAACGGGACCGAGTTTCAGCGCCGAGTGTGGACCGAGCTCACGAAGATTCCCTTCGGCACGACGACCAGTTACGCGGAGCTCGCGCGACGTGTGAGCAACACCGCCGCCGTGCGAGCGGTTGGCGCCGCCAATGGCCGCAACCCGATTCCGATCATCGTCCCGTGTCACCGAGTCATTGGAAGCGACGGTTCGTTGACGGGATTCGGCGGCGGGCTCCATCGGAAGCAGTGGCTCTTGAGACACGAAGGCGGACAGATCGAATTCTAGAAAAGGCGCAACAGAACAGGTCATTGGTTACTGAAAATGGTTGTTGGTTATTTGAACCCTCGGGATGCCTCTCTCGTGAGATGAGCCATCCCAAGGGTTTTGATAACCAACAACCAATCCCAGTAACCAATTACCGGTGTAGTTCGACGTCTGTCGTGGAACCAATCCCGGTTTGCCGCCGTATGTGATTTCCATCACCGGCGTCGAGGTCGGGATTCCAATGGAAAGCACGTCGAATGCAGCGGCCCGCTCCACGAGCAGGTCGCTCGATGGCGTCCCTCCGGCTTCCTCCGACAGCATCATGATGTGGGGAGCCAAAGGGTCGGGGAAGTCGATCTACATCGCGTCCCTCGTCTACTGGAGCCCGCCCGCGGATGCGGCGCGCCGCGTGTGCGTTCTACCGGCTAGCTCTGCGGCGGCTGAATGGGTGGCGGATCGCGTTAGGAGCCTCGGGCCGGGAGAACCGGGACTCGGGACTCGGGACTGGGGACTCGGCCGGGATGCTATTACCGGCGACGTGATCTCCGCGGCGGTAGGAAATTCCCGGCCGAGTCCCCAGTCCCGAGTCCCGAGTCCCCAATACAAGACACTTGTAGAACGTCGCCTCGACTTTCGTCTCTACACGCTCCCCACCACCGCCGGGCCCATAACGCGACTCCTCAACACCGAGTCGCGCTACGAAGCCAGTCTCAACTTCTGGGACGTCCCGGGCGAAGTGTACGACGGCGACATCCCGCCCAACATCCTGCGTGAGATGACCCGCGCCCGCGGGCTCATCCTCCTCATCAATCCCAGCTTCGTGCCTGACGAGGGTCGCGAGCGCTACTACATGCGCTTCTTCGACCGCACGCTCGGGCGACTGAAGTTCGCGCTCGCCGACGCCGCGCGACGGGGCGAGCGCGTGCCCTTCGACATCCGCACGAACCAGCTGACGATCCCCGTCGCCGTGTGCCTCAGCCAGATCGATCGGGCGCCGCAGTTCATGGACGCCGAGCCGAAGGCACTGTTCGAGGAAACGGTTGGGGACACTGCACCTGTCCTATATTCGTGGCTCACGAGGTTCGACATCTTCAAGCTCACCGCGTTAGGCAGGCCACTCCGCCGCGTCGGTGACCGGGAGGTGCTGGACGGCGAGCCGCAGCCCAAGTTCGTCCACCTGCCGATCTCGTGGATCGTGGGGCAGCATGACCGCACCTGACACCTCTCCCGGCGGACCTCGGCGCGCCATCTGGGGCCTCGTCAACGACGGGTACGCGCTCGTCGCGAAAACCGCCAACCTGTCGTACGACGAGGCATTCGAGCTCTGCCGCGTTCCCGACATCGGCGACCCGAGCGCGTATCTGGATTCCGGGCTCGCATTCCTGCGCACGCTGAAGTGGGGCAACGTCTTCGCCCGATACTTCACGAACGCCGACCGCGACTCCGCGGGACGTGCATCGCTCGTATACGACGTCGTCGCGCTGACCGATGATGAGCTCGCCGCGATCGGTCACGACGCGTTCGCCGCGATGCCTCCACTCGCGCGAGATCATCGTCCCGAACGGCTTGGCGAACTGCCGATTCCTGCACCCGCGCCGCGCGACGAAGCCGCCAGCGCGGCCCGGCTCGCGGAACTGCTCAAGACCGAAGACCAGACGACGATCACGACGCTGCTCGCCGCGCTGCTCGCCGGCGACCGCGTGCTCTCGTTCCTGCCCGGCGTACGCGAGGAAACGGTCGAGTGCCTGACGCTGCTGCTGCCACCATGGCTCCGCCCCGCGCTCACGTTCCAGGTCCCCACCATTGACTTCCCGAAGCACACCCCTCGGCTCACGGTGGCCGAGCGGCCGCATGCGCTCCTCGTGGAGCGAGAGTGGACCGCCATGCTCCCGCGGGACGCCGCGGATTCCCGGTTCGTCGAGCCCGCCGCCACCGCCGCGCGGCTCGTGGCGTTAGGCAAGACCGGTGACCGACTCCGTCGGGCCTGGGCAGTCGGCGCCAACCGGTCGCCGGAGGTCGCCCAGACGCAGATCGACCTCGGGGCCGAGATCGCGGGCATCCTGCGCATGGACCTGCTCCACGAGGGATTGCGATCCGGCGATCTGCGGCGCGCGGTGCTGGTGGCGGCACGCGCGACCAGCGACGATGAACGCGCTCGTCTCGCCGACGCGCTATTCGCGCATGCCGCCGCCGATCGTGTTGCCGCGGCGCTCGCGGACGTTGCTCGCGGGGAGCAGCGCGGTGCGTGGAGTGCCGTGCAGGCCATCGCGTTCGCCGTTGGTCTCAGCCGCGACCAGCAGCGCGACCGATTCACGAAGTTCTTCTCGAATCTGCTGGACGGGTTGCATGCAGTCCCGCGTCCCGCGGAGGACGACAGCGCTCGCGCCGCGCAGGTCACGCTTGCTTGTGCCGCGGCGGCGCTCGACGATCTCGACCGGTTCCTCGATGTGGCCGATCCCACGCTGCCGTGGGAAGCTGCGTGGCATAACGGCACCGCGCGATGGGTGAAAGGACGATCCCAGGTGGCGCGGCTGTTCGACGCGCTCGCGGCGAAGGGTACGTCGTATGCCGACGCAGTCGATGGCGTGAACGCCATCGCGGTCGTCGCAACCTCCGCGACGGGCCGTGCGCGTGAGCGCGCATCAGCGATCGGGCTCGTCCTCGTCAGGCGGACGTTCCGCGAGCGTGCGCTGCTCGAGCCTCCCGACAAGCTCGGCCCACTCGTCGATGGCCTCATGCGCATCTGGGTCGTGGGGAGCAGCGACGCGAGCGCGCTGCTGCCTGACGATGCAGAGCGTGCCCTTCGACGGCTTTTCGGCGTCGGCGAGCCGCTGTCGAGCGGCGGTGACCCCCGTCGTCTGGCAGCCGAGCTTTCGCGGACCATAGGCGACGCACCGGGCGGCGAGGTCGAACTGGTGGGCTGGATCGTCGCGGCGCTGGACCGTGCGCATGCGGGAGCGATCGGTGAGGGCGCGGTGCGCGTCGCGACCGTGCTGCTCGAGGAAGCGCACCGCCTCGCACCACGGAGCGAGCTCGCCACACACGTTGGCCGCGTGCTGCTGCACTTCGCCGCGACCGACGCGGCCTTTGTCTTCCGGCCGGCATGGCTCGACCTCGTGCGGCGCGTGGACGACATCGTACGACGCGAGCTCCTCGCGCGGGCGCTCGCCTGGGTCGCTCGTGGCTACGCCAGTGGACGGTTCACCATCGGTGCGCTGGTGGATGCCTGTGTGGCCTCCGGCGCCGAGGGCGGAACGATCGACGCGGCGACGGTCGCGCTGCTCGAGTCGCATCTCGTGACGGCCGTGCGAGCTCGTGGCAGCGCGACCGAGCTGGCCCTGCTGTCGGGCGTCGTGTCGGGCATCGCCACACCTAACGCCGCGGAGCGGCTGACGGATGCATTGCTCGGCGTCGTGGACGAAAGTGTGAGCGATGGCGTCCGCATGCGCCGCCTTGCCCAGGCGGTGCACGAGGTCGAGCGCGTGCGCGACGAAGAGCGCTTCGCGGACGCGAGGGCGGCACTCAAGCGTGCCACCGCGCGTCGCGCGCTATCGCCCGACGAGGAGCGCGCGCTGCGCACGTTCCTGGGGGTCGACAATGGAACCGTCATCGGACGTCTGCTCGGCAAGCTGCCAAGCCTGGCGACCGGCGGCGCAGTCGCCGCCAGCGAGGGAAGATGACGGCTCCGACCACGCCTCCGTCGCCCGTGGCGCCGCCCGCGATAACGCCGGTGCCGTCGCTGCCGCCCGGCGACACACACGATGGGTTCTTTCTCTGGGGCGCGCCGAAAGCGGGGAAGAGCGGCTTCATCGGCGCGCTGTACGGGCTCTCGCGCGGTGACGATGTCGAGCGGTGGACCGCCCACCCGAAAGACTGCGACGACTCGCACACGCAGGCGATGGTGCTTCGCGCACACGAGGAGTTGAGCGAGCGGCGAAATACCAAGACTGGCGTACGCGACATGCCATACCGGCCGCTGCGCCTAACGCTGCGGAAGATGAAAGCCGGCCGGCAGGTCGGGGAGCTGCGTGTCGCGCTCGTCGATCCCGCCGGCGAGTTTTCCGTCGACCCGGCGCATCGCCTCAGCTCGGCCGGAAAGCAGTTGTATCGCCAGGTGGCAACGAGTCACGGTGTGTTGTGGCTCTTCGAGGCGACGCCCGACGGTGCCGCTTCCACGCTCGATCGCCTCCTGATCCTCGAGCAGCTCGTGGCGCTTCTCGAGGCCGGGGGCGCGCCGCAGCTCGACCTTCCCGTGGCCATCTGCCTGAGCAAGATCGACTGCCTGGCAGAGGAGAAGCGTCGTGCCGCGCTCGCGAACCCGACCGAGGCGCTGCTCGGCCATCTTGGCGCCACGTCGCTCACCTGGTTCGAGGCAGTGTGTCCGACGCTTCGCTGCTTCGCGGTGTCATCGGCCGGCGTCGTGCCCGACAAGGTTCGGCCGATCGGATTGAACGAAGTGCTGGACTGGCTCGAGGATCACCGTGGTCGCCGGGTTCGGACGGCGCGAGCGAGCGCGATCCGCGGCCGAGCGTTCGATCTCGTGAAACGGTGGACCTCGGTCGTGGCGAAGGGGACGATGCTGGTGGCGATCGGCGCCGGCGTTGCCTTCGGTGGCGTGCTCGCCGCCCGGAAGCTGCTGCAGCCGCCCGAAGCGCCGGCGGAGGTCGTCGGTCCCGCACCAGTCGTACAACCTGTCAACACATCGTCGTCTGCTGTAACTGCAAAGCCAGCAGTGCGAACTCGCCAGTCGGCCGGCGATGTGAACCGCGCGCCAACCCGTCCGGTTGCGAAGACCGTCCCGGTGATCTTCGACGCGAAGGTCGAGCGTGACAGCATGCGCGCGGCGTTCGCGCAGGGGCTCGCCGCTCAGGGCAACCGCCAGAAGGCTTCCGAGTGGTTCCGCCGCGCGTACGTGCATGCGACGCGCCTCATCGAGCGCGGGCAGCCGGCGAGCAAGGAGTACACGCCGGAGCGGTTGATCCGCGCGCGGGCATGCGTGTTGGGTCAGCTGCAATGTCCGCGCGCCGCGGTGAGCGAAGATCTGACGTGGGTGCTCGTGTTTGGTGACGACGCGCAACGCCGCACGGCGGTGCGCCTGCTCGAGCGGATTGGCGCATGACGCTTACGGTTGCAATCGCACTCAGCATCGCGGTAACCGCCGCGCTCGCGATTTTGGCATGGCGGGCACCCGCTCGATTCCCGCGCGTCGCGACACTCGTGGTAGTCACGGTTCCGCTCGCGCTGCTGGTGAAAATACTGAGCGGCCGCAACGTGTCCCTGTCGTCGCAGTCGCTCCAGGTGGTTGGTCAGTACGCGTTCCTGCTCGATACCCTGCGCATCGGGTCGGGGCCCGGAGCCGATGTGCGCATCCCGGCACCGAATAACGGCCGGAGCGGTACGGGTCTCGTGTCGGTCCACCTCGAGCCTAACGACACATCGGTCGTCGTGCGGGCCGAGGCCGGCGCGCCGCCCGTCGCGGCGGGGCAACGTGTGCTTGCGGCGGCTGCCGTTGGCCGAAGTGCTACGATCGTTCTCTCACGCGTAGGTACGGCACCTGTAGCGGTTCACGCCGCTATGCCGTGGTGGCCGATCGGATGCACGACACGAATCGCGCAGCTCTGCTCCGAACGCACGTTGACCACGGGCGGCGTCAGCGTTCGGGTACGCGCGTCAGACGGCGGCGTCTGGAGCGACGCTTTTGGGCCCGTTTTCGCCCGAATCCCGACGTTCGTGCTGTTCCGCCGCGACGGGCGCGTCTACATCGCCGCGGCTTCCGGCACCACGTTGACTGTGAACGGCGCCGCTCCTCTCTCGGAGGCGCGCGTCGCCAGCGGTGCGATCGAAATTGGCATCGGCCGCGAGTCGTCCCGCCTGCGAGTGACAGCCGACAGGCGTGCGAATCGGATGAACGTGCTATTCGCCGGACGCCTGCTCAGCGACCGGTGGCGGCTCCACGCCGGCGGCGACCGCGCCGTTCACCGCGTGCAGTACGGCGCATCGGCGTCACCCGGCACGCTGCCGCTCATCGACCTCGACGCCGTACCGTTAGGCACCAGAGCGTCGCCCTATTCGGGCGCACTCGAGTGGGCGCCGGGTCGCTGGCGATGGCACGCCGATGGCCAGGACCGCACCATTACGGTAGGTCAACTCGTCCCGCTGCCTGGAACGGGCAGCGCACGCGCCGAACGTGGTCACCTCGTTCGTCTCTCGGCGGAGATCGCCGCGGAAGGCACGCTTGCCCGGCTCGCGATTGTCTGGCTGCTCGGTGCCCTGCTGCTGGCGGCATCGGCCGGCTCGGCCTCGGGCCCAGTGCCCGCGCTGCGACTGGCCGTTCTGGCGCTGGCGTACACGCTGGCGATGGTCCGCTCCACGGTCGCCATCCGTGTCGCCACGTCCGAGCCATTCAACGCCGAGGCGGTGCCGACGACGCTCGTCTTCCTCATCGCCTTTCCCGTGCTGGTGTGGCTGCTCGAGCGCATGCGCCATCACGACTGGCAGCGATCCGTCAGGACGTTAGGCAGAGCGTCCGTCCTTCGCCTCGCGGCGGACGCCGTGGTTGTCGTTGGAGCTGCGGTCGTGACGTATGTGCTGGCAGGTGGCGAGGACCGAGCAATGTTCGTCGTCTTCATCGTCGTCGCCGGCACCGCGGGGCTCCTCGTGCTGCAGTCGCTGCTCGTCCCGCGCGAAGCGCACCTGACCGCGGCCGGCGCGCCGCTCGGAATGTTCGAGATCGGCGCCGAGCGGGGGTTTTCGAGCCGGCATCTCATGCGAGCGGTAGCGACGCTGCTCGTGCTCGTGGTCCTGTACATCGCGCTTGCCCTGTCGCTGCAAGGTGTGCCGCCCTATCTGAGCATGGCGCTGTACAGCGTCGTACTCCTGTTCGGCTACGCAGCCGCCGAAATCCGAGGAAGGGTGTGGCCGCGGATGGCGCCGCGGCATTACAAGGTGGCCGTGCGCGTTGCAGCGATTGTTGGCGCAATCGGTGGGCTCCTGGCCGGCCTAACGCTTGTTTCCGCGGGGCTCTGGGCGGCGGCGATCGGCGCGGTTGGAGGAGCAGCAGCAGCGGCTCTGGCCACGCGGTTCGTCCTGGCACCACTCGTTGGACCGGTTCGGTTGTGGCCGTACCACCGGCGGGAGGTGCTCCCGCCGCTCTGGTTCGCGTTCGCCCCCGTTGGGCTGCTGCTGGTTGCGCAGTGGGGGGCCGTGCGCCGACTCGGGATCACGCTCGGTTTCGCGCTGGCGATCGCCGGCCTGCTGCTCGTCGTGCGCGTGTTCGCCGTGCTCTGGCATCGTGAGACAAAGGAGCGCGTCGACGCACACCTGCGCGGGACTGCGCCAGGAAGCGAGACACGCCGTCGTACGCCGCTGTTTGTCCTTCTTGCGCTGACCGTCTACGCCGGGTACCTCGGCGCGGACCGCGGGCTCATGCTGCTGCTCGTGACGTCAGTACTGGCGACGCTGGTGATGGCCACGGCCATGCTGGGACCACGGCGCCTCGCGGCGTCCGTGATCGTACTGGTCCTCACGTTAGGCGTCGTCGGTGCGTGGCTTCGCGTGCCGCCGGCCGAGCTGGCAGAGCGGCCCATGACGCTCTCGACGCCGCAGGTCCGCTTCGCGGCCGTTCGCCATCCGCGCGCCCTCGAGCGTCAGATGCTCGTCACGAAGAGCAGTGCGGCGCGCGAGATCGTCAGCACGCTGCAGCAGGACTGGGGGATGCGCGCCTATGCCGCGTCAGGCGGCACGTGGGGCAACGGACTGTATGGCACGGCATACACACGCCGGGCCATCTCGGAGGACGTCGCGCTGACCGACAATGCGTTCGCCGTGTTCGTACTGAGCGAACACGGATTTGCTGGCGGAGCGGCGCTCCTGTCCGTCTACCTCGCGCTCGCGCTACTGCTGCTTGTGAGCGCGACGATCGCCGGACGCGCCGTGAACGAGGTGCCGCGAGGCATCCTGCTCGGCGGCCTCGCGATGTACGTCGCCGTGCCGGCCCTCTACATGGCCGCGGCGAACGTGTCGCTGCTGCCGCTCACGGGCCAGAACCTGCCGCTGCTCGGCTTGCGATCCGGGGCCGACGTCGCATTCGCATCGTGGACGCTCGCGCTCGCCGTCATCGCGTTGCCGAGAGCCACCGGTGCCGCGCGTGGAGTCACGGAACGCGCGGAGATCAATAGTCATGCGATGCGACGCCTCGCGATCATCCTCGGTGCCGCGGCCGCGATGGTCGTACTGATCGGAGCAATTGTGCTGCGTTCCCTCTACCGCGCGACCCATCGCGAAGTCGCGCCGTTCCAGCTCGCGACGTTCGCCGACGGCCTCCGCGCGGCGATCGACCGTGCGGACATCGTCTCGACCGGTGACTCGATCGTCGCCGGCCCGGCAGCGCGCGGGAAGTTCGGGTATCGCGATGGTGATTTCGTTCAATCCACGCTCGTCCGGGCGAACGCCTTCGCGGCGAACCGGGCGGAGTATCGCTCCCATTGCGTCGAGCGAGCGCCGTGGCTCAGTGGCGACGCATCGGGAGTGCAGGTCTCGGCCGCGCCCTGCAAGGTCGATCCGCCGGTGGGGAACGGTGTCCCGTGGACCGGCCGCCTCATGGCTGGCGCGACGCTCGCGTCGTCCGATACCGCGGTGCGTTCCAGCAGAGTCGAAGTCGAGTCCGACGTGGTGCTCGCCGGTGGGCCGAGCGGCGTAGTGCTGACGCCAGAGGCGAGCGACGTCGTCAGGGTATCGTGCCGCGATACGACGATCGCATTCGGTGCGGGTGCCGACGTCGACTGCATGGGAGACGCGAGAATCCGTGCGCGTCGAACCGGGACGGGCGCGGTGATCGATGTCATCTCGACGGGCGCTGGAGTCACGAAGAACGGCAATCCCGTTTCGTCAGGCGAACGGCTCCGATACGGCGACATCATCGCGATCGACAGCTCGGCCACGTGGGTCGTGGACGCGACGCCGCGCGGCTCGCTCGCGTACTCGCGCGAGCGAAACGGGCAGGCGGTGCGAGCCATCATGCCGACGACGCCAGCGCTGGTTGCCCGCCTCGACTCGCTGTTGGCCGACGGGCTTCGCCTGCGCTCGCGTGAGGCGGCGTCGGATGTGGCGCTGACGGTCGATCGTACGGCGATCGATGCCGTTCAGCGCGGACTCGACCGGCGCTGCGCCGAGGCCGCGTCGGGTGGCGTCAGGCAGTGCTCGGCAATGCTGGTCGACGCCGAGACCGGCGACATTCTCGCCTTCGCCGACTGGGCGAAGCCCGATGTGCGGATCAGCAAGTTCGCGGCGCTCGATCAGAACTTCCGGAACCATCGCTCGGCGTCGACGATCAAACCGTTCATTGCTGCCGCCGTGCTCAACGAGTACCCGTCGCTCAAGTCGCTCGTGGTCGAGCATCCGGGTGAACGATTCGCGAGCGCCGCGGGCTGGCCGCTCGGGTTCACGACGCCGATGAGGTCGGAGCTGCACGGGTGCGCGCACGTTCCCGTGACGTGGGACTGCTTCATCCCGAACTCGAACAACCTGTATGCGGTAACGCTCGGCTTCCTCGGTGCGGCGGAGCGCGGCTCGA
>Ga0136846_1210101_pt1 | contig 14924 bp, 14 predicted proteins | sample HopSoiMetagenom2_FD_96841 | JGI IMG/M metagenome (GOLD analysis project Ga0136846, IMG submission 96841) | Grasslands soil microbial communities from Hopland, California, USA - 2 Assembly 2016 (version 4) | ecosystem: Environmental > Terrestrial > Soil > Grasslands | place: USA: Hopland...
AGCTGCGCGAGGCGGAGCTTCGGCTCCAGACCCTTCTGTTTCCTTGTCGACGGTCACGGGGTAGGTGCGGAACCTGAGTGATCCGGCGCACCTTCCTCCGCCAACAGTTACCCCCTCGGCCTCAACCCAAGCAGGACGTCCGCCACTTCATCTGTGAGTTCATCAGGCAAGAAGTGACCCCCGTCGAGGGGGCGAGCAGCAACGGGACCAGACACATAGGCTCCAATACGCTCGGCACGTCTAACAGGCGGCCTACGACGCTCTCCTTTCCCCACACGAGTTGTGTCGGGCAGGCGACGCGAGTGCCCCTCTCGCGGTCCGCGCGACCATGCTCGAGGTCGATGGTCGCGCTCGCCCGGCGGTCCTCACACGCGGCGTGCACCGTTGAGGGATCGAGGAGGGTGGCCGCGTATTCCGCGGACGCATCCGGGTCCAGCTCACGGAACGGGCCCAGCATGCGTGTTGCGCACTTGCTGGGGGCGTGACTCGGGGAGCGGAGGCGGCTGGGACAGCAAGAACCAGTGAAACGCGTGGCCCGGCGTCGGCCGTCGCTGCCGCCAAATTCGGCTCGAATTCGGGCGGCCGCGTCGCGTTGCGCTGGACCCTAGGGACGCTCGTCCACGTCGTGTGCATCGCCCTCGTGCAAGCCGATCAGACCAGAACCCGGATCGGAGTTAGCGCTCACCTCGCGACTGGCCCATCTGCCGAAACCGGCGGTGGACATCTCATCGTTGTCACATAGCCCGCAGTCGCATGGATGTGCCGCGGCGACTCCTGATAGTCCGTCGCGTAGAGGAATCACCGGGTCGATCGCGAGGGCGGGGAACGGTCGCGGTTGCCAAGGGTCGAGGTTCGCGCTGTCGCCGAAGCGCGCAACAGGGTCTGACGAACCGCCGGGAAGGTCCGGCGGGTGGTCGCTGACAGCCTGAGCCGATCTGGGCAAGTCGAATGGCAACCGTCCCTCGGGAACGGCTCGACCAAAGATGGTGTCCAGAACGGTGTCCAGGGGGCCGCCCCAATGTGCGACCACGGCTCCGGCTCGCTCTACGATCTCGGGGATGACGGCTGGTCGATCCAGCAGGATCAAGACGACGGTCAACTCGTTGATCCTCTCGAGAATCTCCTCGAGATCCTCAGGCGCGAAAGCCAACCGCCCGGCACGATGGACCCGCTGGAAGCCCACGGATCGTTCGTCGAAAGGAGTCTCCAGCATCATGATTGAGATGGCCGCGCCGAGATCGACGACTGCGTATCCGTCAAGCTGCTCCTCGCTCAAGCCTATCGATCGCACGCGGCAACCACTCTGAAGTGGGAGCAGAGGTGGCCTGCCGCGATTGGTTAGTACGGTCACGGACCGGCGATGCGCGCGGCGCCCAGCCTCTTGGAAGTGGGTGTGCCCGACGACGTCGTCGGCGCGGTCGGTGTCCACCTGCGGCGAGTCGACGATGCCCAGTTCAAACTTGATCCGCAAGAGTCGTCGTGCTGACTCAAGGATCCGCTCGCCACTCACGGCTCCGTCCTCGACCAGCTTGACGAGCAGATCAACGCATTCCTCGCCACCAAACTGGTCGACGCCGGCCTCTATAGCTATGTGCAGACGGGTTAAGGGTGTTGCGCTCTCCATACCCCAGGCAATGGCAGGCATGGGGTCTCCGAGGAAGACGTGATCGGTGATGATGCCCCAGTCCGTGCACACCACTCCGTCGAAGCCCAACTTCTCACGGAGAATCCCGGTGATGACTGAGCGGTTGAATCCGAATCCGACCTCCTCCACGCCGGGAAGCCCAACTGGTCGCCCGTAGTACGGCATCACCTGGGAACACCCCGCCTCCAGCGCGGCACGGAACGGGGTGAGATGTACTTCGAACTTCCCGGCCGGATAGATCTGATTCTTCCCGTAGTCGAAGTGCGGGTCCTCGCCGTGCTCCTGGGGCCCTCCCCCAGGGAAGTGCTTGACCATGCAGGCCACGCTGTCGGGACCAAGTCGCGCGCCTTGCATCTCGGTCACGTAGGCCCTCACCAGCTCCGAGACCAGGTCAGGGTCCTGGCCGAATGTGCCGCTCGTTCGCATCCACCGAGGTTCAGTGGCGAGGTCCGCTTGAGGATGCAGCGCCACGTGAATGCCCAGTGCGCGATACTCGGCCCGGACAGCACGTCCGTGCTCGATGACCAGCCCTGGGTCGCCAATCGCGCCGAATCCGATGGGCTCGGGCCACTGGGACAAGTGCCCAGAAGGATTGCGAATCCCAACCTGGCCTGACGGTCCGTGACGAGGATCGCTGGAGAACGTCAGCGGGATACCGAGGCGAGAGTCAGCGGCGATGTCCTGAAGTGCATTGAGCCACTCAGCAGCGTGCTTGGCTGTCAAGTCGTCTCCACTTACGGATCCACGAACGAGGAAGTGGCTCAGATGGCGCTCTTGGATCTGGTAGCGCAGGTTCTCGAGGGCCTCCCGACGCCCGACAGCGTCGCGCCGTGCCTCGCGGAAGCTGGTGGATGGGTGGAACAGCAACCCAGCCATTTCGGGCAGGTCCATCCGGCCCAGCATCGCCTCGACCCTGGTGTCGACCGACGACTCCGACGTCACAAGACCGCTACAGGATTCACAGGGGAGGCGGTTGCACCCGGCAACGGCATGGGTCCCAGCATGGCAAGAAAGTCGGTGCGTTGCTCCTCCTGGCAGGCTCGCGCCAGCTCGTCGAGGTCCGCCGAGTCGACTAGCCAGATCCCCATGCTTATGAGCAGCAGGATGTGCCAGGGCGTGGGCACGCCCTCGACAACCGGGACAGGCGAGTCCATGCCGGCGTCGGACACCACTATCGAGAAGCGACTGTGGTTGATCCAGGCGGCACAGTCGAGATCGAGGCTGGCGACTTCCCGGAATTCGTCGGGCAAGCCTGTGGGGGATTGAGGCCGACCCGTCCTTACGAAGAGCAGGTCGCCCGGCTCGGGCAGAGTCTCGGCCTTGTCGAGCCATCGAACCACCTCCGCGTGCGGTACGGGCTGGTCGGCCGGCACGTATGGGGCGTCGATGATCCGAGGCAGGTCTAGGAGGAGCCCGCGTCCCACGATGCCGGCGGATGCCGGCAGAACGTCGTTGTCCCGAACCCCGCTCTCGGTGACATTGAGGGGCGTCGAGCCAGCGAATCCCCGACCGTCGTAGAAGAAATGGCCCAGCGCATCGAGGTGGGTCTGAGCAGCCGGTCCGTGGAGGTCACAACTCAGACGCTCGTTGACTGCCGCCCATCGTCCTGCGGAGTCCACGCTGGTAACCAGTCCTTCGCCTTGGCCATCCTCGACGACATGTCGTCCGGCCTCGGCGTTCGCGCACGCCACGACGCGACCCGTGCGCACGGTGGCGACGGCACGCAGGGTCGCGTCATGGGTGAGGAATCCGAGTGCGCCCAGCGCGGGATGGGATGGCCAAGTCGATCGCTGGACACGGTCGAACAGCGCCTGGAACTCGGACTCCTTCAGCATGACTGGGCGGTACCTTCAGCAACTCGCCTTGTACACGTAGTCGCTGTTCTCCGCGTCGTCGACCGTGTCCGCAGTGAGGACCTTCGAAGGAATGGCGATCTCTTCCTGGTCGGTGGGGACGGGGCCAGAGTGGTCCTCGTCGAGATAGTCCACCAGCGCGCCAACCTGCTGGCGACCGATCTCGAAGGGATTCTGGGCGATCAGCACATCGATGGTGCCCTCCTTGAGTGCCGCGACCTCTGGCGGGATCGCGTCGAAGGCTATGACGGTGATGTCGTCCTGCTTGCCGGCTTGCTTCACCGCCGCGGCGGCGCCGGCCGCATCTGGCCCTGCTGCCACGACGATCAGCTTGAGGTCCTTGTTAGCGATGATGATCGATGTCGCATCGGTCGTGGCCTTGTTGGTGTCGAAGCCACTGAACTCGTCCTCGAGCCGCTCGAGGTCGGGCCGTGCGGCGGCGACGGCGTCCAGAAAGGGCAGGGTGCGACCTTCGAGTGGCGGAATCCCGGGCGCACCACCCATGTACAGCATGGAACCAGGGCCGTCGCTGACCCCCGACAGCGCCTCGTCAGCGAACGGTGCGGTGTTGTAGTCGCTGAAGATTGCCTGGTACTCCGTGCGGGGGTCTGTGCCGGTCGTAGTGACCACAGGCACGCCCTTCTGCATGAGTTGCTTGTACTGCGCTACGAACTGCTGACCGTTGAAGGGGTCGGCAAAGATGCCGGATGGCGTCTTCAGGGTGGCGGTCTGGAAGTTGCTAGCGGTCTCGTTGTCGTCGATCGCGGTGCTGGTGTACATCTTGAGCGTGAGACCCCTGTCCTTGGCCTCTTCCGCCGCGCCGCACTGGACGCTGGCCAAGAAGGGGTCAGAGGTATTGGCCAGCACGCCGGCGATGGTGATGTCACCCCCTGACGTGGAGCTGGGTTCGTCCGAGTCCCCGCAGGCGCTGAGAGTCATGGTGGCCGCGATCCCTAGGGCAATCAGGCCGCGAGGGTAGGTGGGTTTCATGGACGGTACTCCTTGGTTGTGATGGGTCGGGGTTTCAATTCGCGGTTTCAATTCGCGCGGCGGCTGGCGCTGGCCCGGTCGATGACGACGGCGACCAGGAGCACGAGACCGACGACGATCAACTGCCAGAACGACGGCACCCCGGCAATGACGAGACCGGTCTGGAGAATTACGGCGAGGAGCGCGCCCCAGACCGCGCCGATGATCGAGATATGACCGCCCTGCAGCAGGGTCCCGCCGATGACGACTGCAGTTACGGCGGCCAGCGCATCGTTGTTGTGGCCGCCCAGGGCAGTGGACCCGAAACGTGCTAGATCGATGAAACCGGCGAGTCCGGCCATGGCGCCCGACATCGACGTCAACGCAACCAGATGGCCGCGGACACGCAGGCCGGCTCGTTCCGCGGAAGCTCTGGACGAGCCGATGGCTTCCGTGTGCATCCCGAATCGGGTGTAGCGGACGACGAACCAGAAGGTCGCGGCCAGCACTAGCGCAGCGGCGGCGGGCAGGGGCACCCCCAGCACGGTGCGGAATCCGATCGACTCCTGCATCTGGAAGGGCAACCCTGCGACGTCGGAGCCATCGGCGAGAAGAAGTCCCAGGCCAGTTCCGATGCCAAGAGTGGCTAGCGTCGCGATCAGCGAGTTGACGTCGGCGACCGCGATGATGATCCCGTTCACCAGCCCGAACACCAGCCCCGTAATCACGCATGCGAGGAAGCCGAGGAGCACGGCTACGCCGACCCGGTCGTACTCCAGGGTCGAAGGGTCCTGGAACTCTTGGATAACCAAAGCTCCGACAACCGAGCTGAGCACCAGGTTCGCGCCAAGGGAGAGGTCAAAGATCCCAGCCCCCAGCATCATCGCGAGGCCCAGAGCCAGCAGTAGAGCTTGGGTCGCACTGATCGCGACCGACTGAGCGTTCGCTGTCGAGAAGTACACGCCGTCCTCGGACACGGCGGTGAAGATGACGATCAGGATGATGTTCACTGCGAAGACCCACGTTGCCCGTGACTGGAGCAATCGTGAGGCAAGTCCTCCAGACGCAATGGCCCGATCGTCGACAGGCGCCTCGGGTGGCGCGGATGCTGTCGTGTCGGGTCCCGCGGTCATCACGCAGCTCCCTGTCGGTATCCGACCATCGTCGCGACAAGATCTGGGACGGTCAGGTCGGAGGCCGGCGCCTCCAGTGCGGTCTCGCCTCGCCACAGCACGGTGATGGTGTCGGCAGCCTCGAGGATGCGGGGCAGATCGTGCGAGACGACGAGGACGCCCAGACCTCTGGATGCCACGGTGCGCATGAGGTCACACACGATCTGGGACTGACGAGCGCCAAGCGCTGCTGTCGGCTCGTCCATGAGGACTGCAGTGCTGGACCACATGACCGCCCGAGCCACCGCAACCGCCTGTCGCTGACCGCCGGAGAGCTCCCGAATGGGCACCGAGAGTGACGGAAGGCGGATCGAGAGCTCCTGCAAGGCAGCGTCGGTCTGTTCGGCCATTCTCCGCCGATCCAGCATCCCGAGTCGACCCGCGAACCCCGGCTTGGACGGGGCGTGGCCGAGGAACATGTTGTCGACCACAGACAGGTCGGGGGCCAAGGCCAGGTCTTGGTGGACGGCGTCGATGCCGAGCGCCTGGGCGTCCCGCACGTCGTGGAGGTGGACCTCACGATCTGAGATGACGACCTCCCCGCTGTCGGGGCGATTGATTCCAAGCAACGTCTTGAGCAACGTCGACTTGCCTGCGCCGTTGTCGCCAACAAGGGCAACGACCTTGCCCGGCGGGACGGTCACCGTCGCGTCTCGGAGCGCCTCCACGTGCCCGAAGCGTTTTGCGACGTGTCGGCAGCCGATGACGGTGGGGGTGTTATCCACACGAACCTCCAGATTCGGCTTCCATTCGCGGTGGCGAGCGGAGCTTGAACCCCTGGTGGGGCGGCGACAACGATGCGGCACTCGTCACACCGATGTCAATAGATGTGAGGAATGGATTCACTATTACGAAAAAGGCTCAAGACATGAACGCTCTGCCGCGTGATGGCGTGCGCCGAGCTGAAGCAAGCGTTCAGAGATTGACAAGGACCGGCGGTAAAGGCACGCTCGTTGCATGTCTTCGCACGAGTTCGGTCGGCGAGGCGCGGGGAGTCAGCCCGCGCTGCGTGCCGCCAATCGGCGTCGGCTCCTGGCCGTCTTGGCGCTCAGCGGCCCGCGCAGCCAGAGTGAGCTGAGCCGCGAGACTGGTCTCTCCAGCGCAGCGGTCTCCGGGCTGGTCCGCGAGTTGGCCGATGAACGGCTCGTTGACCTGCGGCCCGGCCTACGACGTGGCAGACGTGTTGTCGAGGTGTCGCTGGCTATGTCGGACCATCTGGTCTTCGCGGTCGATGCCGGCCACAGGCACCTACGAGCTGCGATCGCGAATTCTGTTGGTGGCGTCCTGATCGAACAGGTCGAGCAGCGACACCTCAGCTACCGCATCGCGGACGACGTCCAGTACCTGGCTCACCTTCGAGACGAGTTGCTCGATCGGGCGGGGCGGGACCTCAAGGATCTGGCAGTCATCGTCATCGGCCTACCTGTGCCGTTCAGCCCGTCCGGACCCGGAAGGCTCGCGCGAGAGTGGTCGGACCCACTGTTGACCGCTCGCCTCGACGAGGCCCTGGGCGCGCCGGTTCTGCTTGAGAACGACGCCAACCTCGGAGCACTCGGAGAAGCACGCTTAGGCGCGGGGGTCGGCTGTGACGACTTCGTCTACATCAAAGTCGCCCACGGACTCGGTGCGGGCATGGTGCTTGGCGGGCACCTGTACCGCGGCGGACTGCATGCTGCGGGTGAGATCGGCCATGTCTCGGTCGACGAATCAGGCGCCCTTTGCACGTGCGGCGGGCGCGGGTGCCTTGAGTCATACGTGGGCGCGAGCGCGCTAGCTGCATCGCTGGCCGACATTCACGGAAGTCGTCCAACGATCGCCGAGATCGTCGAGCGATGCCAAGACGGCGAACCTCCCTACGTCCGCGCAGTTGCGGACGCGGGGCGAATGCTGGGTTTCGCGCTCGCCAATGTCGTCAACCTGCTTGCACCTTCGCGCATCGTTCTGGGTGGAGAGTTGAGTACGGCGGGGCCCATCCTGAGCGACGCGACCAGATTGGGCGTTCAGTACGGGTCCGCTCGGACACTCGCCGAACAGGTCGAAGTCCTCACGGAGGGCCTGCTCGATCGGGCAGAGATCGTGGGAGCGATAGCAATGGGCACGTCATTCGTGCGCTCGCGGCTCGACCTTCCCGACGTTGAGCTCACCGCGGTCGGGGAGGAACTGGTCGGATGATTGATCGACCAAACATGACCGCACCGGCGCGGGCGGCCGTTTTCGACCTGGACGGGGTCCTTGTCGACACGGCTCCGATCCACGCGGCTGGATGGCGCAGAGTCGCAGCCGATCTCGGATTCACACTCACCGATGACGACGACGAACGCCTCAAAGGAGTCAGTCGATACGAAGCGCTCGACATTGTGCTCAAGATCGGCGGAGTGACGCTGTCTGACCCGGAACGCGATCGGATCGCCGAGGAGAAGAACGAGTGGTACGTCTCCCAGATCAGCCGGCTGACACCCGCGGCGCTCCTCCCAGGGGCCCAGGACGTGCTCGACAGGCTGCGCCGACACCGCGTCCCCACCGCGTTGGCGTCGTCTAGCCGAAACGCTCCCCTGATTGTTCGCCTGACTGGCATCGAGGACCGCTTCGACGCTGTTGTGGATGCTCGCGAAGTCCGGCGACACAAGCCCGACCCGGAAATCTTCCAGACCGCCGCTCGACTGCTAGGTGTACAGGCAGCCGCATGCGTGATCTTCGAGGATGCCCCGGCCGGAGTCCACGCCGCCGCCGAGGCGGGGGGCTTCGTAGTCGGAGTGGGGGATCCCCTGGTCCTCGTCGAAGCTGATCAGGTGGTCTCCTCGCTAGCCGATGTGCCCCTGGCACGGCTGTTCGACCTGGATGACTGACTGTCCGACCGAACGACGTCCGACCGAACGATGTCCGACCGAACTCAACCGATGAGAGCCATGTCACCTCACCTTCAGTCCACCTCCACCAGCGAGGTCAGCACCGTCCTCGACTCCCTTTCCGACGAGGAACTGGTCGGCCAACTCCTCTGCGTCTACCAACGCGGTCCGCGGGCAGAAGAGCTGCTGGCCAAACTGGAGAGGTCTGATCTTAGGCCGGGTGGATTCTTCGTGGCAGGTGGCTCGACCACTGAGGGCACCCGAGATCGGGTCCAGACGATGGCAGCGTGGAGCCGAGTCGCACCCCTGGTGGCGGCCAATCTCGAGTCCGGGAGCTCCACATTTGCGCTCGACGGCGAGCTGCTCGCCAACCCCCTGCAGGTCGCCGCATCAGGAGACCCTCACTACGCGCACCTCCTTGGTGAGCACAGTGCCTTGTTGGCGCATCGCATGGGTGTCAACTGGGCCTTCGCTCCCGTCGTGGACCTGGTCTACAGCCATCACAATCCCATCACCGGTGTGCGCACTTTCGGGGCCGATCCCGTTGACGTGGCCCGGCACGGGGTCGCGTTCATCTCAGCCCTTCAGGCGGCGGGGATCGCTGCCTGCGCCAAGCATTGGCCAGGTGACGGCGTGGACGATCGCGATCAGCACCTGGTGACCAGCGTCAACTCACTCGACGAGGACGAGTGGGACAGCGGATTCGGCGAGGTCTACCGCGCCGTGGTTGAGGCAGGGGTGCACACGATCATGGTCGGCCACATCGCGGCACCCGGATTGTTGGGCGGGGACCATCCGGAGGCGTACCTGCCGGCTTCCCAGAGTCACGGGCTGATCGACGAGCTCCTTCGGGGACGGCTGGGCTTCAAGGGACTCGTGGTCTCCGACAACACGCTCATGGCGGGGTTCAACAGAGTCATGCCGCGAAGTGATGCGGTCGTGACCGCGGTGGCCGCAGGGTGCGACATGCTGCTAGGCGGTGACTACACCCTCGACGACTTCCAATCACTCCTGGCCGCGGTCGAGTCCGGGCGGCTGTCCAGAGAGCGGCTCCTGGAGGCGGTGACCAGGGTCCTTACCCTCAAGCACAGCCTCGGGATGCTGGCCGGCGATCCAGCATCGGTTCCAGTCGAACCTGCAGCCGGTTGGCAGACTGATCTGGCCAGGGCGTCGGTCACCCTGACGAAGGACGTTGAGGACACGCTTCCGCTCACGGCGGCCAAGTATCCTGCGGTGCTCGTCTACGTGTTGGGCGACGAGCCCACCTTCTACCAGCCCGCCAGTGGCCTGGCGTCTCGATTCGCGGAGGGTCTTCGTGCTCGTGGAAGCCGGGTGGACCTACGTCGGGTACCTGGTGAGGGGCGCACTCCGCGCGGCGAGCGTGATCTCCAACGTTCATATGACCTGGTCGTCTACTTCGCCAATGTGCCCTTCGCCAGTACGTCCAACGTCAGCAGAATCGCCTGGTCCTACCCCCAAGGTCCCGAAGTGCCACGGAACGCGGAAGCTCGCAGTCTGCTGGTAAGCGTCGCCGATCCCTTCCATCTGCAAGACCTCCCCTCTGTCGGTACAGCCGTCAACGGATACACACCCTCGGAGGAGGTCGTGGACGCCGTTCTCGAGTGCTTGGCCGGCGAGGCTGAATGGCGCGGTGTCAGCCCCGTGGATCCGTTCTGTGGCTATGAGGACGCCCGCGTTGTGAAGCCTCGCGTCCCATGACTATGACCAGCTCGTTCGCGTGCCGCCCGCGCCGCTCGCCCCAAGTGTGGCCCAAGTCGAACTGGCCGTTGCCTCGGTCAAAGCCTGGCGCGAGGGCGGGCTGTGTGACCCCGAGCTCCTCGATGCGAAGAGCGGAGTGATCGTGATCGAAAACCCGCACGGCGCGTTGGGTGCCCGGCTCGTCAGGACCCTCGCCCAGCGGCTGAAGGAGTCCGCTGAGCGTTGGGGGGTCGCGGCCATCCGCGTCGGCGTTGGCCAGGGGTACGTCGTGGTGCTGGCCAACGTTGCGGTGAAGCCCCGGTGAGTGCGACGACGGTCTGCGCCGACGTCCGCGAGGCTGTCGCAGGAATTCCCGACGGCGCCACCGTGCTGGTGGGTGGCTTCGGGATGGCCGGCATGCCGGTCGCTCTGATCGACGCGCTGATCCAGCAGGGCGCCACGGACCTGACCGTGGTCTCCAACAACGCCGGCAACGGCGACACCGGCCTGGCCTCGTTGCTGGCAAAGGGCCGAGTGTCCAAGATGGTGTGCTCGTTCCCTCGCCAGTCCGACTCGTGGGTCTTCGACGGCCTCTACCTGGCCGGCAAGATTGAGCTCGAGGTGGTGCCGCAGGGCAACCTGGCCGAGCGCATGCGGGCCGCCGGTGCCGGGATCGGCGCGTTCTTCTGTCCGACCGCGGTCGGCACACCGCTGGCCGAGGGCAAGGAGATCCGCGAGATCGACGGCCGCACCTACGTCCTGGAATACCCGCTCCGCGGCGACGTGGCGCTCGTTGCTGCGCACCGCGCTGACCGGATGGGCAACCTCGTCTACCGCAAGACGGCCCGCAACTTCGGGCCGGTGATGGCCGCCGCTGCCACGACCACGATCGCCCAGGTCGGCTCGGTTGTGGAGATCGGTGAGCTGGACCCGGAGGTGGTCGTGACCCCGTCCATCTACGTCGACCGGGTGGTGGTTACATGAGCAGCGCGCTCACCAGGCGCCTGACCAAGGACCAGATTGCCGCACGCATCGCCGCGGACATCCCTGCGGGTTCGTTCGTGAACCTCGGCATCGGCAAGCCGACCATGGTGCCCGACCACCTAGGCGAAGGGTCGGGCGTGGTGCTCCACACCGAGAACGGAAGGCTCGGGATGGGCCCGCTGTCCGCCGGCGACGCAATCGACCACGACCTGACCAACGCGGGCAAAGAGCCGGTCACCGAGCTGCCCGGGGCGGCGTACTTCCACCACGCGGACTCGTTCGCGATGATGCGCGGCGGTCACCTCGACGTCTGTGTCCTCGGTGCCTTCCAGGTCTCGCACCGCGGCGACCTGGCCAATTGGCACACCGGCGCCCCCGGCGCGATCCCGGCCGTCGGCGGTGCGATGGACCTTGCGATCGGTGCCAAGCAGGTTTTCGTGATGATGACCCTGTTCGCAAAGGACGGCAGTCCGAAACTGGTCCCCGAGTGCACCTACCCGCTCACCGGTGTCGAGTGCGTGGGACGCGTCTACACAGACCACGCGGTGCTCGAGACCGGCCCCGGCGGCGCACGAGTCGTGGAGACGTTCGGCATCACCGAGGCCGACCTCAGAGAGCGGCTCGGTCTGAAGCAGACGGCGTCCTAGCCGGGCTACCTGCGACGAGCGAGGGGCCGGGTCCTGCAGCCTGGCCCAGCCGCTCGCGTGCCTTGGGTTTTTCACTATGATGCATTGACTTCCAGATTGGTGAAAACTAGGGTCAGTGACCGGCGCCACATTCCGGTCCGCCTGTGTGCGGCCCCCGTCTCTGTCAGGAGAGTCCGCCATGCCCCTCACCACGACATCCGTCATTGCGGCCGGCACCGGTCGCGAGCGCGCGCTGCTGCTCATCGCTGGTGGGTTCGCCGCCCTGGAGGGCTACGACCTGGCGTCGTACGGCGTCACGATCCCCTCACTCCTCCAGTCTGACCTCGAGGTCACGAAGCAGTCCGCCGGCCACGTCGGCTCGCTGCTCGCCATTGGCATGCTGGTCGGGGCCGGCCTGTGCGCGATCCTGATCCGCCGGCTCGGCAGCCGCCGACTCCTCTTTGCGGGCGCGGGACTGTTCTCGGTCGGCACCCTCGGCTGCGCCCTTGTTCACACCTTCGACCTGTTTGGCATCGCCCGGACCGTCGTCGGCATCGGGATCGGGATCGTGCTTCCCACGCTCACCGCATACGTCGCCGACGTGTCTGAGCCGAGCCGCCGCAGCCGCAACGTGGGGGCGATGATGGCCGGGTACGCAGGCGGTGCGCTGCTCTCGGCCCTGCTAGCCAGCGCGTTGCTCCCCGAGCAGTCGTGGCGCTGGATCTACGCACTCGGCGCGCTGCCGGCCCTGGTGCTCCTGCCGCTGGCGGTCCGAGTCCTTCCGGAGAGCCCGCACACTCCGGCCACCGGGGTCCCGGCCCGCCGCAACGACCTCGGTGGCCTGCTGGCCCTGTTCGGGCCCGGAGTCTGGCCGGCCACGCTGCTGTTCTGGGCCGTCTCGTTCTGCGGGCTGCTACTCGTGTTCGGCATCAGCACCTGGCTGCCCACGATCATGCAGGCGGCCGGCTACTCGCTGGGATCCTCGCTGCTGCAGGCCAGCGCGATGTGGGTGGGCGCCGGGGTCGGCATGGTCGCCGGTGGCGCCCTGGCCAACCGGCTCGGGATCAAGTCCGTCGTGGTGGTCGCGTTCCTCGCCGGATCGGTGGCGCTGCTGGTGATGACGGTCAAGCCGCCGCTGGCCCTGCTGTTCGTCGCCATGTTCGTCAGCGGGCTCGGCTTCATCGGTTCACAAGTGCTGACCAACGCCTTCATCGTGACTCGCTATCCGGACGAGCTCCGCGGGCCCGCCATCGGCTGGGCGCTCTCCGTCGGGCGGATCGGTGCGATCCTCGGGCCGACCATGGGCAGCGCGATCCTGACCTCGTCGCTCGACGTGAAATGGAACTTCTACCTGTTCGCCATCCCTGGTGTCGTGGGGGCGCTGCTTGCGGCCTGCGTGCCCGTGATCGCCGTCCGCCGGTCGGCCGCGCCGCAGCCGCGACCGGAGTCCGCAGCAGCCCGCACCGCGTGACTGCGCCACGCCAACCCGGGAGTTGTCGATGAAGCCCGATCTTCCGAACACCACCGTCGATGTCGTCGTCGTGGGCTATGGCCCCACTGGGATGAGCCTGGCCGCGCTGTTGGGGCAGCAGGGTCTCGACGTCGTCGTCCTCGAGCGCTACCAGGGGCTCTACAACATGCCCCGGGCTGCGGCGTTCGACGACGAGACGATGCGGACCTTCCAGAAGCTCGGTGTGGCCGAGAAGATGCTGCCCGGCACGAACGTGCAGAGCGGCTATGTGTGGGTCAACGGGAACGACGACGTGCTGCTTGACATCGAGTTCGACAACCCGGGCCGCTGCGGCTGGCCGGCTCAGTACATGATGTACCAGCCGCATGTTGAGACCGTCCTGCACGAGCTTGTCGAGTCCCTCCCCAGCGTGGAGGTACGCCGGGGGTCCCGCGTCAGCCGGCTGGACCAAGACGCCAGCGGGGTCACCGTCACCGCCGTCGGTCCGGACGGCACCGACGAGAGTGTCCGGGGCCGTTACCTGGTCGGCTGCGACGGCGGCAACGGGTTCGTGCGCGAGGCCCTCGGAGTGGGACTGGATGACTATGGCTTCTTCGAGAACTGGTTGGTCTGCGATTTCCTGCTGCACCATGAGGTGCCCTGCTTGCCGACGTTCCGACAGGTGTGCAACCCCGCAGAACCGATCGCAATCGTCAACATCGGTCCCCGCCACCACCGGTTCTCCTTCCGGCTCGAGGCCCAGACCAGACGGGACGAGGCCACCCAGGCCGAACAGGTGTGGGCGCGGGTCGCGGCGTACCTGACCCCTGACGACGCAGACCTGGTCCGGACCGCCAACTACACCTTCCGGTCGGCGATCGCTGACCGGTGGCGTGTTGGACGGGCCCTGCTGGCCGGTGACGCAGCGCACCAGATGCCTCCGTTCCTTGCCCAGGGCATGGTCTCGGGCATCCGCGACGCACGGAACTTGGCCTGGAAGCTCGGCATGGTTCTAGCCGGCCACCCGGAGGATCTTCTCGACAGCTATCAGGAGGAGCGTGAGCGGCACGTCCGGTTCATCACTGTGAAGGCGATCGAGCTGGGCAGGGTGCAGACCATGCGCGACGTCCTGGAGGCCAAGCGCCGCGACGCCAGCATGATCGCCGCCCGCCGGGCCAACAAGAAGCCGGACAAGCTCGTCTACCCGGCGCTGTCGGGCGGCTTGGTCTCCAACGGGGGTGACCTGTTTCCCCAGGGGCTCGTGTCCTCGCCCGACCGCACGGCGCTGTTCGACGACATCGTCGGCACCGGCTGGCTGATCGTCGCCAACGGCGTACCGACCTTGGACGCCGTTCCGCAGGGCACACGTGCTGCGTTCGCGGCGCTGGGTGGCCGCGAGGTCGCGTTCGGCTTCGCGAGCATGTTCGAGCCGGCCGACCTGTCCGACACCGGCGGGGTATATGGACGCTGGTTCGCCAGCACCGGCTGCGTGGCCGCCGTCGTCCGCCCGGACAGCTACGTCTACGGCCTGGCCCGCGACCCGCAGGAGTTGGTTGCGCTCACCAAGGAGCTGCTCGGCCAGCTTGCCGTTACCACCTGATCCGCACGCCTCTACGCACCGAGGAGATACCACACTCATGGACGGCAAGATCGCGCTCGAGGAGCACTGGGCAATCGCAGA
>Ga0136846_1226026_pt1 | contig 14922 bp, 18 predicted proteins | sample HopSoiMetagenom2_FD_96841 | JGI IMG/M metagenome (GOLD analysis project Ga0136846, IMG submission 96841) | Grasslands soil microbial communities from Hopland, California, USA - 2 Assembly 2016 (version 4) | ecosystem: Environmental > Terrestrial > Soil > Grasslands | place: USA: Hopland...
CGCTCTCCGCGCCGTTCACGCGAGGCGTGCACCTGTCCAAAGCGCTAAAAGCGCAGCTGTTAGCGCTTACTGAATTGTGGTGCCTTGCGCGCCTTGTGCAGGCCGGCCTTCTTGCGCTCGACCTGGCGCGCGTCTCGCGTGAGGAAGCCGGCACGCTTGAGCGATGCACGGAGGTTCGGATCGGCTTCGACGAGCGCGCGGGCAATGCCGTGGCGCACCGCACCCGCCTGCCCCGTCGGCCCACCGCCGTGCACGCGGACGCGGATGTCGTATGTCCCTTCGGCCTCCGCCACCTTCAGCGGCGCGAGTGCGAGCGTCCGGTGTGCCGCGCGCGGGAAGTAGTCCTCGATCGTCCGGCCGTTGAACCAGGTCGTCCCGCTCCCGGGCCGCAGAATCACACGCGCGACGGACGTCTTCCGCTTGCCGGTTCCCTGGTATTGCGCGATCTGGCTCATGGCAGCGGTTGCGGGTTCTGCGGGGCGTGCGGATGCTCCGGGCCCGCGTAGATCTTGAGCTTATTGATCTGCTGGCGCGCGAGCCGGTTCCTGGGAAGCATCCCCTTCACCGCTGCCCGGAGCACCTCTTCGGGACGCCGCCCGAGCTGCTCACGGAGCGTGCGGCTGCGCAGGCCGCCGGGATACCCGGAATGGCGGTAGTACCGCTTCTGGTCGAGCTTGTTTCCGGTCACCGCGATTTTCTCGGCGTTCACGACGACGACGAAATCGCCGGTGTCGACGTGGGGCGTGTACTGCGGCTTGCCCTTGCCGCGCAGCGTGTCGGCGATCTGCGTAGCGAGACGCCCGAGGGTCTGGCCGTCGGCGTCGACGACGTACCAGAGCCGCTCGATCTCGCCCGGCTTCGCGTTGTAGGTCTTCATCAGCATCAAAAAGGCGGGGCTAAACGCCCTCGCCGGCGCAGAATCGTAGCAGCCCCGCGCGAAAATCGGCCGAGCCGCCGTGGGACGGATGGCGGACGTACGGCGCGCCCGTGGCCGCCTCGGCAACCCGTCCGACCGCGACGACCCGACGGTGCCTGCAGAGCTCAGCGAGGAATGGCGCCGCGGCGCGCACCTCGGCCACGGTCGGCCGGCGGTTCGACGCTCGAGTTCCGGGATGCGTCGGGACGGCGTTCCAGCAGAGGACGTCGACGCCGAGCTCGAGAAGGATCGCCTGGACGATCGTCGCCGTGGCCTCGGCCGGGCCGGATCCGGTCAGCTGGCGCTCCGAGACGAACGGGATTCCGGAGATGCGCGCGCCGCGGAACCCCGCAGCCTCGCCCACGAGCAGCACCGGGGCGTCGGCGTGCGCGAGCAGGTACGCGGCGAGGCGCTCTCGGCGCAACCTCGCGCGGCGGCCGTCGCGGTAGAAGTTGTGCGTCGCGCCGATCCGCGCCGCCGCCAGGCGCCGCACGAACTTTCCCGCGTCCACGTCGTCACTATGCCCATGGCGGCGAGGGCGCGGGTCGGTGCGATTGTGGCTGCGTGCATCGGCGGCGTCGCGACCGGGGCGCAGGCGGCGACACCGCCGCAGGGGTTTCAGAGCGATTCCGCCTTCGCGGCGAGCTATGGCGGGCGCGCCGTCACGAGCGTCGCGGCGACGGCGCAGCGCGTCAGTTGCTACGCGCCGGAGGTTCCCGTGTTCAACGGGCTCGCGGCCGACCAGGGTTTTCCCGACGGCGGGGGGACCGCGTGTCCGGGCGCGACGACAGGCGAGGACCTCGGCCCGTACCCGTCCCAGGACATCCGGCCGCCGGCGCTCCTCGTGAAAGATCATTCCGAGTCGGACATCCACGTCGACCCGACGAATCCGCGCCACCTGATCGGCGTCAGCAAGTGGTTCGTGAACGCGGAGTACTACAACCACCTGACCGGCTTCTTCGAGTCATTCGACGGCGGCGCGACCTGGCCGCTGCAGGGGCACATCCCGGGGTACGAAGGGTGGACGGACAACTCCGATCCCGCGGGCGCGTTCGACCCGTGGGGCAACTACTACACCGTCGTCCTGCCGTACATGTTCGACTACACGTCGCAGGGATCGCACACCTTCCTCTCGCCGCGCGTGAATCCGACGCTGCCGCGTTCGGGCATCGGGATTGCTGTCCGTCCGCACGGCGCCACGACCGCAAGCGCGTGGCTGACGGCGCACGCCGGCCGGATCGACCTCGTCTCGACGACGCCGTTCCAGGGGCAGGACGTGTTCGACAAGCAGTGGATCGCGATCGACACGTCACGCCGGAGCAAGCACTTCGGCCGCGTCTATGTGATGTGGGCGATCAGCGGCAACGAGGACAGCGGCTTGCGCATCTTCGAATCGCATGCCGATGCCCACGTGGACGGCTCGCACACGAACTGGTCCGCGCCGAAGCTCGTCTTTCGCCAGGGGCAGGGCTTCGGGGACAACGGCGCGCTGCCGCGCGTCGCGCCCGACGGGACGGTGTGGGTGACGACGTCGTCGTTCCGCGGCAACGGCCCGCTCACGACGTCGTGGAGCTCGTCTCGGAACGGGGGCGCAACGTGGACGGGCCGCCGCGTGATCGTTCGCCACACGCAGAGCCTGTACGACAACACGACGTTCCGGTCGGCGTTCGGCGAAGCGTTCGCGGTGGGGCCGAAGCGCGTCGGCAAGTTCTATCCGCTGTACCTCGCGTACGAGGACGCGCCGAACGGCCCGGTCGAGATCCGGCTGACCGCGTCGTTCGACGGCGGCAAGCACTGGCGCAGGCCCATCCGTGTGAACGACAACCGCAGCGGGACGGAGGCGCTCCAGCCCGGCGTCGCCGTCGCTCCGACGGGCACCGTCGTCGTCTCGTTCTACGACCGGCGGCTCGCGTGCGCCGCGCGCGGAACCGCCGAGGCGACCGGCTCCGGCGTGGCACTCGACCCGCGCCAGCCGTACGCACGGACGAACTACTGCATGAACACCGCGGTGCAGCTCTACCGGCCGGGCTTACGGCCGCGGGGACACAACGTCCGCATGTCGGCGCACACGTGGGATCCGCAGCTGTCGGCTGCTCGTCCGGAATGCATCTGCGCCCCGGGAAGTTTCATCGGCGACTACTTCGGCGTCGACGCGCGCGGGGGCTTCGCCTACACGTCGTCGGTCACGACGTACAACGAGGGCGGGACGAATCCGCTGTTCCACCAGCAACAGCTGGTCGCGAAGCTCCGAGTCCCGTAGCCGTCACCAGCGTTCCCAGCGGACAAGCTCGTCGAGCGCCTTTCGGGGGCGCGTTCCGCGGCTCGACTTTCGATCCGACGCCTCGTCGACGCCCGTGTAGCCGAGGGTGATCACCTCGACGACGGCAACGTCGTCGGGAAGCCCGAGCAGCTGTCGAAACTGGTCCATCCGTTCGACCGGAACGCCGAATACCCCTGCGGCGAGACCTTCGTCGATCGCCGCCAGCAGGACGAGCATCGCCGCCTTTCCCGCATCGACGTGCCAGTACGGAACGGGCCATTCGATCTCGGCTCCGGCCTCGTCGACTTTGTCTGGCTGCTGATACCGCTCGTGATAGTCGCGTTCGCGAGTGCACACGACGACGAGCGCGGCGGCGCCGCTGATCCACGGCGCGAAACCGTCCTTCGTGTAGTGCTCCTCGCCGACGACCGCGGCAAGCTCGCGTTTGCGGTCGGCGTCCGTGACCACCACGAGCCGCTGACCCTGGCTGAACCCCGCACTGGGCGCGCGGCGCACTGTCGCGACCACGCGCTCGAGCACGTCGTGGGGGACCGGCTCGGGCCGGTACGCACGGATCATGCGCCGGCGCCGGAGGATGTCGCGAAGCTCCACGGCGGTGACAATATGCCGCGTGATCCGACGGCGCGTCGTCGCGCACGGCCACGTGCAAGGTGTCTTCTTCCGCGACTCGACACGCCGGGCGGCGGTGCGGGCCGGAGTCACCGGGTGGGTCGCGAATCGCGGCGACGGCAGTGTCGAGGCGGTCCTCGAGGGCGAAGAGGACGCCGTCGCGCGCGTCGTGGCGTTCATGCATGACGGCCCGCGTGGTGCGAACGTCGCCTGGTGCGACGTCGACGAGGAGGAGCCAGAGGGTCTCGAGGGTTTCGCCGTCCGCTAACGGACGCGCGTCATTCCCACTCGATCGTCGCCGGCGGCTTCGAGCTCAGGTCGAGCGCGACCCGGTTCACACCGGGGATCTCGTTGATGATGCGGCTCGAGATCGTCTCGAGCAGGTCGTAGGGGAGGCGCGCCCAGTCAGCGGTCATCGCGTCCTCCGAGGTCACGGCACGAATCACGATCGGGAACGCGTACGTCCGCTCGTCGCCCTGGACGCCGACCGACTTGATCGCCGGCAGAACCGCGAACGACTGCCACAGCTCGCGATAGAGGCCTGCGCGCCGAATCTCCTCCTGGAGGATCGCGTCGGCGTCGCGCAGGATCTCGAGCCGCTCGCGCGTGACGTCGCCGATGATCCGGATCGAGAGGCCCGGACCCGGGAAGGGTTGGCGCCACACCAGCCGCTCCGGCATCCCGAGCTCCTCGCCGACACGGCGAACCTCGTCCTTGAACAACAGACGCAGCGGCTCGACGAGCTGCATCTGCATGTCCGCCGGCAGGCCGCCGACGTTGTGGTGCGACTTGATCTTTGCGGCGACGCCGTCCTCCCCCCCGCTCTCGATCACGTCGGAGTAGAGCGTGCCCTGGACGAGGAAGCGCACGTTGCCGATCTTCCGCGCCTCGTCCTCGAAGACGCGGATGAACTCCTCCCCCACGATCTTGCGCTTCTGCTCCGGGTCCGCGACGCCTGCGAGCCGCGACAGGAAGCGCTCCTCCGCCTGGACGTGCACGAGCGGAACGTGGAAGTGCCCGCCGAAGGTCTCGACGACCTGCTCCGCCTCGTTCGCGCGGAGGAGACCGTGGTCGACGAACACACACGTCAACTGGTCGCCGATCGCCTTGTGCACGAGCAGCGCCGCGACTGCCGAGTCGACGCCGCCGCTCAGCGCACAGAGGACGCGCTCGCGGCCGACCTGCGCGCGAATTCGTTCGACCTGCTCCTCGATCACCGCAGCCGGCGTCCAAGCCGGCGGCGCGTCGGCGACGCCGTAGAGGAAGTTCTTCAGGACGTCCGTCCCGTGCGGCGTGTGCGCGACCTCCGGATGGAACTGGACGCCGTACAGCTTGCGGTCCGGCTCCTCGAACGCCGCGATCGGTGTAGACGGCGACCCTGCGACGACGCGCGCACCTTCCGGCGGCGCGGTCACGGAGTCGCGGTGCGACATCCAGACGGTCTGGTCGGGCGGCGTGCCGGTGAAGAGCGCCGAGTCGTCGGCGTGCATCTCGGTCTTGCCGAACTCCGAGGCGCCGGTGCGCTCGACGACGCCGCCGAGCTCGAGCGCCATCAACTGCATTCCGTAGCAGATCCCGAGCGTCGGAATCCCGAGCTCGAAGATGCCCGGGTCGATGCGGGGCGCGTCGTCTGCGTACACCGACGCGGGGCCGCCGCTGAGCACGACCGCGTGCGGGTTCCGCGCGCGTACCTGGTCAGCGGTGACACCGTGGCCGACGAGCTCGGAGTAAACGCGGCATTCGCGCACGCGCCGCGCGATCAGCTGCGCGTACTGCCCGCCGAGATCGAGAACGAGGACCGGCCGCTCTTCCGGCGGCCGTTCCGGCAGCGGCAGAACCTCAGCGCCGATAGTTCGGCGCCTCCTTCGTGATCGTCACGTCATGCGGGTGGGACTCGCGCAAACCGGCACCGGTGATGCGGACGAACTGTGCTCGTTTCATATCGTCGATCGTCGGCGCGCCGCAGTAGCCCATCGCCTGGCGGAGGCCGCCGACGAGTTGATGGAGGATCGCGGCGAGGGGCCCCTTGTAGGGCACGCGGCCCTCGATCCCCTCGGGGACGAGTTTCTCGACATCCTCGACGTCGCCCTGGAAATAGCGATCCTTCGAGAAGCCGCGCGCGCGCATCGCGCCGAGCGACCCCATCCCGCGGTACTCCTTGAAGCGCTCGCCGTGCTGCAGCACGACCTCGCCCGGGCTCTCGTCGGTGCCCGCGAGAAGGGACCCGGCCATCACCGCGTCTGCGCCCGCGGCGACGGCTTTCGCGATGTCGCCCGAGGACGTCATGCCGCCGTCGGCGATCAGCGGCACGCCGTGACGGGACGTCGCCTGCGCGCAGTCGTAGATCGCAGTGATCTGCGGAACGCCGACGCCGGCGACGACGCGGGTCGTGCAAATCGAGCCCGGACCCACCCCGACCTTCACCGCGTCCGCGCCCGCGTCGATCAGCGCCTCTGTCGCGGCCGCCGTCGCGACGTTGCCCGCGACGACGTCGACGTCCCACTCGCTCTTCACCCGGCGCACCATGTCGCCGACGGACGCGCTGTGGCCGTGCGCGGTGTCGACGACAAGCGCGTCGACGCCGGCCGCGATCAATGCCGCCGCTCGTTCCCACGCGTCGCTGCCGACGCCGACGGCCGCCGCGACCCGCAATCGCCCGCGCTCGTCCTTCGTCGCGTCAGGAAACTGGATCTTCTTCTGGATGTCCTTGACCGTGATCAGCCCGCGCAGCTTCCCCTCGCCGTCGACGACAGGCAGCTTCTCGATCTTGTTGCGGTGCAGGATCGCCTCCGCTTCCGCGAGCGTCGTGCCGATCGGCGCCGTGACGAGGTCGTGCGAGGTCATCAGCGAGGCAACCGGCTGCGACGCATCGGGCGCGAAACGGAGGTCGCGGTTCGTCAGGATCCCGACGAGGGTCCCGTCGCCGTCGGTGATCGGGACGCCGGAGATGTGGTAGCGCGCCATCAGGTCGAGCGCGTCCGACACGCGCGCGTCGGGTGGCAGCGTCACGGGCTCGACGATCATCCCGGCCTCGCTCCGCTTGACCTTGTCGACCTCGGCGACCTGGTCGGCGATCGAGAGGTTCCGGTGGAGGACGCCGAGGCCGCCCTCACGTGCGAGCGCGATCGCAAGGCGCGCTTCGGTCACGGTGTCCATGGCCGCCGACACGACGGGAACTGCCAGCTCGATGCGCCGCGCCAGGTGCGTGCGCGTCGAGACGTCGTTCGGAAGAACGCGTGACTCCGCCGGAACGAGGAGGACGTCGTCGAACGTCAGCCCTTCCTTTGCGAACTTCCGCTCGAGCGAGAGGAGCCGCTCGACGTCACGCTGAGAGAGCTGCAGTTCCTCCATCGAGCGATGGTACCAACGGCCTCCGACGGTGCCCGGTGCGCCCTCAGCGGTCGGCGGCGAGCGGCTCGAGCGCCTCGACGCGGACGCTGTTCCGCAGCCGTGTGGCCTCGCGCGGGTCGAACCGCCCGGCGCCGACCTCGAACGTCGAGGCGGCGCCGGCCGCGACGGCGTCCTGGAGCGCGTCGTCGAGCGGGCGCTCCGCGATTCGCGCGGCCAGCAACGCTGCGAGCAGCACATCTCCGGAGCCGACGGCCGACACGGGCTCGACGCGCGGCGCCTGCGCGCGGTAGAGAACGCGCCGGCGCTCCTCGCGGAAGAGTGCGAAGCACCCGCCCTCGGAGGTGATCAGCACGTTGCGCGGGCCGAGCTCGGCGATCCGCTCGAGGGCGTTCGCGACGTCCTCGTCGTCGCGGAACTCGTGCCCGACGAGCCCCTCGGCCTCGCGCTCGTTCGGCGAGACGAGGAACGGCTCGGCTTCTGCACCGCGGCGCAAGGGCTCCCCTTCCGCGTCCAGGACGGAACGCACGCCCCGCCGCGACAGATCGCGGATTGCCTCGGCGAAGAAGCCCTCGCCGACGCCGCGCGGCAGCGAGCCGGCGAACACGACGAAATCGGCGCCGCGCGACAGGTACTCGATCTTGTCGAGCAGCATTGCGAGCTCATCGGCATCGACGTGCGGTCCCCATTCGTTGATCTCGGTGTACGACGCCGCGGTCGGATCGACGACAGCGGTGGAGGTCCGCGACTCGTCGGTGATGCGGACGAAGTCGTTGAGGATCGCCTCCGCCGTCAGCTCTTCGACGATCCTCGTGCCGGTTCGGCCACCTGCGAGCCCCGTCGCGACCACGGGCACGCCCAGGCGCTTGAGCGCGCGCGCAACGTTGATCCCTTTGCCGCCGGCGAGCGTGAGCCCCTGCGACGCGCGGTGGCGCTGCCCGCGCTGGAAGTTCGGCACGGTCAGCGTGCGGTCGATGGCGGCGTTGAGGGTGACGGTGACGATCATGCTCACGTGAACCAGGAGCCGATGTGCGAGAACGTGCGGCCGGTGTAGAAGCCGACGCGCCCCGCGAGCCCAGGTCGCGCCACTGCCCGCGCCGCGACGAGCGGTTGCCGCGCGAGCAACCGGCGGCCGGAGTAGATCCGGACCTCGCCGAGGCGGTCACCGCGGTGAACGGGAAGCGAAACTGCAGCGGGCGCGGTGATCCGTTCGGTCAACGCGGCGTCGGTCCGGATCGGACGCGCGACAGCGCGCTGCGCGACGAGCGGCACGGCCGGGTGACCGTACCCCGCCGGCACGCGCACATAGACACGACCGGGAGCGACGACCCACGCCGGCCGCTCGATCGCCGTCGCCCAGCGCAGGAGCGCGGCGAGGTCCGAGTTCCGCTGGCCGCGCGACGGGCTGCCGAGTACCGTCGCGTAGAGGTCGAGCCCGTCCCGCTTCACCTCGGCCACCTCGCACCAGCCTGCTCCTCCCGTGTGCCCGGTCTTGACGCCGTCGAGACCGCGGAACTCGCCGAGCAGGTCGTTCCAGGTGTGCAGCGTGCGGCCGGTCGCGATCGTGGCGGCGCGACGCCGGACGAGCATGCGCACGATCGACGAGCGCATCGCGACCTGCGCGAGGCGCGTGACGTCGCGCGCGGTCGAGACGTGGCCGGGCGCGTCGAGCCCGTCGGGCCGCGCGAAGTGGGTGTGCGTCAGATGCAGGCGACGCGCCTCGGCGTTCATCCGCGCGACGAACGCTGTCTCGCCGGGCCCGTAGCGGTCGGCGAGCGCATCCGCGGCATCGTTCGCGCTTTGGATCAGCGCGCCCTTGAGCAAGTCGCCGGCGCTGATCCGTTGTCCGGGGCGGAGATCGATGCTCGACTCGCCGACTGCGGCGACCGCACGACGCACGACCACTGGATCGTCGAGCGCGAGCCTCGACTGCAACGCGACGTGAACGGTCATCAACTTGGTGATGCTCGCGATCGGAAGCTGCCGATCCGCGTTCTTCTGCGCGAGCACGTCACCGGTCGTTGCGTCGACGATGAAGTACGCACGCGCCCCGACGCTCGGGACGCTCGCATAGGCCGGCGCCGCGACGACCAGGCTCGCCGCAGCAGCGGCAATCACCGGCTTCACCACGAACGACAAGTTAGCCCACGCGGATGCGCTGACCGACGTGCAGGGTCGTCGGATCGACGCCCGGGTTGAGTCGGAGCAGGTCCGCGACTGTCGTGTTTTGGCGCGCGGCGACGAGGCCCAGCGTGTCGCCGCTCTCGATCGTGTAGTAGCGCGCGGCAGCGGTCGTCGTCACCCGCGTCGTCTCTGCCCGCGTCGTCACGGAGACGGCAGTCGTCGGCAACGATTCCGTGCTCGACGAGTTGCCGCCGCTCAATCCTGACTTGATCAGGAGCACCGCGACCGTCACGGCGGCGAGGAACGCCGCCGGCGCGGCGTAGCGCTCCAACTGCTCGCGCCGCGCCGGAGCCACTTACCAGCCGGACGCGGCCCAGACCTCGCGGGCGTACCGCGACGCCTCGGCGGCTGCGGCAGTGCGCCAATCCATCCCTGAGACGCGGAATGCATAGATGACGTCGCGGGACACGTTGACGAGCGCGCTCGCGGGGCCGCTCGTGAAGGCGCGGGCGACATCTGCCGGCGTCGCGCCCTGCGCGCCGACACCCGGCAGCAGCAGCACCGCGCGCGGAAGGAGCTTGCGCGCTTCGCCGACGGCACGTGGGTGCGTCGCTCCGACCACCGCGCCGACGGCCGAGAGCCCACGATCGCCGGTGAGGTCTTCGCCCCACTCGTCGACGAGCTCGGCGACCTGCTGCCACACCGGCCGTCCATCTGAGAGCGCGAGGTCCTGCACCTCCGCGCCTCCCGCGTTCGAGGTCTTGACGACGCAGAAGATCCCGACGCCGTGACGCCGGCACGCGCCGAGGTACGGCTCGACGGAGTCGCGGCCGAGGTAGGGGTTCACCGTCAGCGCGTCGGCGAGCGGCGGCTCCCCCTCGAGGAACGCCGCAGCGTACGCGCGCGCCGTCGAGCCGATGTCACCGCGTTTCCCGTCGGCGATCACTTGCAGGCCGGCCGCGCGCGAGTACGCGCAGACGTCCTCGAACGCGCGGATGCCGTCGGCGCCGAGCGCCTCGAAGAATGCGACCTGCGGCTTGACCGCAACGACGTATGGCGCGACCGCGTCGATCAGGCCGCGGCAGAAGCGGTCGCACGCCGACGCGGCGTCCTCCCGCCCCAGCTGGGCCTCGCCGCGAAGCTCCACCGGAAGCAGATCCGGCCGCGGATCGAGGCCGACCACGAGCTGCGATCGCTTTCGCTCGACCGCCTCGGCGAGCCGATCGGCGAAGTGCGTCGTCGCAACGGCGGCCACGCGACAAACATAGACCCCGGAGACGACGAAGGCCGCGACGCGCGCGGCCTTCGTCAACAGGTTGGAGACCGGGTGCTAGCCGCCGCCCTTGACCGCCGACTTCAGCTGGCTCCCCGCCGAGAACTTCGGGACCGTGGCCGCCGGAATCGTGACTTTCTCGGTGGGGTTGCGCGGATTCACGCCCTGGCGCTCGGCGCGGTGCTGCGTCGTGAACTTGCCGAAGCCCGTAAAAGCGACCTCGCCGCCGCCTCGCAGCGTGTCGGTGATCGAGTCGAGGAACGCATCGACGGCGCGCGCCGCGTCGCGGCTCGAGAGCCCGGACTTCTGGGCGACCTCGTTCACGAATTCCTGTTTGGTCAAGTCCCTCTCCTCCCGTGTCGGTTGGTCCAGCCGCCGAAAAAGGCTAACAGGCGGACCGGACCGGCTCAACCATGCGGTTTTCCGGGGCTTTCTCCGGCAGCCAGCACTTCGGAGGCGAGAAAAATCGGCCGCAGCCGCACTGCGTGGCGCGCGAGCGCGTCGACGCCGCCCTCCTCCCGGTCGACCACGCAGACCGCCGTTCGGACGACAAGCCCCGCCTCGCGCAGCGCCTCGACCGACTCGAGCAGCGCGCCGCCGGACGTGACAACGTCCTCGACGAGGCACACGGAATCGGCGTCGCGGTAGACGCCCTCGAGCCGCTTCGCCGTGCCGTAGTCCTTCGCCGCCTTCCGCACGATCAGGAACGGCAAGCCCGAGGCGAGCGACGCCGCAGCGGCGAGTGCCACTGCACCGAGCTCCGGCCCGGCGAGGAGCGTCGCGTCCGGAACATGCTCCCGAACCTGGGCCGCGATGCGCTCCCCGAGCGCGCGGAGGATGTCCGGCCGCGTCTCGAACCGGTACTTGTCGAGGTAGTACCGCGACCGACGGCCGGAGCGCAGGACGAAGTCGCCTTCGAGGTACGCGTGCTGACGCAGCGCGAGCTTCAGCTCGTCGTCGGTCAACGCGCGGAGCGGAGAATCTCGCGCGCGAGCGGAAGCAGCCGCTCCGCCTCGGGCGATCCGACCGCGAGCGAGATCATCGAGCCGTCCTCGTAGTAGAGGTCGATCCGCTCACGGTGCACCGTCCGGCGCCGGAGGAACGCGGCCCCCGCGAACATCCCGGCGGCGGCGCCGAGGAGTGCGGCGGCGCTACGACGCATCCGGCTTCTTCTTCGGGGCCGGCTTCTTCGCCGGCGGCTTCTTCGCGGCGGGCAGCTTCGCGGGCGCGCGCGGCTTTCTCTCCGCCGGCTTGGTCGCGGCGGGTGCTCGCTTCTTCGGCGCCGGCTTCTCGGCGATCGACCGCAACGCGCTCTTCAGGTCGTAGAAGACGAGCCCGACCGTCGGCTCGGCCGCCGTCGTCGCCGCGATCCGCGTCTGTCCGTCCGAGACGACGAAGACGCTGCCGTCGCTCGTGGCGGCCTCGAGCTGCGTGAGCGGCGCCGACGACGCGAGGCCGTCGCCCTCGGCGAGGAGCCGCGCCGCCCCGTCGGCGAGCGCGCGGGCGCGCGCCTCGTCGGGGGACGTCGAGGCCGCGATCGAGCCGGAGTCGTCGAAGACGACGGCTGCCTGGATCTGGGACGAAATCTCGGTGAGGTCGGCGAGCGCCTGCTGCGCGTCCATGGGAGATGAAGCATATTGCGACGCGTGCGCGTCAGAAGGCGCGATCTGATCAGGAAGTTCTTCGCCGACCGCGGCCCGCATCTCGCGGCGATGATCGCGTACTTCGCGCTGCTCTCATTCGTCCCGCTGACGTTCATCTCGCTCGCGCTGCTGGGGCTGACGGGCCGCGCGGACGAGTCGAGCTTCCTCGTCCAGGAGATCAAGCATGCGCTGCCCGGCACGCCGATCGACCGGATCATCGCGCTCGTGCATGCGGTGCAGGACAACGCAGCCGCGCTCGGGATCGTCGGCCTGCTCGCGCTGCTGTGGACGTCGCTCTCGCTCTTCAGCGTGCTCGAGTCGGCGTTCAACATCGTGTACGGGCGGCCGAACCGGTCGTTCTTCCACGGCAAGGGCGTCGCATTCGTCCTGATGATCGGGTCGCTGGTGACGTTGTTCGTCGCGCTCCTCGCGGGCTCGCTCGGTGTCGCGGCGCTGAAGAAGTACGTGCCCGGGTTCTCCGGCAGCGGCGGGTCGGCGTACGCGCTCTCGATCACCGTGTCGCTGCTCGGGATCTTCGTGTTCCTCGTGTCGTGCTACTACGCATTGACGAATGCCGACCTGACCGTGCGCGAGGTGCTGCCCGGCGCGATCCTCGCGACGGTGCTGCTCGAGGCGACGTTCCAGGTCCTGCCGATCTACCAGCGGTACGCGAACCTGAACCCGACGCTGCGCGCCTTCGGGTCGCCGGCGATCTTGCTCGTGTGGCTCTACGTGATGGCGAACGTGACCGTCTTCGGCGCGGAGCTCAACTGGTGGCTCGCGCGGCGTTCGGAGACCCGCGTCGTGGACGAGCTCCCCGGCCTCGCCTAGGCGCCCTTTCGGACACGGCCCGGGTCTGACCCGGGCCGTGGCTCGACGAGCCATGGCGGAGTCGTATTTCAGCCGTGGCTCAGGGGCCGGCGGCGACGGCGGCGAGGAGGCCACGCGCGGCGTTTGCGCGGTGCGAGTGCTCCGCCTTCCAGCCGTCGCCCAGCTCGGCGACGGTGCGCTCCTCCCCGTCGGGGACGAACACCGGGTCGAATCCGAACCCCTCGTGGCCGCGCGGCACGTGGCCGATGCGGCCGGACACGGTGCCGGTGCCGCGGAACTCGCGCGCGTCGGGAGCGAGCGCGACGAGCTCGCAGACGTACCGAGCGCCGCGCCGGTCGTCGTCACCGAGCGTGCGCAACATCCAGCCGACCTCGTCGCCCGCTGCACTGCGTGCGGAGTGGACGCCAGGACCGCCGTCGAGACCGTCCACCTCGATCCCGGAGTCCTCGCCCAGCATCCAGGCGTCGGGCGTGCCGACGTCGCGGCCGAAGAGCGCCTTTGCGACTGCGTTGTCGTAATACGTCGCGCCCGTCTCCGGCGGGAACGCGTCCACGTCGAGCAACTCGATCGTCCACCCCGGAAGCAGACGCTCCAGCTCGCACGCCTTGTGCTCGTTCGACGAGCACAGGACGGCGATCACTCCGCCCACTGGACCTCGACCACGCCGGGGACGTCGGCCACCTGCGTGACGAGCGCCGCCGCGCCGGTCCCGGGCGGGAGGTCGAGATCGAGCTCGAGGCGCCGGCGGTCTCCTTCCTGCGTGACCGTCAGCGCGACGAGGCGGGCGCCGAACCGCTCGAGCCCCTCGATCACGGGAGCCGGGCTCATCCCGGCAGGAAGCTCGACGAGCAGCCGACGATCCTCCGGCCGCAGGCGGCGAATCAGCCGGTACGCGGCAATGCGGAGCGGATAGAGCGCGAAGAGCACGAGCGCGGTCGTGATCACCGCACCGCTGTAGTACCCCGCGCCCGCAGCGAGACCGAGCGCAGCAACCACCCAGAGCGTCGCCGCGGTCGTCAGGCCCCGCACCGACAAGCCCTGCCGGATGATCGCGCCCGCGCCGAGGAAGCCGATCCCGGTCACGATCTGCGCGGCGATCCGCGTCGGATCGGCGCGGACGACGCTCTGGCCGGAGGTCAGGAACTCGTGGAAGCCATACGCCGAGACGATCGTGAACAGCGCCGACCCGAGTGCGACGAGCATGTGCGTCCGCAGCCCTGCCTCGCGGTCTCGCAGCTCGCGCTCGAAGCCGACCGCACCGCCGAGCGCGGCCGCGAGCGAGAGGCGCAGCAGTGCCTCCGCCCAGTGCAGCGTGGGGACGCTATGGACGAGCAGCATCGGCCGCCTCGGCCTGCGCGGCGGCGATCTCCTCGATCCCGTCGGCCGCGAGCTCGAGCAGCTCGTCGAGCCGTGCGCGCGTGAACGGCGTCCGTTCCGCCGTCGCCTGAACCTCCACGAGCGCACCGTCGCCGGTCATCACGACGTTCATGTCGACCTCCGCCTGCGAATCCTCCGAGTAGTCGAGGTCGAGCAGCGGCTCGCCATCGACGATCCCGACCGACACCGCCGCGATCGCGCCGGTCAGCGCCTTGCTCAACCCGAAACGGTCGAGCGCCCGCCGGGCGGCGACGTACGCGCCCGAGATGGCCGCGCAGCGCGTGCCGCCGTCTGCCTGCAGAACGTCGCAATCCACCCACAGCGTCCGCTCGCCGAGCGCCTCGAAGTCGGTGACCGCGCGGATCGAGCGGCCGATCAAACGCTGGATCTCGACCGTGCGTCCGCCCTGCTTCCCGCGCGATGCCTCACGCTCTGTGCGGTCGCCCGTCGACGCCGGCAGCAGCGAGTACTCCGCAGTCAACCACCCTCGCCCCTTGCCGTAGAGCCAGCGCGGAACGCC
>Ga0136846_1227863_pt1:0-2500 | contig 14918 bp, 6 predicted proteins | sample HopSoiMetagenom2_FD_96841 | JGI IMG/M metagenome (GOLD analysis project Ga0136846, IMG submission 96841) | Grasslands soil microbial communities from Hopland, California, USA - 2 Assembly 2016 (version 4) | ecosystem: Environmental > Terrestrial > Soil > Grasslands | place: USA: Hopland...
CAAGGCATCCATCGGTCGTAGACTCTAAAGCCCTCTGTTGAGATTCTTTTTGAAAGCTAAGACAATGAGGAAGGTAACGTACGGATTCCAATGTCCACTCACTCAGTTCGATCGATCATTCGACCACCTACCTACGCGCTATTGTGTGTGTGTGAGGATGCAGCCACGTTTCTACCTGGGATGCCTGCGGAGGGCTTCTGGTAGTGCTTAGTAAAAAAGCCATTCCGATATACTACTTTGGGTAAAGAGAGTTCGAACCTGTGGACACCAACGGATCTCCAAAATGGTTGATGACTCCCACAAGGCAGCATTCCCGTGAAATTGTTTTGGGACAATTCTAGTTTTACTAGCGGTAGCTCAGCCAAGTAATCTGGTATCTCACCATTAAGACGGTTACCTAGCAAGTTCAGCTCTGTGAGGTTCTTGCATCCTTTAAATGAATGTATCTATAATACTCCAAGTCAGATTGTTATTGTGCAATATGAGTGACTGCAGAGAGTTGGCTTGACATATCTCGGCTGGGATAGAACCTGAGAGCTGGTTGGTTTCTGCAGAGAATGCTGCAATGGCAGCACTGGCAGAGGCCCACTGAACATGTTTTCTGCAAGAGATATGGATCGAACACTCGCCCTGTTCCGTATCCAATCTGGAATATGACCCGAAAGTCCTTCAACGAAAAATGTGGCAATAGCTTCTAAATCTGCAAGTTCTTCAGGGATAGAGCCTGTGAAGGCATTGAAGGACAGATTTCTGAGCGTAAGCTTCTTGCAGTTACTAAGCTCTTTTGGTATGCTCCCACTGAGCCCAGCACCTTTGCAAACAGCCGAGTTAGATTGCCCAGCTCACAGATGTTGGCAGTTCAGCATTGAAGTTGTTCTCTGATATATCAAGTTCCTTCAAACTTTTGAGACCACCAATTGACCAAGGGATGGTGCCTGTGAACTTGCATCCGGGGAGTTGAAGAACTTTTAGCAGCTTCAGGTTACCAATCTCTTCTGGAATGCTTCCACTAAGACCATTCTGTCTCTAAATTAGCAATTCCTGATTTTCCAGTTGACCAATCTCCCTAGGTATTGGCCCCACCAAACTGTTTGATGAGAGATCAAGTGTCAACTGGTTCACCAACGCTGTTATTCCCGGGAATATTGATCCAGTGAGGTTATTCTGGCTTGCATCAAGGTGCTAGAGCCGAGACTGGTTACCAAAAGCTGCTGGTATCGACCCGTTGAATGAAAAAATGTGAAGGTCCAGGATCTCCTCGAGGATGAACGCCCAATTCGATCCTTGAAAGACCCATTGCACTACAGCGGCAGCTCGGGCTCGAGCAACGGCGGGAGATAAGTCTTCTCTTCATTCAGCATTCAGTCTATCTTCGGAAAGCAGCAATAATTGATGCACGCAGACGATGTGAAATGCTTTCTTGATGAGCGCTATAGGTGGTGCCTAGACGCTAGGAAAAAGTGAGGATTATAGCTTCTGCCCCATAGACCATTCGGAAATGAGAGGAATTTCACTCCCATCGACTGAGAAAGAAATCGGTGGTCTATTGATTCGAGAGCTAGCCGAATAGCTTAACTATCAGTGACATATGCGAACGATCAGTAATGAAAAAGGTAGAAAAAAAAGATCCATCTGCGAGTGGTTCGGCTTTTTCCTAAGCAAGGACGGAGCCGTCGAGTGAGGATTGGCTGAGCGTGCTTTCGCTGCTCGTGGTGGAGTACTCTATGAATTATTCGCTCTATTATTGCCTCAGGATGTGATCGGGATTAAGCCGCGTGTCGATCGATACCCGGGGGGGGGGGCCGGACTCAAGGGATTCATTCTTTTTCGCACTAATGGAGGACATGAATTCTGGGCAAATTATCTATGTTACAGTCTATTAAAAAAAGGACTTCTAATAAGAAATTATTCTGCTGGCTCGCCTATAAATAGAAGCTTCGGCGCACTCTCTATTTTGCGGGACAAGAAAGAAGCCATGGATATCGCTGCAAGACTTTCCCTCATTCCTCAGGAAATTCTCAATATAGAAAACAATAGGCTCGAACTAGAGCAAATCCTGGGTGTCATCTCGGCGCCTGTGTTTCTGGCTTCCGTCGATCCAGGTGATATACACAATCATATACTTCATCTGAGGAATGCAATCCACATTCTTGAAAACAGTAAGAGGGCGCTGCTGGAAGAACAGCAAGAGCTCATCGTGGCGGCGGCTGCCCAACCGTAGAAACGAAAATAGAAAAAGGTAGTTACTCGTCTATCTCAACGTAAATGAACGAAGTCACTTAAGTCTTCCTACTACTACTGCTCCTTCTTACTTATTTTCGTTTTTTCAGGATCTAAAGAAGAAGAGGTTTTCTTAGCGGGCGTGAATCCGGTAGCTTCTACTTCTGTTCTGTTGTCTCACTTATGAGGAGCTGGTACTTCCTGATCAAGAGTGTAGTGAGCATAAGTATTGTATTGTTCAGTATTTTCTTTTCAGGTGTGGTGTGTAGAGATATCTCAT
>Ga0136846_1227863_pt1:10000-14918 | contig 14918 bp, 6 predicted proteins | sample HopSoiMetagenom2_FD_96841 | JGI IMG/M metagenome (GOLD analysis project Ga0136846, IMG submission 96841) | Grasslands soil microbial communities from Hopland, California, USA - 2 Assembly 2016 (version 4) | ecosystem: Environmental > Terrestrial > Soil > Grasslands | place: USA...
TCCCTGTTTCGATCTTTTTTTCGACTATAGGGGTTTTGGGAAATAGAGAACATCCGTGTGACAGAGAGTCATATTAAGGATAGGGCTAATGCTTTCCCCTTGAACCCCTTGCAGAAAAAGTAGGAAAATGGACTGAAATTGTTGGATAAGTGGATTTGCAGTATCTCAACAATCAGAACAGCGAATATTCCATCATCCAAACTAAGCTTCCTCAGATCCTAACCCATTGGTCATTATCGAGCCTCGTGACTCTTTTTGTTGATATCTTCGTATTACCAGTTATCATTCCATCTATCTGGTTATTGCTTGATGTGTTGGTTGGTATTGAACTATTTAAGTAGAAGTGATTTCTTCCTCATTAGCTCCATTTTGATTCTCATTTGCATCTTGTGATGAATGAAGTGAACTTGAGCTCTCTAGTGCTTCTATTTTCTCTTAGAACGCATTTACTAGTATTCGATGAGATTCTGAAAGACCAGAAAGACAAGTGATATGAACTGGTTTTGTATCCACCCACTTTCCTTCGTTATCTTCAACTCTTTCTCTTTTGGTAGAGGAAGGCATTCCCAGTATAAATGATGATTCTTGCTTTCGTATTGTTAATGTTTTCAATTGTACACGGAAGGGGTTTGTGACCACTACCATTTTAGTCAGGGATTTCTCCTCATATTGTTGGAGAAACCATTCTTTGCTAACATGGCTCAGCCTAGCAATGGCTGGGAATTTCTTCTCCCAGAATTCAAAAAAAAATGTCCGCCACTTTGTTGCTTTCAGCACGTTTTCTAATGCCCCTTCTTTTCTGGATGTCCGCTGGAAGAAGGCCGATAACACACTAAGTTTACTAATAAGGGGTGCCTTAAAGCTATCCTTTCTGGTCTTGTTTATAGAGCGAGGGATAGCAAGGCCTTGTACAAGGGGAGAGAATCAATAATAAAAGGGATGAAGGTTCGAAGCAAAAGAGCAATGGAAGACAACGCTTACCAAAAAAGTACGAACCATAGCCCCACTTGCTTCCTTTAGGAAAGAATAGAGTTATTGACAGCCTACTTGAATTGATATCATGGGTCTATTATCCCCGACTCTGAAAAGCGTTCCTTAAAGTGAAATAAGTGAGATTCGACCTCCAAGAAAGTATTAGTTTGGCTTTCGAGAAATGCAGTACCATCCACTCCAATGTACAATGTATCTTTTTCGTCACCAGTATTTAGTTAGAGGGGGTCTAGGTCAAGGACAAGAGCCAGCAAGAGGTGAGCGGGGGTGTGCTTGTTAGCACAGAGGCCAGGAGTAATACACTTTATTTGTCTTCTTTCGGGAAGGTAAGATTGCTAATACGGCACCCAGGATATTACCACTTTATCAAACAAAAAAGGAGTAAGCAGCTCGATCAAACCGTTGGGTTGGTGATCAAAGCACGTTCTAACTGCATTTGCAGACTTGAACGATATCTACCCTTTCGGTGGAGTTCTTTTTGCTTTGCTCGACAAGATCAACTACGCTATTTCTCAGGCCTTGGAAGAACTACTTTGGGAAAACGAATCACATCCATTTCGGATGAATGGGCACGTCCGTCTTCTATGCAACAAAGACGAGGATCAGTGCCAAGGCAAGGCCAACACAGAGGTACTAGTTTCAGCATTCATTCCGCAGAGGTTCTTTCACCTTTACCACTATCAGGAACATCTGGGGACCCTGTTATTCCTAAATACTGCATGAAACCCCCTTCTTTTGCATTCCACACCCGGTGTACTTTTCCGATCAGGTCCTTCTCGCTATGGCAGAATCTTGCATTTCGAATGATCGAATTGAAATATCGATATCGCTATCTGCTGGAGTCTAAAGTATCTCGGTAAGGGGAAGTAAGAGAGTTGTCAGATCGAGATAAAAGAGTCGTAGTTTAAGAAGACATATCCAACAGAAATCGCATCAACCGCCGTCTGGAATCTTCTCGACTAACCCATTCAGGAGAAGCATTCGATAAGAGAAACACCATCTGGGAAGGATCTCGCACCCACACAATAAGTCAATTGAAGCAAAAGTGCAAGTGCGCATACGGATATGACGAAACCCCCTCTTTCACCTGCACCCGCTGTTGTCTTTTTCCCAAGTACGCGAGGAGCAAAGGATTGGGTCCAGAGTGGAACTAACAGCTAGCTACCTTAGGCGTTTTCTCGCTCTGTTTTCGATTGCAAGATTCTATGAGCTGCCTCCAGATGTCCACTTCTTAGGTCATGAATGAAAAGGATAGCACGGGGAACTCACTTGAAACAGTGAATAAAAGATTGAGTCTAGTCAAGATGCAAAAAGGATTACCCACATCAAGTAGGTAAATTGTCTGAGGCCACAGCTATCTTTCGAATAAAGTATTACGACTCTATGGGCCCTGCGTGCGGGTGGCACAATTCCTCCCTACCCGAGGGTTGCGCCAAGGAGATCCTATGTCCCCGTATCTATTCCTGCCATCACATTGAATAAGTGCTAGGACTAGATTCTGATTTCGATAGTGAGAAAGCCATGTGGAAGGCTACCTAATTAGCCATTTCCTTGGCTCCGCCGCTTTATCGATCACAAAACTCGTAGTTTTAGAAACTTCCATCAGAACATAAACTAAGAAACATTGTCAGACACGCCATGAAGAGTAATCAGTTCCCCTTTGTGCTCAAACTTCATGATTTTGTTTTTCCAGTGAACCCACATGGGGCTGTGTTGTTCCAACCAATCCGCTCCCAATATCATATCATAAGCCCCGAAGTAGATGAACCAAAGTCGCTGTTCATAGCCTCCACACGCTCAAACAATCCGACTGAACAATCAGAGAATGGCTGCCTCTACCGCGCTTTCCCGACCAGTTGCGTCCATTTTCTCCAAAGTTCCGTATCGCCTTTGTTACGAGAAAGTACTAATGCTTTGTTACTCGAAAGCCGTTCCAATCAAGGCAAGAGCCAGAAGTAGACCGACTTGTAGATCGGGTAGCAATAGGCTATGACATAGCTCACTTTACCAAGAACATAGGGCGTAAGATCAAGCGGTTCTTCCACCGAAAGATGGGGATCCTGTCTCTCCACAAGGGTTCCCTTTCTATCGAACTGGCCTTGGCGAGTCGCTTTAATTCCACTGGAGGGTTGTAGCTAGACCAATTCTCTACATTGTTATTATTGTCCTCCCGACCGATCGATCACATCCTAAACTCTGTATGTCAAGCTAAGAGTAACCATAGTCTCAGCAAATAGATAGTCTCCTTCCTTTGTTACCGGTCTTCTTAGAATGCCGGGCCACGCCCAGAAGTTTCCCTAAGTGACATGGCTAATAGGAATATTACAGATTGCCTCAGCGTCCATTTTAGATTCCCGTCCATATCTGTTACGGTTTGTTTCCTAGAGCAGCACTTAGGAGCAGTTGGAAAATAAACCACTTTCAACACCCGGGCGCTAAGAGACATAGGATCTTGTAGAATCCGCCAGGCTTAAATGGTGCAAGCAGATTCTCAATTTCAATGTCTCTAAATCCCATGCCTCCCGTATACTTCGGCATCGTCATCAAGTCCGACGAGACCCATGCCGTTTTCTCCATTCTTGCTGCTAAACCAGAACGCTCTAATCAGCGACGTTATGTGCTGATACAAACAATCCCCTCGGTAATTTGAAGCATGACATAGAATATGTAGATACGGCTTGGACAAGAGACACTTTATCAATACACTTCCTTTCCCCCCACCGACAAAGTCTTCTCGATCCAACCTTGAACACGTTTCCACCGACGAAAAAGAAAAGAGAACAATTGGAGATCATCTTCCACTTGTCCTTTTACCACCGCGGTGACTCTTAGCCCATAAACCCAGACAAAGCCATAGACCATTTAGTAGCGCATCGCGAAGGAAAAAAGTCGCGCATCCTTACCTTTTCATATTTGTAACGTTGACAGACCGAGGAAGACCGTATCCTGGTGTTAGGAGACCGGTCTTGCTGATCAAACATTGTACTTACTGTATTAGTATTTATGCAGCCCCTGTCCATCTGGTTGGAGCAAAAAAAATGAGCAATGCATCACAAGGCGGAAAAACCTATTTGCAAAATCCAATCTTTCCAATAGAATCAGCCCGAACTGAGACTTAGGTAATAAGCAAAACACGAAGAAGAGTAGACTCGACTATAAAGGAGGACGAATCGAGACCGCTTTCTGGTTGAAGGGGAGAAAAAGTACTCAAGTTGTCGTAACTTATGCGGGTGCCAATCGACCTTTACAAATGCTGATAAAGTGGGTTGTGGCTCACCCTAAGGGGCTTCTGGCTGGTGCTTCTGCCAAGTTTTTGTTCTGGCTCCAGCAATAACATCGAGGGTTCTCTCCCAAAGCGCTTACTTGTAGCAGCCCTAAGGAGTCTTTTGAAGTGCTCGCATTCGTAGGCTCCGGCTGCGGCTAGAAGGCAGTTCTCATAATTTTAGGATGATGGATTTCTTATTCACAAGCTAGATCGTATTATAAAGGAACGAGGCGCATCTATAGTAGGTGGGTCCCAGCTCTTCACGAGGGTCAGTGCGGCTTTAAAGCTCCTAAGTCGTCCACTATACAATAAAAGAATCGAAGCCAGAGGAAACAAGTGAAGGTGGATCAGCGATTCCTGTTCAGGTGGTTCCAAAACTAGAAACTATTCCTCTACTCGCTATGCACAAAAAACCTTAGAAAATAAGTATAGTCTAGATCGTACTCATGAAACTCATATAAGAACAAGGTATGGAAATTCATCTTTACAGATCGGAGGAAGAGTAGGTTATTCAGCCCGAGACTCGAGATGATCGATCTTGAAATGATAAGAGAAGGACCCACCCCTATAAATAAACTATTCCAATGACTTTGTTCGCTTCCCCTGAGGCAACGGCTGTACTCGGCACACAGACCTGGCTTATGAGCAGGATTTCTCAGCCAA
>Ga0136846_1235133_pt1 | contig 14918 bp, 11 predicted proteins | sample HopSoiMetagenom2_FD_96841 | JGI IMG/M metagenome (GOLD analysis project Ga0136846, IMG submission 96841) | Grasslands soil microbial communities from Hopland, California, USA - 2 Assembly 2016 (version 4) | ecosystem: Environmental > Terrestrial > Soil > Grasslands | place: USA: Hopland...
GAGTCGGCCGGGCCGCCCTTGGTCATGATCCAGATGATGTCGAAGACCTTGAGTGTGTAGACCAGGCCCAGCAGGAGGGTGATGGCGGAGACGGGGCGCAGGAGGGGGAAGGTGATGGACCAAAAGCGCCGCCAGGCGTTCGCGCCGTCGAGGGCGGCTGCCTCGTAGAGGCTGGTGGGGATGGACTGCAGGCCGGAGTAGAGGACGACGAGGTTGAAGGGGACGCCGATCCAGATGTTCGCGATGATCACCGAGGCCAGCGACCAGGACGGCGAGGTCAGCCAGTTCACCGGGCCGATACCGACGGCGTGCAGGGTGGCGTTGACGATGCCGGAGTCGCTGTTGAGCATCCACGACCAGGTCGACGCCGACACGATCAGCGGCAGCAGCCACGGGATGAGGAACAGCGCGCGCAAGGTCGCCGACAGCCGGAAGTGCTGGTTGAAGAACACCGCGAGCGCGAGACCGATGGCGTACTGGAAGACCAGGCACGCGCCGGTGAACACGGCGGTGTGCAGCAGGGCCGGGGCGAACGTCGGATCGTCCAGGACCGTCCGGTAGTTCGCCAGACCCGTGAACGGCGCATCACCCCGCACGAAGGAACGCACCGTGTAGTTGCGCAGGCTCAGGTCGAGATTGCGGTAGAGCGGATAGGCGTAGAAGAGGGCGAGGTAGAGGACCACCGGGGCGAGGAACGCCCAGGCCGTCCACTGCTGGGAACTGGGGCGGCGCCGCGCCCGGGGCGCGGCGGTGGGGGCCGCGCCCTGGGGGTCGGGGACCGGGCGCCGGTGCGGGACTTGTGTCGTGTGGCTCATCAACAGCCCCTGGGTGCGGTCACTTGACGGCGGACTGGGCCGAAGTCAGCGCGTCCTTGGGAGACTTGGACCCGCTGAGGGCGGACTGAACGGCCTTCCACAACTGCTCGGAGATCTTGGGGTACTTGGTGCCCAGGTCGTCACTGGTACGGCCCTTGGCCGCCTTGACGGCGTCCACCCAGGGCTTGAGCTTCGGGTTGGCCGCGGCCTGCTTGTCCTGGACCTCGGTGGTGGGGGCGACGTAGGACAGGGTGGTGTCGGTGTCGTACAGGTTCTGGGTGCTGGTCAGACAGGACACGAGCTTCTGCGAGGTGGTGTACCGGCCGGTGTCGTCCTGGACCGGCATCGTGACGAACTCACCGCCCGTCGGGGCCGCGGCGTCGCCTCCCGAGGCGGCGGGGACGGGGATGACGCCGTAGTCGAAGCCGGCCTTGTCGGCGTTCGCGAGCTGCCAGGTGCCGTTCTCGCTGAACGCGTAGTCGCCCGTCGCGAACTCCTGCCAGCTGGTGGTCTGGGTGTTGTTGAGCACCGAGTTGGGGGCGTAGCCCTTGGCCAGCCAGTCCTTCCAGAGGGCCAGCGCGGAGACCGCCTGGTCGGAGTCGAGTGCGGTCAGCTTGGCGCCCGAGCCCCAGAACCAGGGCAGGAACTGGAAACTGCCCTCCTCCGTGCCGATCGCCGAGAACGTGATGCCCTTCTTGCCCGCCGCCTTGACCTTCGCCAGCGCCGCCGTCAGCGACGTCCAGTCCTTGACCGAGGAGATGTCCACCCCGGCCCCCGTCAGGACCTTCTTGTTGTAGTAGAGGGCGAGGGTGTTGGCGCCGACCGGCGTGCCGTACGTCTTGCCGCCCGACTGGCCGGCGGCGAGGAGGTTGGGGTCGGCCTTGGATGTGTCGAGCTTGTTGTCGTCGGTGGTGGTGAGCACGCCCCCCTCGGCCAGCGTCGACACCACCGGGTTGTCGACGATGAGGACGTCCGGGGAGTTGCCCTGCTGCGCTGCCAGCAGCGTCTTGTTCGCCAGGTCGCCGGTGTCGAACGCCGTCCGCTTGATCTTCACGCCGGCCTTCGTGCCGCAGGCGTCGAGCAGCTTCGTCCAGGCCGAGTTCTTGGCGAACTGCGGGTAGGGGTCCCAGACGGTGAAGGTGCCGCCGCCGGAGCCCTGGGAGTCGGTGCTGCCCGAGCCGGAGGAGCAGGCGGTGGCGCCGACGGCGAGGGCCAGGGCGGTCACGGCGGCGGCGGTCAGACGACGCTGTCTGAAAGTGCTGTTCATCGCGGGTTCCTTCGTTCTGGGCATACGGGTGCCGGGGCAAGGGGTGGCAAAGGAAGGCGGTCAGGTTGTCGTAGCGGGTCCGGCGTCCGTGGTGGGCGTGGCTCGGGCGGGGCCGGTGCTGGCCCGTAGGGAAATGGGCGGGGTGAGGAGGTGGTGCCGGGGCGGCGCGTCGGGATGGCTGAGCCGCTCCACGAGCAGGTCGACGGCGAGTTGACCCATCTGCGCCGCCGGGACGTCGGCCGCGGTGAGCTGCGGGGTCACCGTCTCCGCCCAGCGGCCGGCCACGACTCCGGTGAGGGAGAAGTCGCGCGGCACATGGCGGCCGGCCTCGGCCAGGCCCCGGTAGAGACCGCCGAGCGCGGCCTCGTTCAGGGTGACCAGCGCCGTGGTGGCCGGGTCGTCGTGCAGGATGCGTTCCAGACAGGTCTGGCCCGAGGCCGCGTCGTCGCCACAGCAGTACGTGCGGACCGTCAGCCCGCGCTCGGCGGCGGCCTTCGTGAAGCCGTCCAGGCCTCGGTGCGCGGACTCGTACCCGGTGCGCAGCAGTTGCTCGGGACGGTTGACGAAGGCGACCCGGCGGTGGCCGAGATCCGCGAGGTGGTGGACGCAGCGCTCCACGAGTGTGGTGTGGTCGAGCCCCACCCACCAGCCGCCCTCGGGGCGAGCGGTACGGCCGATGGCGACGGAGGGGAAGCCGAGGGCCGCCAGGTGATCGACCCGGTCGTCCTGCAGCCTGATCTCCATCAGGATCGCGCCGTCGACCCGCCGCTCCCCGAGGAGCCGTTGGAAGGAACGGTCGCTGTCCACGCCGCTCGGCGACAGCAGCACGTCGTAGTCGTGGGCCGCGGCGGCCTCCACCACGCTGCCGATGAAATCCAGCTGCATTCCCGTGTAGTGGTTCCCGGCCGGCGGGAAGACCAGGCCGAGGGTGCTGGTCCGCCCGTTGGCCAGGGCGCGGGCACTGGCGCTGGGCCGGTAACCCAGCTCGTCGACCACCTGCTGGATCTTGCGGCGCGTGTCGTCCGAGACCGGGCGCTTGCCGCTCAGCGCGTAGGACACGGTGCTCCGCGAGACACCGGCCCGCCGGGCGATCTCACCGATGTTCACGGCAACTCCTTGCTCTAACCGGTTGGATACCTCGGAGAGGAAACCGTCGCCCGGTCGCGTGGCGCTGGGAAGGGTGGAGCGGCGACTGTCGGCTGTCGAACCGGTTCGCGTGAAGTGAAACTAGAAACTGGCCAGTCACCTGTCAACACTTCGGACAGCGCTTTCCGCGAAGACCCTGAATCCGTCGCGAATGGCACGGATTTCGTGTGTCGAGGGGATTGCTGGCCGCTTTTCCCGGTGCTAGCTTCGCCGAACCGGTTCGACCTGCTCTCCCTCCATCGCCCGGGCGCCACCGCGCTCGCCCCACCGGCCCGGCCGGGCTGACAGTGATGGCCCGGCGCCGGTCTTCCGAGGTGAGCGGGCCGGACCCTCTCCCCAAGGATTAAGGACGCGAATCCATGCCCCCTGCTGACAGATCCGCCCGGCGCCGAGGTCCGGCCGCCGTGGCCCTGACTCTCGGTGCGGGCCTGCTGGCCGCGCCGGCGTTCCCCGCGCAGGCGGCCACCCCCCAGCCCGCCGCCCGCTACACCTTCGACCAGGACGACGTCGCGTCGGGCAGGATCACGGACAGCTCCGGAAACGGTCTGACGGCGAGTCTGGTGAACGGTGACACAGCCCGGTCCGTCACGGGCGCCGACGGCGGCAAGGCACTCGCCCTGCCCGGCGGGGCGCCCACCTCGAACGGCGCGTACGTCCGCCTTCCCCGCGAAGTGGTCGGCGACGCGACGGACTTGACGGTCTCGGCCCGGGTGAAGTGGGACGGCGACAAGAACCCCTGGCAGCGGATCTTCGATCTCGGCACCAACACCACCCAGTACTTCTTCAGCACCCCGTACAACGGCGACGGGCTGTTCCAGACCTCGGTGACCACCGGCGGAGGCGGCTCGGAGGCGCAGGCCCTCGGCTACGCGACGCTGCCCGCGAACGTCTGGCGGACCGTCACCGTCACCCTGGACTCCGGCGCGGGCCGCCTCACCACCTACCTCGACGGCGCGGCGGTGTCGTCGACCCCGACCGCCATCAAGGCCAAGGAACTGCTGGACCGTTCGGCCACGGCCGCCGGCTACATCGGCAAGTCCTTCTATCCGGACCCACTGCTCAAGGGCTCGATCGACGACTTCGCCGTGTGGCACTCGGCGCTCAGCGCCGATCAGGTGGCCGGCCTGGTCGGGACGGTGCCGACCCTCCAGGACCTGTCGAAGACGTCCTTCGAGGTCCGCACCACCACCGGGACCGCCCCGTCCCTGCCCGTGTCCGTCCGCGCGTCGTTCTCCGACGGCTACGACCGGAACGCGCCGGTCACCTGGGACTCCGTGCCGTCCGACAAGTACGCCCGGCCCGGGACCTTCACCGTGGCCGGCACCGCCGCCGGGCGAGCGGTCGGGGCGAGCGTCACCGTGGTCCGCGAGGGGCAGCTGACCGTCGGCCTCGGCTCGGACACCGGCGCGTTCCACGGCGGCGCCTCCGGCACCCTCTACGGGGTGTACGGACCGGACGTCCCCACCAACAACCTCATCGAGGGCATGGGCCTGCGCACGGTCTCCACCAAGGCGCAGGACGGCCCGCAACACCCCGGCGCCGACGCGCTGGACGTGGTCAAACCGCTGGCCGACTCCACCAACGGTGATGTGTACATCTACATGACCGACATCCACCGCGGCTTCCCGTACGAGTGGCCGGGCAGCACCCCGCAGGAGAAGGTCAAGCTCTACAAGGAGAAGGTCGCGGAGCAGGTCGACCAGGTTCTGAAACTGCCGAAGCAGTACCAGGACAACATCGTCTTCGTGCCGTTCAACGAGCCCGAGGGCAACATGTTCGGCACCGGCGAGTGGAGCTACGACAAGGTCAGCTGGCTGAGCGATCCCGACGACTACTTCGCGGCCTGGGACGACACGTACAGGCTCATCAAGAGCAGGATGCCGGGCGCCCGGATCGCCGGCCCCAACACCAGCGTGCTCTACGACCAGGTGAAGGGGTTCCTCACTCATGCTCTGGCCGCCGACACCCTTCCGGAGGTGATCACCTGGCACGAGCTGAGCCACCCGGAGGCGGTGCGTGCGAGCGTCGCCAAGTACCGGGTGTGGGAGAAGGAACTGTTCAGGGGCACCGCCCGGGAGGGCACTCAACTGCCTGTCAACATCAACGAGTACGCCTTCAACTACCACACCTCGGTCCCGGGCCAGATGATCCAGTGGGTGTCCGCGATCGAGGAGTCCAAGGTCGACGCCGACATGGCCTACTGGAACATCGACGGGAACCTGTCCGACTCCGCGGTGCAGTCCAACCGGGGCAACGGCCAGTGGTGGCTGCTGCACTCGTACGCCTCGATGAGCGGGCACACGGTGAAGGTGACCCCGCCGTTCCCCGGCGAGAACTACCGTATGCAGGGCGTCGCCACGCTGGACGAGAAGAAGAAGCAGGCGCGGCTGATCTTCGGCGGGTCCACCGGGAAGGGCCACATCACCTTCGCGGACGTACCGAAGAAGCTCTTCGGCAAGCGTGTGCACGCCTGGGTGCGGGAGATCGAGTGGAGCGGGCAGATCGGCGACAGCTCCGGTCCGAAACTGCTCGCCGAACAGAACCTGAAGGTCGGTGAGGACGGCACGGTCGTCGTCGACTTCGGCGACGGCGCGCTGCCGACGCTGAAGGAGTCCTCGGCGTACGAGATCGTCCTCAGTCCGGCGGGGAAGGCGAAGGGCACGCAGTCGCCGCCGGTGCGCTGGCAGGCTTCGTACGAGGCGGAGGACGCCGCCCACACCGGGGCCGGCTACTCCAGGAACGGCCCGGAGGGCTCGACGACCAACGTGTCGAAGTTCTACACCTCCGGCGGCTACGACGTGGGTGGACTGCGTACCGGCTCGGACGTCACGCTCGACCTCACCGTGGACGTTCCGCAGGACGGCACCTACGACCTGAGCGTCTTCGCCAACTCCCTGAACACCTTCGACAAGGTGAAGGAGCAGGGCCCCACCAACGTGTTCCTCCGGGTGGACGGCAAGGCCGACAGCGAGCAGGAGCTGTACCTGCCGCTGGGCTACAAGTGGGTGGTCTGGGACCACACCGACACCAAGGTCCGGCTCACCAAGGGCAGGCACACCCTGACGCTCGCCGCGAAGAGCCTCGACGGCAAGCGCGCCACGAAGGGTGACGCCATCGTCGACCGCCTCACCCTCTCCCTCCCCGAGGCGTCGGCCGCGCGCCAGGTGTACGAGGGCGAGCTGGCCTGGCTGGGCGGCGGGGCGCGGCCCGTCTACGACCTGCCGAAGGGGGCCCACGTCCCCGCCACCGGCTCGGGCGCGGTCCAGCTCGGCAAGGACCGGACCGCCACGTTCTGGGTCTACTCCCCCGCCGACCGCGAGGCCACCCTCACGGTCGACACCCTCGAGGGCACGGGCGCCCGGCTCTCCGTCAACGGGCACGACGTCCTGCGTCTGGCCAAGGGCAGGAGCGCGGTCGCGGTCTCCCTCTCGGGCGGCGTCAACAAGGTGACGGTGAGCGGAGGTTCACCGACCACCCTCGTCGACCGCCTCACCGTCACTCCCACCGAGGGCACGCTCCCGACGCGTACGTACGAGGCGGGCGACGCCACTCTCGCGGGCTCGGCCACCCTCACCCCGCTCTCCCTGGCCACCGCCGGCACGGCGATCACCGGGATCGGCGGCGCGCCCGGCAACGGCAACACCGCGACGTTCACCGTCGCCGCCGACCGGACCGGCCTGTACGCGCTGCGCGTCCGCTACTCCAACCCCGAGCAGGCCGAGGCCACGCACTACAACCCGGATCCGCTCGCCCGCCACGCCGACATCAGCGTCAACGGCGGCGGGACACACCGCGTCGGCTTCCCGCACAGCTTCCACGAGAACAACTTCTGGGAGCTGACCGTCCCCGTCCAGCTGAAGAAGGGTCAGAACACGATCACCTTCCGCTCCGAGGAGCTGCCCAACTTCGACGGCACCACCTACGCGTCGGACACCTTCCCCGGCGTACCGCTCCGCTCGCGCTACGCCCCGCTGATCGACCGGATCACCGTGGCGCCGTACGCACGGGAAACGCGATGACGTAGACGCCGCCGAGGCGGCGAACGCCCGGGACCGGCAAGGCCGCCGGTCCCGGGCACCGCGTCGCCCGGGACCGGGATCCCACCGGAGTGAGCCTGGAGGGCCGCTCAGTGTTCGGTCTTCTGGAGTGTGGGCCCGGGGGTCCGGTCAGCCATCTGGTCGCCCGTGTCGCCGCTGTGGTGTTTCGCCCGCTGGATCTGTTCGTAGACGTGGGCGCGCAGTTCGGCGAAGCGGGGGCTGGAGCGGGTGTGCAGCTGGTCGCGTTCGTCGGGGAGGTCGATGGTGACGTCCTCCTGTACGACGGTCGGTGAGGTGGACAGGATGATGGTGCGCTGGCCGAGGTACACGGCCTCGTCGATGTCGTGGGTGACGAACAGGACGGTGACGCCGAGTTCGCGCCACAGGCGCCGGATGAGGTCCTCGAGTTCGGCGCGGGTCTGGGCGTCGACGGCCGCGAAGGGCTCGTCCATGAGCAGGACCTTCGGTTCGAAGGCGACGGCGCGGGCGATGGCGACGCGCTGCTGCATACCGCCCGACAGCTGCCAGGGGTAGGCCTGGTGGGCGTCGGCCAGGCCGACCACCTCCAGCGCGTGGTCCACGAGTTCCCGGGTCCGGGCCTTGCCGAGCTTCTTGCGGCGCAGGGGCAGGGCGACGTTGTCGCGGACGTTCATCCAGGCGAACAGCGAGCGCCCGTACTCCTGGAAGACGACCGCCATCCCGGGCGGGGGCCCCTCGACCGGGCGTCCCTCCAGGAGCACTTCGCCGTCGGTCGGGTCGAGCAGTCCCGCTATGCACTTCAGCAGCGTGGTCTTCCCGCATCCCGAGGGGCCGACGAGGCAGACGAGTTCACCGGCACCGATGTGGAACGTCAGGTTTCGCAGGGCTTCGACGTTGCGGTTCCGTCCGGTGTAGATCTTCCGCAGGTTGCGTACGTCGAGCATCGGGTCTCCGTTTCAGGGGGCGCGCCGGGCGCGGCGCAGGCCGTGGTACCAGGCCAGGACCCGGTTTTCGGCGAACCGGAAGAGCAGGGACAGGAGGAAGCCGAGGATGCCGAGCAGCAGGACTCCGCTCCACATCTCGGGGATGGCGAACGAGCGCTGGAACTGCACGATCGTGAAGCCCAGGCCGTTGCTGGCGGCGAACATCTCGCTGATGACCATGAGGATGATCCCGATCGACAGCGACTGGCGCATGCCGGTGACGATCTGCGGGCTCGCGGCGCGCAGTACGAGATGGCGCAGCCGGGCGGTGCCGGTGATGCCGTAGGACCGGCAGGTGTCGCTGAGCACCTCGTCCACGGCGCGGACGCCTTCGACGGTGTTGAGCAGGATCGGCCACACGCAGCCGCTGACGATGACGATCACCTTCATGGTGTCGCCGATGCCCGCGAACAGCATGATCACCGGCACGAGGACGGGCGGCGGGATGGCCCGAAAGAGTTCGAGGACCGGTTCGAGGACGTCCCGTACGGCACGCCGCAGCCCGACCAGCAGGCCGAGGCCCACTCCGACCACCACGGCGAGGAGGTAGCCGGCGGCGAGGCGCAGGAGGCTCGGGACCACGTCGGACAGCAGCCGCTCCCCCGTCCAGACCTTCCCGAAGGCCTCCAGGATGGTGGACAGCGGCGGGACGAAGAAGTCGGTGCTGTCGGCGGTGGCGTACCACCACACGGCGAAGAGGACGGCGGGCAGGCCCAGGGCCGGCAGGACGCGTCGCAGGACGGCGAGGACGGTCATGAGGCAGCCGCATCTGTGCGTACGGACTGGTGCCAGTGCAGTGCCCGTCGCTCGACCGCGCGCGCCACCAGGTTGACGGCGACGCCGAGCAGCCCGGTGACCAGGACCAGGGCGTAGACCTGCGGTACGGCTCCGGACGTCTGTGCGACGGCGATCTCGTGGCCGACACCGGGTGCGCCGATGACGAGTTCGGTGGTGACGGCGAGGATGAGCGCGACGGTGGCGGCCAGCCGTACGCCCGTCATCACGTACGGCAGGGCGGTGGGCCACATGACGTGGCGCAGCCGTCCCCAGGTGCCGAGCCGGTAGCTGCGGGCGGTGTCGTCCGCGACCGGGTCGACGTCCTGGATGCCGGCCAGGACCTGGAAAAGGACCTGCCAGAAGGCGGCGTACACGACGAGCAGCAGCTTCGACCTGAGGTCGGCGCCGTAGAGCAGGACGGCGACGGGGATCAGGGCGACGGACGGGATGGGGCGCAGGAACTCGATGGTGGAGGCGGTGACCGCGCGCAGGACCGGTACCGTGCCGATGACCAGTCCGGCGGCCACGCCCGCCACGACGGAGATGGCCAGGCCCAGGCCCCAGCCGGTGAGGGTGTCGCCGAGCGCGGTCCAGAAGGTGTTTTCGGCGAGCAGTTGCCACAGCGCGCGGAGAGTCTTCGAGGCCGGCGGCAGGTAGTCGGCCGACACCAGGCCGGTGTGCGGCAGCACTTCGAGTACGGCGACGAGGCCGGCGAGTCCGGCCAGGCCCCGCAGTGGGGCGACGGCCCGCTCCGGCAGCCGCCGGCCGGGGGCCTCTGAGGGACCGGTACCGGCCCCGGCGGGGCCCGCCGCCTCGGTGGTGAGCGCGGCGGGGGTCATGAGAACAGGGCGTTCAGGTCGGGCTCCTTGCCGTCGAAGAGGCCGTCCGCCTCACCGAGTGAGGCCAGCTTCCGCAGCGAGGCCATGTCGATCTCCGCGGGCCAGTTGGGCAGCGTGAGCTTGTTCAGGACATCGCCGCCGATCTTCGTATAGGTCGTGAGGGTCTGGCGGGCCTCGTCGGGGTGGTCGGTCGCGTACTGGAGCGACTCCCTCATGGCCTCGGCGAACTTCTTCACCAGGTCGGGCTTCTGCTTCACGAGCTTGGTGGAGGTGAAATAGGTCGCCACGGTGAGCTTGGGGTCCGTCTCGGCGAACGGCGAGGCCACCACACGGGCACCCTGCGCCTTGGCGGTCGTCATCGCGGGATCGCCCATCCAGGCCGCGTCCACGCGCCCGCCATCCAGCGCGGCCGGCATCTGGTCGAACGGCATCTCGACGAACTTGACCTTCGACGGGTCGCCCCCGGCCAGCCGCACCGACTCGCGCACCGTGGTGGACCCGATGTTCTGCAGGGTGTTGACGGCGACCGTGCGCCCGGCGAGGTCCTTGGCCGACTTGACCGAGCTGTCCTTCTTGACGGCCACCCCGGTGACGTCCGCCCCGACCTTGCCGTTGGAGGCCGCGCCGTTGACCACGGACTTGATCGGTACGCCCTTGACCTGGGCGATCATCAGCGACGTGGTGTTGCTGAACCCGAACTGGAACTGGTCGCTCACCACACCGGGGATGATCGCCGCGCCGCCCTGGGCGCTGACCATCTCCAGTTCGATGCCTCTGCTGCTGAAGAACCCCTTCTTCTGGCCCAGATAGAGGGGGGCGACATCGATGATGGGGATGATGCCGATCTTGACCTGTGTGGTCCTGCCCCCGTCCGAGGACGACGGGCCACTGTCCGCCGGGTCCGACGACCCGCACCCGGCCACGCCGACGACCATGATCACTGCTGCGGCAACCCCGAGAACACGCCTTTGCATGGGCCCCTCCTGGCGGAAGCAACGCTGAATGTGTGTACGCCCCGAGGTCACGGAGCGAGTAGAGCGGACCTGCGACCCTGATGTTGTGCACTTTCTTGACGGCCGCAATGTACACACCTACATTCACGCTGTCAGTACTCCGGACAAGACCGGCTCCGAAAACTTCGACGAGCCCGGCCATGGCCCAACGAGGCCCAGCCACAAGGGAGTTACGTCCATGCAGCTCCGCATGAGAATCCGTGGCCCCGTCCGCCCGACGTCCCTGTGACCTCGCCCGTTCCCCCTGACGCCGGGAGCCCGCCGGGCGGCCGTACCCTTTGCGACGTGCACGACGAGAACCCGCGGGCCGCCGAAGAGACCTCCGCCGCACCCCAGCCGCGCCCCCAGTCACTCCTGTTCGCCTTCTTCGGCAGCTACGTACTGGAGGAGGGGCTCGAGCACGTGTACTCGGGCAGCATCATCGAGGTCCTCGCCCGCGCCGGAGTGGGGGAACACGCCGTCCGGTCCACCCTCACCCGCATGGTCAACCGGGGTCTGCTGCGGCGTCAGCGCCAGGGACGCAGGATGCACTTCGGTCTGACCGCGCAGACGGAACAGATCCTCTGGGACGGCAAGCGGCGCCTGTGGCAGACCAGCGCCGTCAACGACGACTGGGACGGCACCTGGACGCTCCTAGGCTTCTCGCTGCCCGAATCCTGGCAGCGCCAGCGGCACGATCTGCGCTCGCGGCTCACCTGGTCGGGCTTCGGCGCCCTGTACAGCGGGCTGTGGATCGCGCCCGGTGACGTCGACGCCTCCGCACTCGTCTCCGAGCTCGGCCTCGCCGCCCACGTCAAAATCTTCCACGCCACGGCCGACGACGCCACCGACATCGGCCTGATGATCCGTGACACCTGGGACCTGGGCGGCGTCGGCGCCCGGTACGCCGACTTCGACAAGCGCTGGTCCGCCTGGTCCGGCACCGATTCCGGCGACCCGCTCGGCATCCGACTGCGTGTGATCAGCGAATGGCTGGACACGATCCGCGCGGACCCCCGGCTGCCCGCCCGCCATCTGCCCCCCGACTGGCCGGCCCGCGCGGCCCATGAGACCTTCCACCGCGTCGCGCGCCAGACCGAGGCCCCCGCCCACCGGATGGTCACCGACCTCCTGTCGACGCAGACCTGACACTCACCGGACGGGAGGCCCCCTCTCCCCGCACCGCGCAATGGTCACGTGTCGGCAAAATCGCCCACCTGTCACCCATGTGAAGTCACGATGACCCATTCGATCGAATCACGTCAGGGGAGTCATCAAGTGCCCATCAGACAGGTCAAGTTGGCGACGTTCCTCATCACGGCGGTGCTGGTGGCCGGATGCGGTGGCGGCAGCGACGGAGGCTCCGACGCGAAGGCCTCCCCCTCCGCGTCACCGTCCCCGTCCGTTTCGGCGTCCGACTCGACGCCGTCGTCCGCGCCGACGCCCGACCCGCTGGGCGCCGCTCAGTTGAAGTCGGCGGCGCTGTCCGGCACCGAGGTGAACGGCTTCCAGATCGCCGACTTCCCCGCGAAGCCGGCCGGCGGCGGCACCGCCCGCCCTGCGGCCTGCCAGCCCCTCGAGAACATGCGCACCGCCTCCCCGAAGCCGGCACCCAAGGAGTTCCTCGGCCTTCTCGCCTACGCCACCTCCGGCTCGCAGGCCGGCTCCGCCACCACCATCGGTCTGATGGCCTACGACCAGCCGGCCGCCGAGGGCGTCCTCGACGGCCTGCGCGCCGCCCTCAAGAAGTGCACCGCATACGAGGGCGGCGTTCCCGCCCGCACCACCGCCAAGGCGGCCACCGCACCCGACGCGGGCGACGACGCCGTCGCCTTCGACCTGCAGACCCAGGGCGACTCCTCGGACGCCTTCGTGGTCGTGCGCTGCGGCGCCACCGTCGTCCTGTTCTACACGGCGAGCGGCACCGGATCGTCCGCCGAGGTACCGGGTGAACTGGTTTCCGCGCAGATCACGAAACTTGCGCAGTCCTAGGGCGTGTTTCGAAAGTCCCGTCTGCCCGGCGACGCCTGGCACGCACGCTCGCCGCGTTGTCGGGCCTGCCCTTCGGGCAGACGACGCTACTTTCGAAACACGCCCTAGCCCTGCCTCACGCTCCGTACGGGTCATGGGCCGCAGCCCGTCGTTGCGGCTCGTGCCGTCCGGGTTGGCGTCGACGGCGGCCGGCGTGACAGGGTCGCCCGAGTCGTGAATGTGCTGTTGGTGAGAGGAAGTTCGTGGACACGCAGACCTGGGACGCACTGGCCGCCTCGATGAAGAACGCGTACACCGCGGGGCTGGCCGAAGGGGCGGTGCCCCGTCCGGTCATCATGCCGCTGGTCCGTGGGGAACTGGTCGGCCTGATCTGGCTGCGTGACGTCGAGACCGGCAAGGACGCGCTCACCGGCATCGCCCAGCTGTCGAACATCGCCGCCGCTGCCGGAGCCGACGAGGTCGTCCTCGCCTGGGAGACAAGGGACGTCTCCGCCGTCTGCGAGGTGCCGTCGAGGGACCCGGCGCCGTGTCTGAACATGGTGCACGCCACGCGGGACGGCCACACCCTGCACCAATTCCCCTACGCCGAGCAGGCCGCCGGCGACTCCCCCGAGGGCCCGACCGCCGTCGTACCGCAGTGGCTGCCCGCGCCCGAACCGCAGCGGGGCGGCGAACTGATCCCCCCGGTCCGGGCCGCCGTCGACTACTCCTTCGTCCCGCTCGAAATCGACCACCCCTCCCCCTTCGGCGTCACCGTCGTCCTCATGGAGGAGGACGGCTACAACGTGCGCCTGACCGAGGCCTTCGCCCTCTGACGACCGGCGCCGGTCGCCAACACTCCGCGACGCGCCCGGCGGTACCGGCGTGCCCGGCCTTGGGATCCGCGCCGGTTTCAATACACCCGGCGCCATCTGCCGCCCGAGCCCCCACACCGCCCGAACTGACCGGAAGTGATGCCAGCCATGACCGAACTGCCCACCGAACCGTCGGAATCCACGGTCGTGGTCACCGGAGCCACGGGCCGCCTCGGCGGACGCGTCGCCCGCCGTCTGGCCCAACGGGGCGTCGCACAGCGGCTGCTGGTGCGCGACCTCGACCGGGCGCCCGACCTGCCCGGCGCCACGGCGGTCCGCGGCGGTTTCCGCGACCACGACGCCGTCGTCCGTGGACTCGGCGGCGCGACGACCGTGTTCATGGTGTCCGCCTCCGAGAGCGCCGACCGGCTCGACCAGCACAAGGCGTTCGTGGACAGCGTGGCCGCGGCGGGTGTCGAGCACCTGGTGTACGTGTCCTTCTTCGGCGCCGCGCCCTACGCGACCTTCACGCTGGCCCGCGACCACTTCCACACCGAGGAGCACATCCGCACCAGCGGGATGGCGTACACCTTCCTGCGCGACAACATGTACGCGGAGTTCGTCCCGTTGCTGGCCGGTGCGGACGGTGTCATCCGTGGTCCGGCCGGGCAGGGGCGGGCCGCCTTCGTCTCCCAGGAGGACATCGCCGACGCGGCGGTCGCGGTCCTGACCCGTCCCGGCGACCACACCGGTGCCGTCTACGACCTGACCGGTCCCGAGTCCCTGACGCTGGACGACGCCGCGGGCATCGTGTCCGAGGTGCTCGGCCGCAGCGTCACCTACCGGCCCGAGACCGTCGAGGAGGCCTACGCCTCCCGCGCCTCCTACGGCGCGCCGCCGTGGCAGCTCGACGCCTGGGTGTCCACCTACACGGCCATCGCGGCCGGCCAACTCGACGGTGTCAGCGACGCGGTGCCCTTCCTCACCGGCCGCTCCGCGACGCCGTTGGCGGACGCCATCCGCGCCATCGCCTCGTAGCACCGGCGCCGGACACCGCGAGACGTCCGCGAGCGACGGGAGAGGTGACCGGCCTCCCGCGCGGGCCTCAGCGGCCCTTGCGGACCCGGGCCGCGGCTCGGGCTTCCGCGGTCTTGCGGGCCTCTGAGGCTTTGCGGGTCTCCTTGGCGGGCCGGCCCGGGCGGGTGCCGATGCCTCGGAAGGGGGCGTTGCCGGTGGCGGACTTCGTCTGGGCCGGGGGGCGCTTCGCGCCGGTGATGGCGGTCAGCTTCTCCTCGCC
>Ga0136846_1212815_pt1 | contig 14917 bp, 15 predicted proteins | sample HopSoiMetagenom2_FD_96841 | JGI IMG/M metagenome (GOLD analysis project Ga0136846, IMG submission 96841) | Grasslands soil microbial communities from Hopland, California, USA - 2 Assembly 2016 (version 4) | ecosystem: Environmental > Terrestrial > Soil > Grasslands | place: USA: Hopland...
CTGGGCGCCGCTGATCTGCGCAGCCTGGGCGGCCCTGGCGGTCTGGCTGGTGCACCTCGGTCCCACGCTCGCCCTGTCGCTGCCGGTACGGGTTCCTCGGGCGATCGCCGGTCGCGGTATCCGCCCCGACTGGGCGGCCGCGTTGGCGGGCACGGCCCCGGCGCCGGCAGGACGACGGTCACCGGCCCTCCGCCGTGGGCTCGTGGCAGTGGCGGGTCTCGCCCTTCTCGCCGTGGCCTTGCTGGTCGGCGTCGCGGCGGTCAACGCGCTCGTCTACACGCCGGAGGTGGCTGCGGAGGAGTACCTCGCCGCGGTGGCCGCCGCCGACCCGGAGGGCGTCGTCGAGCAGCTGCGCATCCCTCCGGCGTTGCCGGGCCCGCTGCTGGATCGGAACGCGCTCCGTAGCGACGACTTCACCGCCATCTCGGACGTCTCCGTCGGCAAGGCCGAGGTCTCCGGCGACCACGCAACCGTCCACGTGTCCTATCTGGTGGGGGACCGCACGGTCGACGACACCATCGAGCTCGTGACCGCGGAACCGCGGTACGGGCTGCTGCGCACCTGGAAGGTCGCCGAGGCTTTGCCCATGGTCGAGCTCATGCCGCAGCTCCCACTCGGTGCGGCGTTCGCCGGTCACCCGATGTCGGACGGCGGATATCCGGCCCTGCCCGGGCAGTACACGTTCCGCGCCGCGCCGCACCCGATGCTGACCGCCGAGGCGGTTCCGGTGCTCGTCACCACCGACGCGGTCGATGAGCCGCCGCAGATGGTGCCGGAGCTGAGGGACGGAGTGCTGGAGAGCGCGCAGCGGGCCGTGCTCGCGGAGGTCGAGCGCTGTGCCTCCCGCACCGAGCTGCCGGCCGCCGGCTGCGCGTTCCTCAGCAATTCCTGGAACCGCCCGGACCTCACCGACGTGACGGTGCACATCACGACGATGCCGACCTTCTCCTTCGTGCTGGACGAGTCGGGATCCCTGATCATCGTGACGGAGACCGAGGGGGAGCTCACCCTGACCGGAACGGAGACGGTGCCCTCCTTCTTCGGTGAACCCGAACAGCAGCGACCGTACGAGGACGACGTCACCTTCGCCCTGGACGGTTCGGTCATAGGCAGCGGCTCGGACATGGTGGTCACGCTCGAGTAAGGCCCCGGTTCCGCATGCGGCACCGGGTACGCGACGGCGGCATCACCGGTTCCGCGTCCTCGACGGTCCGGAAGGCAGCAGCCGGCGCACCCGGCCGTCGATGCGCTGGGCGTAGGAACCGCCGAACGCGAAGCCGCCAACCCTCAGCAGGCGCAGCAGATCCGGCAGCCGGCCGAAGTTTCCCGGGCGGAGCAGCAGGTCCTGAGGTTTCTCCGCTCCCACGGCCAGCAGGCGCGCGACGCCCGGGCGCAGGTCGGCGTCCGGCTTGAGGGGTTCGGGGTCGAGGTCGGTGGCAGGCGGCCCGTCGGTGAGCAGGTCGAGGACCGGGAGTTCCTCCCGCAGGATCCGGTCATGCAGCCGCCACACGATGGCGTCGCGCACCTGGTCGAGGTGCTGGAGGTCGTCGGACAGCTCGAACTCCCGCTTGAGGGTGGCCAGCAGTCGCGCCTCCTCCGCGGCCGGGTCGGTGCCGGCTCGTGGCGCGGTGGCCACGTCGACGAGCGACCGCGCGGCATCCAGCCGTCCCCAGGTCCAGTCGTTGAGCCGCCACCGGGCGCTCAGGAAGGCACCGAAGTTCGCGATCTGGTTGCCCGCCAGCTTGTCCCCGACCGGCAGCGCGTCGTCCTGGGGACCCGGCGTGTTCCCGCGCACGGCCCGGTTCATCAGGCGCCGCGTGCGCGACGCGGCGGGTCGCGCCTCGAGCACCCGCCGGCTCTGGTTGCGTGCGGAGATCATGTGGAACCGCACCGGGGTGGTCTCGGCGAGCGGGTCAGAACGCAGTGGTCCGGTCAGCAGCTCGACCGCCGCCAGGACGGCTTCGGTGGCCCGCTCCGGGTTCTCCTCGTCCTCCGCGGCGCCGACCAGGCAGCCGAGGAACGCACGTTCGTCCACGCCCTCGGCTACCCGGGCGATGGCGCGGGCCTGCTCGACCAGCCGACGCCACAGATCGTCGCGGTCGGGCCATCCCGGAAGCGGTTCCTGGGGCGCCCAGACCGTCTCGCGGACCAGTTCGACCAGTCCGTCGTCCGTGGTCACCGGCCGCAGCCGCGGCGCCGCCGCCAGCGCACGATCGGCATACGCGACCGCGAACTCGATGTCCCCGCGCACCTCGTAGAGCGCCTGCTTGATCGCGAGCCCTGGCTCGTCGAGTGAGCGCGCGGCGTCCAGCAGCAGCGACACGGTGCGGGCGAGTGACTGCGGTGAGCGCAGCCGGCGCAGCAACCCGGCCAGCTGGTCCACGTTCGCGCCTCCGGCGGGCGGCTGGTCCAGCACGAGCTGCTCTCGCACGCGGGGAAGTCGCGCCAGCAGGGGCACCTGCGCCGCGTCCAGCGGATCGCGGGTCACGTCGGCGAAGCTCAGCGGATCGGCGCCGAACACCGGCTGCGGATCGATCCAGAGTGCGCGGATCCGGGCCGCCTCCGTGGCGCCGGCGCGGTCGCGGTAGGCGTCGGCCGAGGCGAGCGCGCGCTCGTAGAGAGCCCGCATGAAGTCCGCCCGGGTGTCCTTGGACGGCACCTGTCCGAGGGCGTACTCGAGCACTTGCTGAAGCCCCTGGCGACCCCGGGTGTCCGCGTTGAGGCGCTCGAGTGCTTCGAGGTCGTCGGCCAGCCGCTCCGTGCCGCCTTGCAGGGCTTTCGCCCGATCGATCGTGTCCACCATGCCGGGCCGGGTCCCCGACGGCTGTTCGGGCGGCGCGAAGGGAATCGGCTGCAGATACAGCAGCCATCGGTCGACGACGCGGTCGGCCGGCGCCGCAGCGATCGACCGGACGGCCCAGGCGACCGGGATGTTGTCCAGCACCCCGCCGTCGATGACGAAGTCGCGGTCGAGGCCGGCGGGGCCGGGAGGCCGGGACTCGCTGTAGGAGCCGTAGTGGGTCGGCGGCAACGGCGGCCGGACGCCTGCGCCCGGGGCCGTACTCCCCTCGGTGAAGCCGATGCTCGCCGGCTCGAACGCCCCCGGGAACGCGGAAGTGGCGCGGGCCGCGTACGAGAGGCGGTCCAGCGCCGCGGGGTCGGCGGGGGCTTCGGGACGGAATCCGAAGCCGGTCCGCTCGCTTTCCGCGTGCCGGTCCGGAGCGTCGGGAGGACGGTTCTGGAACCGGAACCAGGCCCGGTTGCGGCCCTCGACGATGGGTGGCCCGAGGTCCTGGAACCGCGTACGGCGGGCCGGGGTGAACAGGGTGCACGTGAGGATCGCATCGAGCCGCGGAATCCTGTCGATCGCCGGCGGTTTTCCGCCCTCCACCAGCTTCTGCATCTTCGGAGCCAGTTGCCCGTAGAAATTCTGGTCGCCGTCCAGGGGTGACACCGGGGGGCGCCCACCGCCACGCCGGACCAGCTTGCCCAGGTCGCCCAGCTGCAGCCAGAGGTTGCGGATCCGCCGGTCGAAGGGAACGCCGTGGACGACGCTCACCCCCATCAGCACGCTGTTGAGCCCGCCGGCGCTGGCACCCGCGACCACGTCGACGGCCACCGAGCCGTAGCCGTTGGCCCGCAGGAGGTTGCGGTAGATCGGGTCGCCGTTCTCCTCCAGGGCCAGGCGCAGCTGGTCGATCTCGCTGCACGCGCCGCCCATCCACACGGCCAGGCTGACGCCGCCGCGCATGCACAGGGCGAGCCGCAGCTCGGGCGCGGGCGTCATGGCTGTGCGGGGGCGGCACAGCGCCACCCGATCGCGCGGACGGTTCGACGGAACGAGCCGGTCATGAGCCCCCCAGCGGCACTCGCCCGGTGGGTTCCGTAGGGCGGAGGAGGGCAGGGTGCCGACGAAAGGGTGTCGAAGCTCCGCGCCGCGCAGTGCGGGTGCCGCCGTCGTGCCGGTCGCTTTGTGCGGTGCCCACCGGTGTGTTCCGGCAGTCGCGACTCCCTGCCACCAAGGAGCTGCCGACAGTCAGTTCATCGGTACGGTCCGCCACGCTGCGATGAGTTCTCATCCGCCCCGGCGTCGGATGCAGGAACGGGCCGCGTGTGCCGCCCGTGCCGAACCCGCAGAGGAGACTCCCGTGCGAATTGGTGGCCGTGCGCTGAGCTTCAGCGCCGAGGAGGGCGCGCGATGAGGCGCATCGTGCTGATGATGTCGGTCTCGCTCGACGGCTACATGGAGGGGCCGGGTCGCGACCTCGGCTGGCACCTGGTGGACGACGAGGTGCACGACCACTTCAACGAGGTGCTCGGTGCCATGGGCGCGTTCCTCGACGGCCGGGTCACCTACGAGCTCATGGCCGAGTTCTGGCCGACGGCGGACAGCGATCCCGAGAGCCCGCGGCCGATGGTCGAGTTCGCCCGGATCTGGCGGGACATGCCCAAGATCGTCTATTCGCGCACGCTCGAGAAGGCCCACTGGAACGCCACGGTGGTGCGGGAGGTCGTTCCGGCGGAGGTGGCGGCGCTGAAGTCTCAGGACGGCGGCGATCTCGCCCTCGGCGGAGCGGGTCTCGCTGCGACGTTCCTCCGCCACGACCTCGTCGACGAGTTCCGCCTGTACGTCCATCCGCTGGTGCTGGGCGCCGGGACGCCGCTGTTCCCCCGGTCGGAGACCCCGCGCCCCCTGCGGCTGGTCGAGACCCGGACCTTCGGCAACGGCGTCGTGCTGCTGCGCCACGAGCGCACCCGCGCCGCCGCGGACGGCTGACGACACGCGACTCGGCGCCGGCGGCGACGGCCACCGGCGCCGCGCGCCGTCGGGATGCCCGGGCGGGATCAGGGCTGCTGGAGGACGCCGAACGTGTTGCCGTCGCGATCGGCCAGCGTGGCGATGAGCTTGCCGCCGCCCACGTCGGTCACGCTGCCCTGGAGCGTGGCGCCACGGGCGGTCAGCTCCGCCACCGTCTGCTCCATCGACTGGACGTGCCAGTAGCCAACCGGTCCGGTCATGCCCCGCTTGTGCCCGTTCGGGTCCAGGCCGACGTCCTGGCCCGCCACCCGGAAGCCGACGTAGTAGGGCTCGTCCATGATCGGGGCGGCGCCCAGCAGGGCGCTGTACAGCTCGCGCGCCGACGCGAGGTCGGTCACCGGGTAGATGACGGTCTGCATGCCGGCGGTCGTGACACCTGCGGTCATCGTGGTCTCCTTCCGGGGGTGCGTGACCCCGACTCGGTGTGGTTCGTCACCTACCTGACGGATTCCGGGCGAGGGAGGTAACGGTGACCGCACCGGACTGGCTGGCGGTTCGTTTCGAGGAGCACCGCGACCGCCTGCGCAGCGTGGCCGTCCGCATCCTCGGCTCGCCCGCCGACGCCGAGGACGCCGTCCAGGAGGCGTGGCTGAGACTCAGCCGCACGGACGCCGACGGCGTCGACAACCTGGGGGGCTGGCTGACCACCGTCGTCGGCCGGATCGCGCTGGACATGCTGCGGAGCCGGGCGGTGCGCCGTGAGCTGCCGGAGGACGCCGCGCCGGAGGGGTTCGTGGAGGACGGCGCGGGCCCCGAGCACGAGGCGGAGATCGCCGACTCGGTGGGGGCCGCGCTACTCGTCGTCCTCGACACCCTCTCGCCGGCCGAGCGGCTGGCGTTCGTCCTGCACGACACCTTTGCTGTGCCGTTCGAGGAGATCGGCGCCGTCCTGGACCGGTCGCCGCAGGCGGCCAAGCAGCTCGCGCACCGCGCGCGGCAGAAGGTGCAGGGGCACGACCGGACGGGGGAGGCCGACCCCGCGCGCCGCCGTGCGGTCGTCGATGCGTTCCTGGCCGCCTCGCGGAGTGGCGACTTCGCGGGGCTGGTCGCCCTGCTGCACCCCGGCATCCGGCTCCGTGCGGATGCAACCGCCGTGCGGATGGGCTCCCCCGAGGAGGTGCTGGGGGCGGAGTCGGTGGCGGCCGTCTTCTCCGGGCGGGCGCTCGCCGCGCGCCCCGCCCTCGTCGGCGGTGCGATCGGCATCGTGTGGTTGGTCGAGGGGCGTCCGAAGGTGGCCTGGGCCTTCACCGTCAGGGACGGCCGGGTGCAGTCCATCGAGATGATCGCCGACCGGGCGCGCCTGGAGGACCTGCAGATAGGCCTTCTCGACTGAGGGTGCGCGGCGTCGTACCGATCGTCAGCCGTGCCATCAACAGCCCCGCCACGAGCGCGCCCGTCGCGTTGAGGAGGGCGTCCAGCGGCGAGACGACCCGGCCCAGCGGAAGCAGCCGCTGCAGCAGTTCGATGCTCGAGCCGGTGGCGAGGCCGGCGCCGAGGAGGCGGCCTGGCGTGCCGAGTGCCGGCCACCGGAGCACCGCGAGCCCCGCTGGCACGGCGAGCAGCGCCAGGTTGCCGGCCAGCTGGACGAGGGTGTCAGCAGAGCCCAGCCCGGAGGTGTACCAGCGCAGCTCCGTGAGGGGGGAGCCCCAGGCCCAGCCCTGGCCGGTCGGCAGCAGGGTCACCACTGCCACCAGGGCGAGAGCGGCGGCCAGCGCGGCGGTCAGGGCGGTGGTCCGGCCGGCGCCCTGTCGGTTGTCCGTCGACGGGTGGCGCGCCGTCACGGCAGGCCCGGAACGACCCACGACGACTGCTCGACCAGGGCGCTGACCGCTGCGGCGCCGAGGGCGTCCACCTCCCCGGCCACGACCTGCAACGGCACGGGTTCGCCGGAACGGAGCAGCCCGCCCAGCCGCCGTGCCGTGGTCGCCACCCGCGCTGCGCCGGCGTCCTCCGGGGGCGCGTCGACGGCGGTCACCGGTCGCCACGGGTCGCCCACTTCGTCGGACAGCCGGGGAAGCCGGCGCAGGAGGTCGGCGCACCCGGCGGCCAGCCGCCACCACCGGCCGGACTCGAGTTCCGTCGCGCCTCCGGTGCCCGCCGTGGCCCAGCGCAGCAGCCGGACCACGTCCTGCCACACCACGTCGGAGACGACGCAGCGCACCGCCGAGGGTTCGGCCGGCCGGTGGGCCAGCACGAGTGCGGAGGTCGTCTGGGGATCGAAGAGCCAGCCCCGGGGATCGTCGTCCATGCCGTCGACGTTCCGCCCGGCACCATCCGACCGGCTGGGCACAGCCTGTGGTCAGCCTGTCAGAACCCCGGTCGGTGGCGCCGACACCCCGGCGAGAAGCACAGCGAGACATACAGCGAACACACAGGGTGCGTACGACCCGGGTCCAGACGGGTCGATCAGGGTGATGATCCAACCCCGATCCGAGGAGCACCGTGAACGACGAGAAGGACACTGGGAGCAGCGGCTCCCGCTGGGAACAGGCCGACGCCGCGTCCGGGACGTCGGCGGCCGGGGCGTCCGGCGCACCGGAGACCCCGCCGCCCGCCGGCTGGGCCCTGACCGAGGCGCCCACCGCGGAGCTTCCGCACGCGGCGCAGGGTCTGTCGGCCGACGTCCCCTTCGTCGCCCAGGGAGCCTATCCGGCCGGTGGCGCATACCCGGCCGCGCCGCCGCGGAGGAGTCGGCTGCGGAAGCGTGCCGCGGTGGCCGGAAGCGGGGCCGCCCTGCTCGTGGCCGGCGGCGTCGGCGGCTTCGCGCTCGGCCACGAAGCGGCGGGAAACGGCGTTCCCGAGACCTCGGTGGTCCAGGACGGCGACACCGGACACGGCGGCGACGGCTTCCCCGGGCGGCCCCGGTTCGGGGACCGAGGCACCCCACCGGACCTCGACGGCGACGGCACCCCCGGCGGCCCGGGGGCGGGCCACGGCCACACCGGCGACGGGACCTTCGGCGACGGCGCGACGTGACCACGCTTGCCGTGCCCGGTACGCCGATGCCGACGCCCGTCGCCGCGCCCCCGTCCGGCCGGGCGCGGGTCGACGCGGCGGTGCGCGCCGGGGCCGCTGCCGCGCTCTGGATCAGCCTGGCCCTCGTCTCCTACTGGTGGGCGGCGGGCGGTGGGGTGGGTGACCTGGGAAACCGGGCCGACGGCCTCACCTCCCTGGGTCGGCTGACCGGGCTGCTCTCCGCCGACCTGCTCCTCGTGCAGGTGCTGCTGATGGCCCGGGTGCCCGTGCTGGAGCACGCCTACGGGCAGGACCTGCTGGCCCGGAAGCACCGGCTCGTCGGCTTCACGTCGTTCAACCTGATGCTCGCCCACCTCGTGCTCATCACCTGGGGATACGCGGCGGGCGAGCTGCGCCGGACGCCGGCCACGCTGTGGGACCTGGTCACGCACTACCCCGGGATGCTGCTCGCCACGGCCGGCACCGTCTGCCTGGTCATGGTGGTCGTCACCAGCGTCAAGGCAGCCCGGTGGCAGCTGCGCTACGAGTCGTGGCACCTCATCCACCTCTACGCCTACCTCGGGGTCGGGCTGGCCCTGCCGCACCAGCTGTGGACCGGCCAGGAGTTCCTGCACTCGTCCGCGGACACCCTCTTCTGGTGGGGGTTGTGGGCACTCGCGGCCGGCTCCGTGCTCGTCTACCGGGTCGCCCTGCCCCTGTGGCGCAGTGCCCGCCACGCCCTGCGGGTGACCTCGGTCGTGCGTGAGGGCCACGGCGTCGTGTCGGTGTACATGACCGGCAGACAGCTCGACCGGCTGGGCGCCGAAGCAGGTCAGTTCTTCACCTGGCGCTTCCTCAACGGACCAGGGTGGACCCGCGCCCACCCGTACTCCCTCTCGGCCGCGCCCGACGGCCGGAGCCTGCGGATCACCGTCAAGGAGCTCGGCGACGGCAGCGCGGCGCTGCGCTCGGTGCGACGGGGCACCCGCGTGCTGGTCGAGGGGCCCTATGGCCGCCTCAGTGCCCGCGCCCGCACTCGCCGTCGGGTCGCGCTCATCGGTGCCGGCGTCGGGGTCACCCCACTGCGGGCACTGGCCGAGGAGCTGGAGTACGCGCCGGGGAACGCCGTCCTGTTGTACCGGTTCTCCGACCGGCCGCTCTTCGAACGGGAGATCGCCACTCTGGTCCGCGAGCGGGGTCTGCAGGTGCTGATGCTGCCCGGTCACCGCCGGGCTCCTGGCTCCTGGCTCGGGGCGGGTGTCGGCCCCGCCGACGACCTGACCGCCCTGCGGCACTGGGTGCCCGACATCGCCGAGCGCGATGTGTACGTCTGCGGCCCGGAAGGGTGGGCCGAGGACGTCCGCCGCAGCACCGAGGCCGCCGGCCTGCCCCCCGACCGCTTCCACGTCGAGAGCTTCGGATGGTGACCCCATGAAACGCATAGTCCTGTGGTTCATGACCACCGCGACCATCGTGGTGCTGCTGTTCGGCTACTCGACCTCGACGTCGGGCCCGGCGGCCGTGGGCGGGCAGTCCAGTGCCGTCGCGTCGGGCAACCCGGTGAGCAGTGGGCGCACCAGCACGTCGTCGTCCACCGCCGTGAAGGTGACCGGGCCGACCGTGTCCACCCGGTGGGGCGACGTGCAGGTGGTGATCACCGTGGACGGGTCGACGATCACCGACGTGACAGTGCCCGTCTACCCGAATGGCAACGGCAGGGACCAGCAGATCAACTCCTACGCGCTGCCGATCCTGATCAAGGACACCCTCGACGCGCAGAGCGCCGACATCGACATGATCACCGGCGCCACCGTGACCAGCGGGGGTTACCTCCAGTCGCTGCAGGGCGCGCTCGACCAGGCGGGGCTGTGAGCGGACGGTTCTTCGACGCTCGTAGGCAGCGGTGAGAGCGCGGTCCCCTCCGTGCGGTGACCGGCGGTTTCCGGCCGATGAGATGCTGACCGGGTGGGCACGGACAGCGGGGCGGACCGAGCCCGTGGGTGAGCGCATCGCGCTGGTCACCTCCGAACGGGGGCTCCCGCTGGATCCCGATCTGGCGCCGGCGACGGCCGGGCTGCGCGAGGCCGGTCTCGATGTGGACGTCGTCCGCTGGGACGACCCGGCCGTCGACTGGGCCGCCTACGCGCTCGCCGTCGTCCGCTCCTGCTGGGACTACGCGTGGCGGCTGGAGGAGTTCCTGTCCTGGGCCGCAGGTGTGCCGCGCCTCCGGAACTCCGTCGAGGTGCTGCGCTGGAACACCGACAAGGTGTACCTCCGCGACGTGGCGCGGGCCGGCCTGCCCGTGGTGCCCACCGTCTGGAACCCCACGACGGCGGCCGAGCTGCCCGAGGCGGGGGAGTGGGTCGTCAAACCGTCGATCTCGGCCGGCTCCCGGGACACCGCCCGCTGGATCGACAGCGCCGCGGCGCTCGCCCATGTCGCCGAGCTGACCGCCGGCGGGCGCACCGCGATGCTGCAGCCCTACCTGGTGAGCGTCGACGAGGCGGGGGAGACCGCGATGCTCTTCCTGGGCGGCCGCTTCTCCCACGCCGTCCGCAAGGGCCCACTGCTCAAGCGAGGCGAGGGCGTGCGGCAGGACCGGAACAGCCGCGGCGACCTGCGACCGGTCGAGGCGACCCCGGCGCAGCGCGAGATAGCCCAGTCGGTGTTCGACGCCGTGGGGGACCTCGTCCCGGACGCCGCCCCGCCGCTGTACGCGCGCATCGACCTCGTCGAGGACGGCGACGGTCGGCCGGTGCTACTGGAGCTCGAGCTGACCGAGCCGAGCCTGTTCCTGCCGCAGGCGCCGGACGCGGTAGGCCGGTTCGTTCACGCGGTCCGCGCCGAACTCTGATCTCAGCGGCCACCCACCCCGTCCAGGAACCGGCCGACGAGGGCTGCCACTTCCTCCGGCCGCTCCAGTGCCGGCAGGTGCGCGGCGTCGGCGATGTCCGCACGGACCGCTCCCGGTATCCGCTCGACCAGCAGGTCGGCCGCCATCCGGATGTCGGGCAGGTCGAGGCTGCCGACCACCACGAGCACCGGCACGGAGATCTCGCCGAGCCGGTCCACGGCGGGCGGGTCGGACGGCCGGTCGGTGCCGAGGCCCGAGTGCTCGTTCTCCAGGGCGATGCGGTTCATGGCGCGCACGAGGTCGAGCACGCCGGGCCGTAGGCGGTCGCCGTCCGGGTCTGCCAGCCACATCCGGGCCTCGGCGTCGGCGACCGCGTCGAGGTCCCCTGCTCGGTTCGCGGCGACGACTTTCTGCCACAGCGCGGGCGGCTCGCCGTCGGGATCGTGGCCCGAGACCACGGCACCGAGCAGCACGAGGCTGCCGACCAGCGCCGGGCGGGCGAGGGCCAGGTCGAGCGCGACCCGTCCGCCGAGGGACGCCCCCACCAGGTGGACCGGTTGGTCGGCGAGGGCGGTGACCACGGCGGCGAGGTCCTCGACATGGCTGAAGTCGCCGCGGGGCAGGGCGGAGCGGCCGTAGCCCCGCAGGTCGTACCGGATCACCCGATGGTGGGCCGTCAGCTCGGGCATCAGCGGGCCCCACATCCGGGCATCGGCGATGCCGGCGTGGACGAGCACCACCGGCGTCCCCGTTCCGGCGACCTCGCAGACGAGCCGGGCGTCGCCGGACACGACCTCGGTCGTCGGCGCGGTGGCGGTCATCGGGCGAGGTGCAGCCGGAGTGCGTCGACCACCATGCGGTGGTCGTCGATCTGGGGCAAGCCGGAGACCACGACGACGCCGACCGGTCCGACCGACCGCACGAGGATCGGAATGGCGCCGCCGTGGGCGGCGTAACGCTGCGGATCAAGGCCGAACTTCTCCTCGAACGTCGTGCCTGCCGCCCGCGCCGACTCACCCACGTACAGGCTGCTGTGCCCGAACCGGTTCACCACCCGGGTCTTCCGCCGGATCCACGAGTCGTTGTCCGGCGTGGCGCCCGGCAACGCCGCGTGGAAGAGCTGATGGCGGTTCCGGGTGATGTCGACGGCCACCGGGAGGTTCTCGCGACGGGCGCGGGCGACGAGCGCCGAGCCGAGATCCCAGGCGTCGTTCGCCGTGAACGAGGAGAACTGCAGCTCCTCCTCCTGGGCGGCGAGCTCGGCGAGGGGCAGGAGGGAGTCGGCCATGGCTCCTTCCTACCGGGCGCGCGCCGGATCCGGATCAGTCGGTCTCCGGTGCCCGGACTGCGAGGACGGGGCAGGGCGCCCCCAGGAGGATGCGCTGCGCGTTGCTGCCGAGCAGGGCCTTCCCGACGGGGGATCGGCGGTGCATGCCCACGACCAGCAGGTCGGCACTCACCTCGGTCGCGACACCCAGGACGGCGTCCGAGGCGGTGCCGTTGCCGATCTCCGGGTGGCTGATCGAGTGCGGCACCCCCTCCGCTTCCAAGCGCGCCGTCACGGCGTCCAGATCGAGCTCGTCGGCGGCGGTGGGGCGGGTGTACCCGGCCGAGTCGACCACGTTCACGACGACGATGTCAGTCGCCCGCCACCGTGCCTCCCGGAGCGCCTCGGTGACCGCCAGGTACCCGGTCGGGTCGGGCACGTAGCCGACGACGACGGTCACGAAGCGACCTCCTCCTTGATCGGAGGCGGCGGGAGGGCTCCGGTCATGATGCCGACGACCTCGTTCATCGTGTGGTCCTGCGGTCGCACCACCGTCGCGCGGCGGCCGAGCCGGTGGATGTGGATCCGGTCGGACACCTCGAAGACCGCAGGGATGTCGTGGCTGATCAACACCACCGGGATGCCCCGGCCGGTGATCCGCTTGATCAGATCGAGCACCCCCTTGGACTCGCGGACGCCGAGCGCCGCCGTGGGCTCGTCCATGATCACGACCTTGCGGCCGAAGGCGGCGGCGCGGGCCACTGCGACGGTCTGCCGCTGGCCGCCGGAGAGGCTGTCGACCGGCTGGGTGATCGACTGCAGCGTGGTGATGCCCAGTTCGTCCATCTGCTGGCGGGACTGTTTGCGCATCTCCTTGGTGTCGATCATGCGCAGGACCGAGCCCAGCGGGCCCTTCCGCTTGATCTCCCGGCCGAGGAAGAGATTGGTGGCGATGTCGAGCGCCGGTGCCATCGCCAGGTCCTGGTAGACCGTCTCGATGCCGGCCTGCTGCGCGTCGTGCGGGCTCTTGAAGTGCACCGGCTGCCCGTCCAGCAGCACCTCTCCGGCGTCGGGGATGACGTCGCCCGAGAGCACCTTGATGAGACTCGACTTGCCGGCGCCGTTGTCGCCGATGACCGCGAGCACCTCCCCGGCGCGGAGGTCGAAGTCCGCGCTGTTGACGGCGGTGACGTGGCCGTAGCGCTTGACGATGTTGCGGGCCTCCAGCACGGTCTCGCTCATCGGGCCTTCCTCCGGGTGACGGCGTCGAGGGCGACGGCGGCGATGACGAGCACGCCGGTGACGATGTTCTGGTAGAGCGGGTCGATGCCCGCCTGGGTCAGACCCGACTGCAGGACCAGGACGATCAGAGCGCCGAGATAGCTGCCCAGGACCGTGCCCCGACCGCCGAAGAGGCTGGTGCCACCGATGACGACCGCGGTGATGGTGTCGAGGTTCGCGGTCGGAAAGATGTTCGGCGAGGTGGCGGGGCTCCGGCCGAAGGACTGCAGGGCCGCCAGGCCGTAGAGCAGGCCGGCGAGCACGTACACCGAGAGCAGGACCCTCCGGACGTTGATACCGGTGCGCTTGGCTGCCAGGTCGTTGTTGCCGACGGCGTAGACGTGCCGCCCCCAAGAGGTCCGCGTGAGCGCGAAGTGCAGTATCGCCACGCTCAGCAGCACGACCACGACACCGAACGTGATCTGGAACTGCCCGAACAGGTACCCGCCGTTGTGGAGGAACGTCAGGAACCCGTTGTCGACCAGCACCGTCTCCTTGGTGTAGAGCCGCGAGACCGACTGCAGGATCGTCAGCATGCCCAGCGTGACGATGAACGGGGGCAGGCCCAGGCGGGAGATGATCAGCCCGGAGATCAGGCCGAGCACCCCGCACAGGAGGATGCCCACGAGCGCCGCGAGGGGGTGGGTGGTGCCTTCGGATGCCAGCCTCGCGATGACCAGTGACCCGAGCACCATGATGGCGCCGTTGGCCAGGTCGATGCCGCCGGTCAGGATGATGATCGTCTGTCCCAGCGCGAGGGTCCCGACGACCACGGACTGCTGGAGGATGAGCGAGGTGTTGTCCACGCTCAGGAAGTTGTCGGTGAAGATCGAGAACGCGATGATCAGGATGATCAGCGCGCCCAGCGGTCCCAGCACGGGGTTGCGGAAGATGTGATCGGTGATCGTGGCGGCACGGGTGCCGGATGTATCTGGGGCTTCGGGGGCTTCTTCTTCCGCTGTTTTCAGCGAGCCGGCCATGTCGGACGCCTTTCCTGTCGCCGAGTGCTGGTGGGATGCGGACCGGCGACGCCCCCCACGACGCCGGTCCGCAACGCGGGTCAGGGCTTGTCGCCCCAGCAGTTCTGCAGACCCCAGGTGGTGTCCTTCGACTCGAGGCCCGCAAGCGGCTTGTCGGTGACCAGCTGGACGCCGGTGTCGATGTAGCCGGTGTCAGGAACCTTCGGCTTGGTGCCGTCCTTGGCGAAGGCAACCGCGGCGTCGACCCCGGCGATGGCCATCTTCGAGGGGAACTGCATGACGGTGGCCGCGATCTGGCCGTTCTTCACGGCAGTCACGCCGGCGCAGCCTCCGTCGATGGAGCCGACGATGACGGAGTCGGTCTTGTTGGCGTTCTTCAGGGCCGTCGCGGCGCCGATCGCCGCCGGTTCGTTGATCGTGTAGACGGAGTTGATGTTCGGGTTCTTCTGCAGCAGGTTCTCCATGGCCGTCTGGCCCTTGCCCTGGTCACCGCTGGTGTCCTGCTTGCCGGCGATCTCCGGGCTGCTGTCGGTGAGGCCCATGCCCTGGAGGAAGCCGGCGTGCCGCTGGTCACCCACGGAGACGCCCGGCTGCAGGTCGAGCATGGCCAGCACCGGGGTCGTGCCGGCCAGCGCCGCCTTCACGTAGGCGCCCTGTTGCTGACCGGCCTTGGTGTTGTCGGTGGCCCAGGTGGCGTCGACGCCCTTGTTGCCGTCGGTCTGGGTGTCCAGGGCGGCGACGAAGATGCCCTTGGACTGGGC
>Ga0136846_1215966_pt1 | contig 14915 bp, 16 predicted proteins | sample HopSoiMetagenom2_FD_96841 | JGI IMG/M metagenome (GOLD analysis project Ga0136846, IMG submission 96841) | Grasslands soil microbial communities from Hopland, California, USA - 2 Assembly 2016 (version 4) | ecosystem: Environmental > Terrestrial > Soil > Grasslands | place: USA: Hopland...
CGAGGGTCGCCATCTCGCGGTCCGTCCACGTGTCCATCTCAAGCCCGGACGGCCTCCCAGCCTTGGGCGGGCCACGGTTCGCAGCGGAGCGGCCGGTCCTCGCGGTACCCGAGCGCGTAATCGGCCTGGATCAGCGTGTGCAGCTGGCTCGTCCCCTCGTAGATGACGGCGGCCTTCGAGTTACGCAGGTAACGCTCCACCGGGAACTCGTTCGAGTAACCGTTGGCGCCGTGGACCTGGATCGCGTCGAGCGCACTCTGGACGGAGTGCTCGGTCGCGTGCCACTTCGCGAGTGACGTCTCACGCGTGTTCCGCTTGCCCTGGTTCTTGAGCCACCCGGCCCTCCACACGAGAAGACGGCCCATCTCGGTCCCGGCGACCATCTTGGCGATCAATTGCTTCACGAGTTGGTGGTGGCCGATCTCGTCGCCGAACGTGCGCCGCTCGTGGGCGTATTTGACGCTCGCATCGATGCACGCCTGGGCCAGACCGACAGCGCCCGCCGCGACCGTGTAGCGGCCCTGATCGATGGCGCTCATCGCGATCAGGAAACCTTCGCCCTCCTCGCCGATGCGGTTCTCGGCGGGCACGACGACGTCGTCGAGATTGATGAGGCCCGTGTTACCGGCACGGATCCCGAGCAGGTCGGCCAGGTCCATCGACTGCTCGGCCTGATGGAGTCGCCCTTCGCGAACCTGCTCCTCGGCCGCCGGCCGACACGGTTCACGTCGATGTCGCCGTCCGCGCGCGAGCGGTACCTACTGGGCTGGTCGACGTCCCGGTCCGCCTCGCGTCGAACGGCGTTCTCGACGCTCCGCAAGCTGATGACGTTCCTCGCGTACGCCGACCCGGGCGCCGACGCTTCGGGCAATCCGCGCCACGCCGTGATCGGATACGAGCCCGAGTTCCCGCCGGTCACCGTCGACCGGACGCCGATCGTGCCGTTGGCTTTGCCGTTCGACATCGGTCCATCCGACGAGCCGATGACGCTCGAGGCGGATGTCGTGGTCGTCGGCTCGGGTGCCGGTGGCGGCGTCGTCGCTGCCACCTTGGCCGAGGCCGGTCGGTCGGTCGTCGTCCTCGAGGCTGGACCCTTCGTCGACGAGGCGACGATGCCGCGCGACGAGCTCGACGCCTTCGCTCGCCTGTATCTCAACTACGGCCTCCTGGCCACGTGGGACGCCTCGCTGACGATGCTCGCGGGCTCGGGCGTCGGCGGCGGGACGCTCATCAACTGGATGACCTCGATCGAGGCGCCGGCGGCCGTCCGCGAGGAGTGGCGCCGAGACCACGGCCTCGCCGATCTCGACGACGGCCACTCGTGGAGCTTTGACATCGCGGCATTGGAGGACGAGCTGTCCGTCACGCCGGTCCGGCGGTTCCCACCCAAGGACCAGGTCATCCTGACCGGCGCCGAGCGCCTCGGCTGGGAGGTCGGCTCCGTGCGACGCGACTCACCCGGCTGCGACGACTGTGGCAGTTGCCCGTTCGGTTGCAGGCGCGGGACGAAGCAGTCGGGCATCCGCGTCCATCTCGCTCGAGCAGCCGCTGCCGGAGCGCGGGTCGTGCCCCAGGTCCGCGTCACGAAGGTCCTGATCGAACGCGGCCGCGCCGTCGGCGTCCAGGGCCGTGCGCTGGTACCGGGCACGGATCCCGTTCCGCGCGTGCGCGACGTGATCGTCCGCGCCCGGCAGGTCGTCCTCGCTGCGGGCGCGCTTCGGACGCCGGCGCTCCTCCAGGCATCGCGCGTCGGACACGGCGCGATCGGGACGTACCTGCGGGTGCATCCGGTTCCGGTCGTCGCCGCCCGGATGACGATGCCGGTCGACATGTGGCACGGCCCGATGCAGGCGGCACGCTCAGAGCAGTTCGCGGACGGGGAGGCAGGGCGGAACGGGTACGTCATCGAGTCGGCACCTGGCCACCCCGGCTTGCTAGCCCTCGCGCTCCCGTGGGAAGGGATCGACGAGCATGCGCACGCCATGCGCGACGCGCGCTATCTCGCTCCGCTGATCGCCGTGACGAAAGACGGCGGCGCCGGGCGCGTGTCCCTGACGCGCGCCGGCCGCGTCCGGATCGACTACCAGCTCGACACGACCGGGGTCGCGACGTTGCGCCACGCCGCGACCCGCATGGCCCGCCTGGCCAGAGCCGCCGGGGCGGGCGAGATCGTGGTCGCTGCAACGCCCGGCATCCGCTTCACGGCGATCCGCTCATCGGCCGAGAGCGACGCCGCTGCATACGGCCGCTTCGAGGACCGCGTCGCGCGGATGGACTTCCGGCCCAATCGCGGCTCGGTGTTCTCGGCGCACCAGATGGGGACGGTCCGGATGGGCGCCCGCCCTCGTGACCACCCGTGCGATCCCAACGGGCGCGTCCGCTCGCGAGGCCGCCGCGAACGGCTGGTCGCCGGGCTCTACGTCGCCGATGCGTCCCTCTTCCCGACCGCGATCGGCGTCAACCCGATGCTGACCGTGATGGCGTTGGCGCGACGGGTTGCCCGGACGGTGCTGGCCGAGTCGTAGCGCCGGCGGTGGGCTGAGGCCGAGCCATCCGGCCGCGCGCCGTCACGATCAGGGCCACGGCGGCGACGATGACGGCGCCGGCGAGCACGGTGCGAGGCTCGATCGGCTCGTCCAGGACGATGGCGCCGAGGATGACCGCGACGACCGGGTTGACATAGGCGTACGTTGCGACCAACGGGAGCGGCGCGACCCGGATCATCCAGCCAAACGTCGTGAACGCGACGATGCTGCCGACGATCGTGAGGTACAGGAACGCGCCAAAGGACGCGGCCGTGATGCCTGATGGGTCGAACCGCGCGGGCTCCCCCGACACCATCGACATCGTCGCGAGGACCAGCGCCCCGGTCACCATCTGCAGCCCGGTCGAGACGAGCGGATGCTGCGGGAGCTGGGCTCGGTGTGCGGCGAACAACGATCCCGAGGACCAGGCGATCGGCGAGATGATCAGCGCGACGACACCGGCCGCGTCCAGCGCCCCGGTCGCGCCCAGGGCGGTCGGACCGACGAGGATCGCCACACCGACGAAGCCGACGACGATCCCAACGACCGCCAGACGCGGCAATCGTTCGCGGAGGACGACGCGGCCGAGGACCGCGATCCAGACCGGCATCATCGCCACGAGGAGCGCGGCGATCCCCGAGGGGATCGTCTGCTCGCCCCACGCGACCATCCCCATGCCACCGCCGAGCAGCAGCGCGCCGACGATCGTGGAGTCGCGAAGCTCGCGACGCGTCGGCCTCCTGACGCGCTCTCGGTCGCGCACGACGACCCAGGTGAGGAGGATCACTCCGGCCAGACCGAACCGAGCCGCGGCCATCAGGAACGGCGGGATCGTCTGGACACCGACCGCGATCGCCAGGTAGGTCGAGCCCCAGACGCCGTACAGGATCGCGAGGCCGACCCAGATCAGACGCGGATCAGGGGCCGGCGTCTTCCGTTCGATTGGCATAGTCGGCTGGTCCAAGGGTTAAGGATACGCCGCCACGGGCGCGCGCGCCCGTGGCGCGCACGCTCAGGAGGCGGCCCAGTACGAGGCGGCCCGATCAGGAAGCGATCCGCGTCACGAGGCCGCTCGCGTCAGGGCGGCGGGGTCAAGCCGCGACCGAGACCGGACGGCATACCTTGCACGGGCGGTACCCCGCGGCCCCCGCCTCGGCGAGGGAGCGGAACTGTCGCCGGTTGCGCTCGAGCATGTGGCGTCCCGTATGGCAGGTCGGCCAGCAGACGATCTTCGTGGAGGCACAGCCGACGAGCCGTTCGCCTCGGCGAGCCGCGGACTCCATCGCGTCCGGGTCGAGGCCTTCTCCCGCCAGCACCACGCGCTTGTTCTGCGGTCCACCTAGCGAGTACTGGCCGATGAAGCCATCAGTGCGGACGACGCGGTGGCACGGGACGATGAGCGGAACCGGGTTGTGACCGAGCGCGGTGCCGACGGCCCGGACTGCCTTGGGGCGGCCGATCTCCGCGGCGATCCAGCCGTATGGGCGGACCTCTCCACGGGGGATCTCGAGCGCCTTGCGCCAGACGTCCTGCTCGAACCCGGTGTGGCCGCGGAGATCGAGCGGGATCCGGACCCGCCGGTCGCCCTCGAGCCGACGACCGATCGCGTTCGCGAGACGAGTCGGGACCTCGGATGCTGTCGCCTGTCGCCCGGTCGCAGCAAGATGTCGCGCCTCCAACGCGTCGTCGTCGCCGGCGAGATCCACGGACACGACGCCGATCCCGTTCCAGGCGACGACGAGCGGGCCCAGCGGCGATGCGTCGATCCGACCGTAACGATCCATCAGACCGACCTCGACCAGGACCGACGAGCGCAGCGTCGACGGGGCCCGGAGGGCGAGGTCGGCCAAGGCGGTCGCCTCCGCGTCGCTGATTTCGAGCTCGGTCGTCATGCGGTCATCTCCTCGGGCTCGCGGCGCGATTCGGCCTCGAGCATCGTGCGTAGCAATGCGATCCCGCGGTGGACCTGGGCCTTGACGGTCCCCTCCGGCCGGCCGAGTGCCTCGGCAGCCTCGGGATACGAGAGTCCGTCGACGTGGCGCAGCACGATCGCGGTGCGGTACGCCATCGGAAGGGCGGCGAGCCGGACGGCCCAGCGTTCGCGCTCCGCGTGGCGTTCGGCGACCGCGGTCGGGGTGGCGCCGTCCGGTGCTTCGGGTTCGGTGACCGGCCGGTTCGGGTCGCCGTCGATCGACACGGGCTTCGGGCCGCGCGTCGCCCGGCGGGCACCGATCGACCGACACCGGTTGAGGACGATCGTCGTCAGCCACGGCCGGAGTCGAAGTGCCTCGATCCGAGCGCGGTCATACGAGGCGAGTGCCCGGTACGCGCGGACGAGCGCGTCCTGGGCCGCCTCCTCCGCGTCACCGGCATCTCCGAGCGTCCGGAAGGCGATCGTGTAGAGGCGATCCTGGTGGGCGAGAACGAGTCGCTCGAAGGCGATGTCGAGGTCGTCAGCGAGGTCGGCGATCAGGCGGTCGTCGGCGTCCATCATCCGTCAGAACCGCGTCCGGGCCGTTTCCGTTGCACACGGCCACGGTACGCCTGCCCGCTCAGCGAGCGAGGTTCGAGCGGGCCGACGCCCGTGCGACAATCGGCCGATGGGCCACGAGGACCGCTTCGACGACCTCATCGCCAGTCTCGGTGGGTTCCACCGTTCATGGCTCGTCTATCTCGGCATCGAGCTTGGGCTGTTCGCGCGCGTTCGCGATGCAGGGGAGGCCGGCATCACCCCCGCCGAGCTCGCCAGCGCGACGGGAACGAGCCCGGAGGCCGTCAGCGCGTGGTCGTGGGCGACGGACGCCCACGATCTGACGCGCTTCGATGATGGCCGCCTGACCATCGACCATGACACGGCGCAGATCCTGCTCGACGAGGGCCGATCCGACTTCCTGGGCGGCCAGTTCGTCCATGCCGTCGTGGCGTCGATGGATTGGGGTGGGATGGTGGAGTTCTTCCGGGATGGGACGCCGATCGGCGAACGGCCCGATCGTTATCGCGTCGCGATCGAGCGCCTGACCCGGCAGGACATCGCGGTCTTCTTCGAAGAGGTGCTCGCCGCATTGCCGCAGCTTGCCGCGGAGCTGTCGCGCGGCGGCCGCGCGGTCGACGTGCATTGCGGCGGAGGGCGCTGGCTCGTCGCGATGGCGCGGCGGTTTCCGCAGCTCCAGCTCGTCGGAGTCGAGTTCGAACCGGACTCGGTGGCCCGAGCGCGGGCGACGATCGAGGCCGAAGGGCTCACGGACCGGATCGAGATCCGTGCCGCCCGAGCGACCGATCCGGGTCATTCCGCCGAATACGACCTCGCGTATTTCCAGTACGCGCTCCACCAGCTTACCGATGCACCACGCGTGCTCGCTGCAGCGTGGGCCGCGCTACGACCGGGCGGGCGGATCCTCGTCCTCGACTGGCCGCTGCCCTCGGCGGCGGACGAGTTTCGTACCCGCCATGGGGAGATCATCGCTGGCGTGCAACTCGACGAGCTATATCAGGGCACGGCACTCGCGACGCGCGAGCAGTTCCTCGCGTGGTTCGCGGACGCTGGCCTCCCCGAGCCGTCCGCCATCGATCTGCCGTCGGGCGCGTCGGTCTTCCTGGCGGAGCGTCCGGCCTGACGTGCGGCGTCAGGCCGTCGGACGTCCCGCTGTCAGCTGACCGTGATCTGCCCGGTCATGTTCGGATGGATCTTGCAGAAGTAGTCGTACGTGCCGGCCGCGGTGAACTTGAGGCTTCCCGTGGATCCGCCCGCGATCGTCGGGGTCGTGCACGACTCGTCCGATTTCAGCGTGGCCGTGTGACCGGTGGTGTCGTTGTTGGTCCACGTGACGACGTCGCCGACCTTGGCCGTGATCGGTTGTGGGCTGAAGGCGAATCCCTTGATGGTGGCCGCCACCGTGCCCGTCTCGGTCGAAGCTTCGCATCCGCCGGCGGCCGCGCCGCCTCCGCTCTCGGAGGCGGCAGCGCTTTCGGACGCGGCCGCGGACTCGCTCGGGGCTGCCGCGCTCGGCGCGCTGCTGGCGGCGGGCGCGGTGGTCGCCGTGCCGCTGCTCGAACAGGCCGAAACGATGACTAGGAGTGCGGCCGCCGCCGCGAGGGTGAGGGTCCGGGACATCTCGATCTCCTGGTGTGTCCGTATCCGAGCTGTGCCTCTCGATACCTGCCGACGGTACGCCTATAGCGTCGGAGCGGTTTCATGAGCGCCGGGGAGAGTCGTCCGAGGCCGCGCATCGATGCCGCGGTCTTCCGCACACTTCTGCGCCACGAAGCTGAGGTCCATGCGATCCCCGGGCGAACGCTGCGCGACCTCGGCGATTCGATCCTCCTCCACGACCCGATCGAGCCCGAGCCGTTCTGGAACCGCATCGAGGCGATCCAGTGGCCCGCAGACCCGAGCGGCTTCGACCGGCGACTCGCTGAGATCGCCGTGCTGTTCGCATCGATCGGTCGACAGCCCCACTTCTGGACGCTGCCGCCCTACGACGAGCCGCGCGACCTCATCGCGCGCTTGTTCACCAACGGGTTCGAGGACGTCGGGGACGGGCTTGTCCTCGCGACGTCGGACGTCGAGCCGGCACGGGCGGCCATCAACGGCTCGCCGCTTCAAACCGACGTCGAGATGCAGCGGTTTCGCGCCGTCGTCGGTGCCGAGGCATCGCGAGCAGCCGAGGCCATCGTCGCGGTCCTGATGGCGGCATTCACGGTCGAGCCCGAGCGGCGTCCCGGCGTCGTCGCCGAAACGCTCGCCTCGCTCGCCGACTCGCGCTTCATGCATTACCTGGTGCGACGTGCCGGGATGCCGGTGGCGGTCGCCCGTCGCGCGACGTTCGACGGGGTCTCCTACCTCTCGTCGATCGGAACGGTCGGTGCATCGCGCGGACTCGGGTTCGGTCGTCTCGTCACGGCGTCGGCGATGGTCGACGGGTTCGGTGAGGGCAGCGAATGGGTCCATCTCGGCGTCTACGCCGACAACCTCCCGGCCCGCCGCCTCTACGAGAGTCTCGGCCTGGTGATGGCCGGCGAGCCGGGGCCGGACATGATCCTCGTCGGATGAGTCGCCCGGTCGGCCGCGGCTGGGCAACGGTCGAGCTCGACCGGGCGGAGGAGGAGGTCCGCAAGGTCCTGGTGGCCGAGCTGCTGTTCCGCGACGTCGCGGCCGCCGAGCTCCTGTTCCGCCACACGCCCCGGTCTGCGCTCCTGGGCGCCCGGTGCCGACGCGCGCGGACGCCCGATGGCGAGTGGATCGTCCTCCTCGAGCCCGACACGGAAGGCCGCCTCGGCGCATTCCTCGCCCGGCACGGCGAGGGCTGGGCCGCGACTTGGGACACCGCCGGTCCGCCGCCGTAGCGCGTGGGCGGGCGGTCAGGCGTGCGCGGACCGTTGGGTCCGGAGCTCCTGGCACACGGCCAGCCGGTAGATGGGCCGTTCCGGCTCGTCCTGACGACCGTTACCATCGAGTCATGACCGAGACGACCGACCCGACGCTCACGATCCGGCCCGCCGCGACGAGCGATGCAGAGGCGATCGCGGCCCTCCTGACCGACGAGGGCTATCCCGCGGGTCCGAGCGACATCGTCGAGCGGCTCAGCCGGTTCGCATCCGAGCATTCGCGGGTCGTCATCGCGGAGCACGAGGGCACGCTCCTCGGGTTCATCGCTCTCCACGCCCTGCCGCGCTTAGAGCACGACGACCGCATCATGCGCGTCCTCGCGCTGGTGGTCGACGCGGGTGCCCGCGAGCGGGGGGTGGGTCATCGGCTGATGACCGAAGCCGAGCGGATGGCCGCCGAGCTGGGCGCTGCCTTCGTCGAGGTCACCGCCGGGCATCACCGGCCTGAGGCGTATCGCTTCTACGAGTCGATGGGCTACGACGCGACCGTCACGGCCTACCTCCGCAAGAAGCTCTGACGCGGTGACCGCCACCTCGGGCGCGGGACCCGTCATCCGCGTCCGCGGCCTCACCAAGCGATACGGCGACGTCCAGGCGGTGGCGGGCATCGACTTCGACGTGGCCAAGGGCGAGATCTTCGGGCTGCTCGGCCCGAACGGCGCCGGCAAGACGACGACCGTCGAGATCCTCGAGGGACTGCGCGAGCCCGACGGCGGGGAGGTGTCCGTCCTCGGTGTCGACGTCGCGCGGGAAGCGGACGCCATCAAGCCGCGCATCGGCGTGAGCCTCCAGACGGCGGCGCTGTACCCGAAGCTCACCGTTACGGAGCTCATCGACCTTTTCCGGAGCTTCTATCCGACGTCACGACCGACGAAGGAGGTCATCGACGCGCTCGAGCTCGGCGAGCGCCACAACGCCCGCAGCCAGGACCTGTCCGGGGGGCAGCGTCAGCGGCTCGCGGTCGCGCTGTCGCTCGTGAACGATCCCGAGCTCGTGTTCCTGGACGAGCCGACGACCGGGCTCGATCCGGCCGCACGTCGCTCGCTGTGGGACATCGTCGAGGGACTCAAGGCCGACGGCCGCTCCGTGCTGCTCACGACGCACTACATGGAGGAGGCCGAGATCCTGTGCGACCGGCTTGCGATCATGGACCACGGGCGCATCCTCGAGATGGGAACGGTCGAGGAACTCGTGTCGAAGCACTTCCAGGAGCGGACCGTCCGGTTCGACCGGCTCGACGGCCTCGCGCGCGAGGAGCTCGAGCGGCTGCCGGAGGTCACGTCGGTCAAGGAAGACACCACTGAGGTCCTGATCTACACGAAGGACCCGGGACGGACGATCGGCGGGCTGCTCGACCTCGCCGACTCGCGTGGGCTCGAACCGCAGAACCTCGGCATCCGCCGCGCGACGCTCGAGGACGTCTTCCTGGACCTGACCGGCCGCGCGTTGCGAGACTGACGATCGATGTCGGCGCTGTTCGCTCTCACCCGCGCGAACATCCGGAGCTATACCCGGGACCGGGCCGCCTTGTTCTGGACGCTCGCCTTCCCGCTGATCTTCATCTTCATGTTCGGGTTCATCTTCCAGGGCGGCAGCCAGAGTCGACTCAAGCTCGGCTGGGCCGACCAGGACACGTCGCCAGCCGCGACTCAGCTGCGCGAGGCGTTCACGGCGCAGGCGGGCACGGACGTCGTCGACGCATCGAAGGACGACGCGCTCGCGAAGATGCGCCAGGGCGACGTCGACGCCGTCATCGTCGTGCCGGCGGGGTACGGCGAGGGTGTGACGGCGGGCGCAGCCGGCAGCGGCGGGCCGACGTCGATCGTCGTCTTCACGGATCCCTCGCGTTCGAACCTCGTCGCCTCGGTATACCAGGCGGTCGGGGCGGTGCTCGGAGTCGTGAACCTCGGCGGGCGGCCGCCCCTGGTCGTGCCACAGGCGGAGACCCTCCAGACCGAGAACCTCAACTTCATCAGCTACTTCGTGCCGAGCATCCTCGGGCTGTCCGTGATGCAGGTCGGCATCTTCGCCGCGATCCCGCTCGTCGCCGACCGCGAGAAGCTGATCCTCAAACGGCTCGCGGCGACCCCGCTCAAGCGCTGGCAGCTGGTCGGGTCCAACGTGCTGATGCGCCTCCTCATCGCGCTCGTCCAGACCGTGATCATCGTCGGCGTCGGCGTGGCGGCGTTCAACGTCGAGATCACCGGATCGCTGCTGCTGGCGATGGCGTTCGTGGCGCTCGGCGCGATGGCATTCCTGGCGCTGGGGTACGTGATCGCATCGTTCGCGAAGACCGAGGACGCGGCCAACGGCATGACCAGCGTCGTGCAGTTCCCGATGATGTTCCTGTCCGGGACGTTCTTCCCGATCGCGTCGATGCCCGACTTCCTGCAGACGATCGCGCGGTTGATCCCGCTCACCTACCTGGCCGACGCTCTACGGCAGGTGATGGTCGGCGGGGCCGCGTTCGCGCCGTTGTACGTCTGCGCCGCGGTCCTCGCCGCGTGGCTCGTCGGCTGCTTCTTCGTCGCGTCGCGGACGTTCCGCTGGCAGTAGCCCTGGGACGGGCGGGGGGCGCGCGACGGTGGCGCGCTCGTGGAACCGGTTCGATCACCGGGTGACCGAACGGACCGCTGGACCACGTCGGCGACCCCTTCGATGGCTCATCCAGTCACCTGGTGACCGGACGAAGCGTTGAAGCCGCGCTTTCGGGGCGCTCGATCGCTGGTTCAGTCACGGGATGACCGTCCGATCCGTATCGCCCTACCAACGCTCCTCGTGGACGATGTCGTCGAGCGGCCGGCGGCCGGCGGCCTTTAACGGACGCGTGAGTTCGTCGGGGTCGAGCGGATACCCGAACGACAGCAGGAACTCGCAGTGGTGGTCCTCCGGATAGCCGAGTAGCCCCCGCGCCAGATCCTGTTCGTAGACCGTCGCGGGCACGCTGCCGATCCCCAGCTCCCACGCGGTGAGGATCATCGAGTCGGCCGCCATCCCGAGGTCGAACATCACGTACAGCGGCACCCCCGTTCGAGCGGGATCGGGCGTCACGAGCGCGACGCCCGCGGCCGCTCCCGCCAGGTGCCCGGCCCACGGTCCGACCTCCGCCAGCTCGCGCAGGTGATCGCGCTCGCGACACACGATGAACGCCCAGCGCTGCTGGTTCTTCGAGCTGTTCGCCCGCCGGCCCGCCCGCAGGATCCGCTCGAGATGCTCGTCCCCGAGGGGCCGGTCCGCGAACCGTCGGACGACCCGCCTCGACGAGACGGCGTCCCAGACGGACATCGACCCCATCGTCACCCGAGCCCCGGTTCGTCGGCGGTGGCGAGTGCGTCGATCTCGACCCGCTTGGTCGCGCCGGGGAGCGCCACCCGGACGAGCGTCCGGAAGCCGCCGGGCAGCTCGTCGACCGCCGACAGCCGCTCTTCCGCGGCGGGGACCCGCTCGCAAGGCGTCGCCGCGGCGAGCGACGCCGCGTGCAGTGGTGCGATCGATCCTTCGAGATGTGCCGCGAGGAACCGAGCGACCTCCGCCCGGTAGCGCGCGTCCTCGTAGAGCCACGAGTGCTGGCCGCCGGCGATCACCAACGTCTCGACCGGCGCCGCATCCGGATCGCCGGCCCGTGACCGTCTGGCGGCCGCTGCGAGTCGGGAGAGGTGCCCGACCGGGACGACGTCATCGTCATCGCCGTGGATCAGCAGGATCGGCCCCGCATACCGCGCGACCGCGGCGGTCGCGCTGATATCGGCGACGACGTGCCGTCGGGGCCGCAGGTAGACGTGCGTCGTCAGCCAGGCGAGGGGATAGGCGATCGGATCGGGGATCGGGAGGCGGGCCAAGCGGAACGTCTGCCGCGTGAGCCGGTACGGGTCACCTGGCGCGGACGTTGCGACCACGGCGGCGACGCGGGGGTCCGCAGCCCCGGCGAGGAGTGCCCCGATCGCGCCCATCGAATGCCCGAGGATCGCGCCGCTCGTCACCTCGGGGCGAGTGAGGAGTGCCTGGAACGCCGCGAGCGCATCGAGGCCGAACTCGCCCGCAGTCAACGGCATCGTCTCTGCGGGATTCGCGCCGTGACAGCGGATATCGATCGTGAGGCAGTGGAACCCGGCCGCATGAAGGAAGAGTGCGAGGGGCAGGGTCCGATCCCGGGCCGACTCCCACCCGTGGACGAGTACGACGCCCGGGCCAGGCTGGCCCGACCCGGCCGGGATGAACCAGGCGGGAAGGTCGACGCCGCCGGAGGGTACGGCCAGCGTCTCATACGGTAGCCCGAGATCGGCCGGCGACATGGTCGGCGGGAACCGGCGCGGGTACCCGGCACGCGCGCGATACGCGAGCGCGAAGCGGTAGGCGAGCCCGACTTGCGCCGCCGCGATGGCAGCCGCGAGGCCGGCGCGCGTCACAAGACCCATCACGTGGTAGGGGACGGCACCCACGACGGACTGTCAAGCGACCGGGTCAGACATCGTTCCGCCTGCGCCCTCATCGGTACACTGCGTGCGTGGCCAAACGGGATCCGCACGAGGTGCTCGGCGTCGTTCGTGGGGCGGATGCGGCGCACATCAAGGCCGCCTGGCGGAAGCTCGCTCGGGCCCATCACCCCGACCTGACCGGCGACGATCCGGCCGCCTCGAGGGTCGCCACCCGGAAGATGGCCGAGATCAATGATGCGTACGCCGCGCTCATCCGGGATCTGCAGGGCGCCGAGTCGGAGCGAGGACCCGCGGCCGATGTGGGCGGCGCGTCGAGTCGTCGTGGTGGTCCACCGGCTCCGCGGCCGACGAGGCCGGTCACCGGCCGCGTCGACACGACCGCCACGTACCGTCCGCGCAACCAGACGACCCCGAGGGCGAAGGCGGGCCCGTACCCCGGCGCCGGTGAAGGCCTCCGAGGCCAGCCACCGCTTCGTGCCGAGCGTCGGGGAAATGAGGCGCCGCGCGCCTCGACGCCGACCGGCCCGCTCGAACGTGGCCGGATCAGGAATTTCCGTCGGCCCAAGCCGCCGCCCCTCGATCGAGCTCGTGAGCACGTGATCGAGTTCGGCAAGTTCCATGGGCACACGCTCGGCCAGATCGCTGCCTTCGAACCGTCGTACATCGATTGGGTCGCCACCACCGTGACCCGCGATCCTGAGCTAGTGGCCGCGGCGCGCGTCGTCCAGGGGGACCTCGACTCCCGAGGCGTCGGTCGACGCTCGCATCCCGCGCCAGCGCACGCGACCCGCTCCGCCTGATCGACTCGCCGGCTCACGCCTCGCTCACGTCACCGGCCAGAAATACGATTATCGCGCGAAAACGATGATCGCCCCCCGGGATAGTCCGGAAGGCGATCAGGCGATATTCCGATCAGTGCTGCCAACCCAACGGTCTTACGGGCCTGATGGCCGATGATCCGGTTACTCGGCTCGTGATCGGGGCCCGGGATCCCTCCCTCGAACCTCCTCGAGTGAGCGTCCGTTCCCCGTTCCGTGACCGACGCCCCAGGTGCTGTCCCCGGTTCGATCGCAGGTCGGCTTGGTCGACATGCTGGGCCAGGCCACCGCGCAGGGCAATGGCACCCTCGTCCCGTGGTCGGCAGGTCGATGGTCGGGCGCACCCGCGCACCATCCGTGGGACGCCCGTACCAGGTGCCAGAACGCACCGCCCGCCAGCCGCCGGTACGCTTTGGGCGTGACCCGACGACCCACGGTGCCCCGCCGCCGCACGTCCGGCCGCGCTCTGTTCGTGCTCGCCGTTCTCGTCGCGACGGTCGCCGCGTGCGGCAGTGGAGCCGCGGCATCGTTCGACGTCGCGGCGGGTTGCCCGGCTGAAGGACGGGCCGCCGGCGCGTATCCCGACCTCGAGAAGCGCATCCCGACGAGCTACGAGGGCCACGCTCCGGATACGCTAGACTCGGGTCGGCACTGCGACCCGGATAGCCTCGGCGCCCTGGCGAAGGCCGGCTTCGACGAGGTCCGCTTCGCGGGCGGCACGTGGGACCTGGGCCAGTATCGGGCCGTAGCGCTCGTCGTCTTCCAGGCTCCAGGCTTGACGGCCGATCAAGTCGCGGACTTCTACGGCGCGAGTGCGCAGGGCGCGAACCGCACGACGATCACGGGTGTCTCGACCCCCGAGATCTCCGGACGCTCGGGCCACCGACTCGACACGATGACGGGTGACCGGGTGCAGACCGTCGTGGTCTGGCCGTCGGCGACGCCCGACGTCGTCAATGTCGTGATCACCAACGACCTGCCTGATCCGAAGGTCCAGTCGGCCGTCGACGCCTTCGCGGGGGCCTGACCAGGGCCGGTGCTAGAGTCGGCCGCATGAGCGACCGGCGGCGCGACTGGGAACGCGAGCGACTCGATCGCGCGCTCGAGCGCGCTCCAGAGCGCAAGCCGTCGTTCTCGACGATGAGCGACATGCCGATCGAGCGGCTGTACGGCCCGTGGTCACTCGGAGCCGATGCCGAGGAGCGGATCGGCCTGCCGGGTGAGCCGCCCTTCACGCGCGGCATCCACCCGACCGGATACCGGAGCCGGCTCTGGACGATGCGGATGTTCGCCGGCTTCGGCTCCGCCGAGGACACGAATCAGCGCTTCCACCAGCTGCTCGCCGCGGGGCAGACCGGGCTGTCGATCGCCTATGACATGCCGACGTTGTACGGCTACGACACCGACGACCCCGAGGCCGATGGCGAGTTCGGGACGTGCGGGGTCGGCGTCAGCAGCCTCGCCGACATGGAGGTCCTGCTCGCCGGTCTGCCGCTCGACAAGGTGTCGACCTCGATGACGATCAACTCGCCGGCGGCGCCGATCTGGGCGATGTACATCGTTGCGGCCGAGAAGGCCGGTGTCCCGCGCGAGCGGCTGGAGGGCACGCTCCAGAACGACATCCTCAAGGAGTTCATCGCCCAGAAGGAGTTCCTGTTCCCGCCCGAACCGTCGATGCGGTTGGTCACCGACACGATCGAGTTCGGCACCCGCGAGCTCCCGCGTTGGAACACGATCTCGATCAGCGACTA
>Ga0136846_1237394_pt1 | contig 14915 bp, 9 predicted proteins | sample HopSoiMetagenom2_FD_96841 | JGI IMG/M metagenome (GOLD analysis project Ga0136846, IMG submission 96841) | Grasslands soil microbial communities from Hopland, California, USA - 2 Assembly 2016 (version 4) | ecosystem: Environmental > Terrestrial > Soil > Grasslands | place: USA: Hopland...
ATGTCGGCGCGCCTGGCCTCGTCGGTCGAGGGGTCTTCTTGGACGTTCGAACGCGAACCGACGGAGACGAACATCTTCTTCCCGTCGTTCGAGAAGGCGACGTCGCGCGTCCAGTGGCCGCCGCCGCGCAAACGGCCGCCCGAGGGAATGTCGGGAACGACGACTTCGCGTGGGCCGCGGGACTTGAGATCCCCGCTCTGGTAGGGAAACCGGACCACCGCCCCCGTCTCGCCGACGTAGACCCAGCGCGGGTTGGCCCCAAGCGGATGGAAGGCGATGCCGAAGGGGCGATCGAGGCCGGAGGCGAAGATCTCGTTCCGCTCCGCTTTCGCTGCTCCTTCCTTCGCCCGCAGGACGCGGATGCGCCCAGGCGAGCTTTCGGCGACGAACAGATCGCCATTCGGCGCGCTGCGGATGAGGCGCGGGTTGTCGAGATCGGTCGCGAACTCCTCGACGTGGAATCCGGCCGGGACGCGTGGCTGCGCTCCCGGCGGCCGCTTCACCAGGCTTGGCCCGTTGTCGACCGACTTCGAGGCGTAGGGCTCCGGCAGGTCGGAGACGGTGATCCGCCTGCGAACGCCGGGCGCGTCCGTGGTCCAGTCGCCCTGGGCGCCCTGGCCGGTGAGCACCGGCCGCCGCGGCTGGGCCGGCGCGTTCTGGCCCTGCGCGGCGGCGCGCATGCTCAGCAGCAACGCGAGGATCCCGGCCAGTCGCACCGGCGCAGTCTACACGCGGGCGGCGTTACCATGCGACCAGGAGGCCCCTTCTCCGGGCAGGCGGGAATTGCACACCCAGCGTCACATCATCGCCCCATCCCGCCGTCTGAGTGGTCTTCCACCCACCCGACTCGAGAGCGTAGGGTCCGCGCGGTTTTGGAAGTCATGGTCACGGAGTCACGATTGCCCCGCCGTCAATACGTGTTGCGCTTCCGGACGAGAGTCCTGCTTCTCCCCATTGTCGCCGCGCTCTCCTTCGCGCTCGTGCTGGTCGTGACGCAATACCTTGGTCACCAGAACGGGAGCGTGCTTTCGCGGATCCGCTCAGGGTACGTGCCGAGCCTCCTGCTCAGCCGCGATCTGCGCTTCGCCATGGAGCGGGTGGAACGGACGCTCCAGGACGCCGTGGCCGCCGAAGACACCGATGCGCTGGCCCGAGCGGATGCGATCACCAAGCAGCTCGACGGCGACATTGCGCGCGCCCTGCAGAACCAGACCGAGGGACGCGAGGAGGTGGCCGCGTTCTCGGCGGAATTCCGCGAGCATTACCAACTGGCGCGCGCCACCAGCGAGCGACTGATCGAGAAGAAGACCGGTTCCGACCTCGGCGAGATCCTCGGACGCGTCGCAAAGTCCTCGGCGTCGCTGCGCTCCCGGCTGGACGAGGCCATCGAGCGGGATCACCGGCGTGCCAACGAGGCGTTCGCCGAGGCCGCAAGGCTGCAAGGCCGCGCGCAGTGGCTCTCCGCGGCCATCGTGGTTGCCTGCCTCCTTCTCCTGCTCGCGCTCGCCGTCTGGACCGCAAAGAGCGTGATCGCCCCGTTGCAATTCCTCACCGGGATCGCCCATCGGATCGCCGAGAGCGGAGACGTCCGCGAGGACGTACCCGACCTGGGTGACGACGAGATCGGCGTCCTGGCGCGAAGCTTCCAGTCGGTGGTGGTGCGGTTGCGCAGCATCCCGGCCTCGCTGGGAGCGTCCGCCGAGGAGCTGAAGACCGCCCTCTCCAGCCTCACCGAAGTGAGCGCGAAGCAGTCCTCGTCCCTGCTGGAGCAGGTCGCCGCTCTCGGGCAGGCGGCCGCCGGCACCGACGGCCTGCGCCGCACCTCCGCTTCCGCGGCCTCGGAGGCGAAGCGCGTCCTCGACGTGGCCAGGCGCGCCACCGAGGTCGGCGCCGCCGGGCAGGATTCGGTGGAACGGAGCCTGCGTGGCCTGTCCGAGATCCGGGACGAGATCCAGGCCATCGTCGAGCAGATCGCCCTGGTGGAGGAGCGCACCCGGCGCATCGGAGAGGTGCTCGACAACGTCAAGGACGTCGCCGATCAGTCCGACATGCTTGCGCTCAATGCCGCCATCGTCGCCATGAAGGCGGGCGAGTCCGGTCGCCAGTTCTCGGTGGTCGCTCGCGAGATGCGCGCCCTCGCCGACCGCTGCGTGCGCAGCACGGCCCAGACCCGGGACCTGCTCCAGGGTGCGCAGACCGCCATCTCCGGCGCGGTGACCATCACGGCCCGCGGCGCCCGGCGGATGGAAGCAAACATGGCCGACATCCGCACGTCGGGCGAGAACCTGCGCGCCGTGGCGGCGTTCGTCGGCGAATCCAGTATCGCCGCGCGCGAAATCGCTGCCGCGGTCTCCACCCAGGCCGCGTCCGTCGAGCAGATCTCTGCCGTGGTCATCGATCTCAACCGGCGTTCCGAGGCGACCAAGGAAGGCCTGCGCGGCTTCGAGGCCGCCCTCTCCGACATCGCGGTGACCAGCACCGCGGTGGTGAAGGTGGTCGAGAGCTTCCGGGTCTAGCAGGCCAGGAGCACGACCACGATCGCAGGCACGATCGCTCCAGCGGCGTAGAAAAGGATGGCCGGGCCCCAGGTGCGGATTGAGTTGACCATGCAGCTACCCTAGGACGGCCCGAGGGGACGACCGCAAGAGCCGCGGGTGGGTGAGCGCACGCTCGATGTGGGAGCCGCTCCTCCTGTGTGTTCGGCAGTGGTACCGGTGGCCTTGCATCCTGGGTGGCCGAGCGAGCGCTCGTTGCGCGCCGCGAAAGGGCGTCTCCACCTTGTTGCATGCGGTGGGCGGCGCTGAAACATCGCCGGGCGTTGGGTGCGCTCGTCGTCATCGCGGCACTGCTCGTCGCCGGGCGTCTCGCGCTCAATCCCTTCGTCGCGCGGCACACGCGGGATGTTCTCGACAGCCTGAAGGGCTATCGCGGCAGCTTCGACAGCGTCGGCGTCTCCCTCTACCGCCTCTCCTATACGATCGACGGCCTCAAGCTGGTGCAGGTGCCGACGCCCCCGGGCGGATCGGAAAAGCGGCCGTTCTTCTACGCCAAGCGGATCCGGATCGCTCTGCACTGGCGCGATCTGATCCACAAGCACGAGCTGGTCGCGACCGCGGAGCTCGAGGGGCCGAAGCTGAACCTGATCGCCGGCAACTCGAAAGAGAGCAGCCAGACCCGGATCGCCGACCCCGAGCTCGGTGAGAAGATCAAACGGCTCGCACCGCTCGCCGTCGATCGCATCGAGTTGAAGCGTGCCGGGATCGCGTTCACCGACGACACCAGCCGCGGCTCGCCGTCGATCTGGCTCCACGATCTGGACGCGACCCTCGAGAACGTCGCCACCCGGGTGGGCCTGACGCACGGAGAGCCGACGACGCTGGCCGCGAGCGGCACGCTGCAGAAGACCGGTCAGGTCTCCGTCTTCGTCACCACGGATCCGCTGGCCAAGAAGCTCGGATTTTCCGGGCGCGCTTCGGTCCAGCATCTCGCGCTCAGCGACGTCGGGAACTTCCTGGTCAAGAAGCTCGAGGTTGCGCCGGAGAAGGGCAGCATCGATCTCTTCGCCGAATTCGATGCGCACGACGGCGTGATCTCCGGTGGAGTCAAACCGATCTTCAAGGACGTCGACGTGAAACCCGCCAAGGGTGGCGTGATGCCGCAGCTGAAGGCGTGGATCGCGGACGCGGCGCTGCACATCTTCTCCGATCGGGTGCCGGGCCGGAACGCCACCGCCGCCGTCATTCCGATGGAAGGCACGGTCGCAGGTCCCAAACCGCAGCTGTGGCCGGCGATCTGGGGCGTGCTCCGCAACGCATTCGTCGCCGGAATCAAGTCGGGATTCAGCAACCTCCCCGCGGGCAAGCCGGCGGAGAAGGGTGTCCTGCCGCAGGCGCGCAGCCAACCGAGGAAACGCGGATGAGGAAGACCCTGGTCGTGGCTGTCGCGCTGGCGGGGTGCTTCCATGCGACGCACGTCGAGAAGCCGGACGAGAACGCGAACGGCACGTCCGGGCAGGCCGCGCAGCCGAAGAAGCACGAAGGCGGCCCGGCAGCCCAGGCTCGCGCCGCGCGACGTCCACAGAAACCGGGTCGCCCGCCGCTCGCCGCGGCCCCGGGCGGACTGTTCGTTCCCGGGGGCGTGGAGAAGATCCAGCAAGCGCTCGCATCGCGCGGTTACCTCGATACCAGCCAGGTCGACCACGGACGGATCGACGATGAAACCGCCGACGCGATCCGCAAGTTCCAGGCGGACCAGGGCATCGCTCGGACCGGCAACCCCGATCACGAGACCGTTCAGCGCCTCGGTCTCGATGCCGAAGCCCTGTTCCGCAAGAGCTCCGCAGTCAAGGAGGGACAGCAATGACGTTCGCGCTCGTTCTCGCGATTTCCTTCAGCGGTCTTCCGACGCAACTCGAGGGCAAGGCGAGGACCGCGCTCGCCGACGTGGCCAAGGCCAGGACGGCGCTCTCCGCAGGGAACTCGAAGACCGGCCAGTCGTGGCTGGCCAAAGCGGAGACCCTTCTGGGATCGGTGCTGAGCGAAGTGCCGGGCGGCGATCTGCTCAAGAAGATGGACAAGGCTTCTGACGGAGCGAAGCAGGGCGATACCGGCGCGGTCGCGCAGGCCGAGTCGCAAGCCGCGAAGGTCGATCCCTCGCTGGCGGAAAAGATGGGCGCCGCGAAACAGAAGGCCGCCCAAGGCGACACCAACGGCGCTTCCAACACCGTAGACGACGCCCGGAATGACGTCGCGCAGAAGACGGGCCTCGGCGAAATCGGAGACCTGTACAACAAGGTCGTCGCCGCCCGCTCGCTCTTGAAAGCCGGCGAGAATCTGAAGGCGAAGAACCTCCTCGATCAGATTCCGTTCTAGTTCGCCGAGAGCGCGCCGACCGCGATGGTGCCGAGGGTGGCGCCGGTGGTGCCGCTGCGCACCGCGGTGCGGAAGCCATGCGCTGCGTCCAGCGCGGCCGGATCGAAGACCGGTCCTGCGCCGGCGGCAGCGACGACTTTCAGGCGGATGGTCGCGATCACCGTCCCGGTGTCGATCGCCCGGTCCGCGCCGACGCCGCCCGCGCAGCCCGCACATGACGGCTTCTGCGCGATCGCGACGAGCAGCACGCCGGCCGAGGGGCCGGAGCCGGACAGCGCCGCGACCGCGGCTGCCGGCGACGATCCCGGATCCAGGACCGACGCGTTCACGCCGAGACCCGGCGCCGCGTCGCCGGAGGCTGCGGCGTCGAGCACGACGCGCGTGCTGCCGTCGCGCGAGCCCGCGGCGGCGCCGTCGAGCGGCAATTCGAGCGCGAGCGCGCCCGCGGCGATCGGCTTGAGCGCCACCAGGTCGAGCGTCGCCACCCCGGCGGCGGTCGAGCGAAGCTGCAGCGCGACGGCGTCGCCCGTCCCTGGCGCCGGGGCGACGTACGCGAGCGCCGCCGCGATCGGGCCTGTCACGGACACGGTGGTGGCGTTGGAGGTCGACGGCCCGCCCGGCCCGAGCGCCTCGACGGCATAGTCGGTGTCGCCGAGGGGGCGCACGCGGCTGGAGGTCAAGGTCCCGAGCGCCATCTTCGTAACCAGCCCGTCGTGCGGCGTCGCGACCAGCGTGTACGTCGCGCGGACGTTCGATGCCCAGCGCAGCGTGGTCGACGCGCCGCGTGCCACCGAAGTGGCGTCGGCGCTGAGGATGACGGTGGGAATCGCGGCCACCGCCACCACCGTGGAGCGCGTCGCAGGTGGCAGCGTCCCGGCGGCTCCGCCGACGACCAGCGTGTAGCGCGTCGACACCTGGGGCCGCACCACCACCTGCGTGTCGGTCGCGCCGAGGTGCGGCAGCGGGGTCGTTGGCGCGGGCTCCGCGAGCAGCGTCAGCGCGACCGCGTTCGTCGCGTTCCAGCGGAGGGTCACAGGCGACCCGGCGCCGGCGCTGTCGGGATCGGCAAAGAACGAGGAGAGAGTGGCCGACTGCGGGTTGACGATCAGCGTCGCCTTGGCGCTGGTAGAACCGCCTTTGTTGGTCGCGGTCAGGGTGTAAGTGGTCGTCAGCGCGGGCCCGACGACTGCGGTCGAGCGGCCGGTCACGTCGCCCAGATCGGGGTCGATGCGAAGGGATTCCGCGCCGATCACCTGGAACTGCACGAAGGTGCTCCCGCCTGCCAGGATCGAGGGCTGCCGGACCACGAAGGAGACGATCTGCGGGGCGGGCGTCGAGGCGCCGCAACCCGCGAAGACGAACGCTGCGAGGATCAGGCGCTTCACGGCGCACCTCCGAACCGCGAAAGGAACAGCGTCAAATCGGCGTCGTCTACGGCGGCGGCGCGGCCGGTCAGGTCCGCCTCCTGCCGATAGCCGTCGTCGGCATTGGTCTTGCCCATGGTGCGGACGAGGTCGAGCAGGTCGAACGCGTCGAGCCGCTGGTTCCCGTCCAGGTCGCCCCGCCCGCGGGTGCCGCCCGCGCTCGCGGCGTGCTGGTCGATCTCCCAGAAGCCGCGGCCGTAGGTCGAGACGCGCAGGGTCTGGGTGACGGGGTTGATGCAGAGGTCGGTGACCGCGGCGAGCGGCAGGCCCACGCCCATGCGGTCGAAGGTCTGGCCCCCGTCATGGGTCACGTACAGCCCGAGGAACGTGCCCACGTAGACGGTCTGCGCATCGTGCGGATCGACGCGGACCACGTCGGCGGGGACGTTCGGCAAGGTCCGCAGCCCGCTGCCGTGGACGGGGTGCCACGACGTCCCGCCATCGGTGGTGCGGAAGAGGTGCCCGTAGGAATCAGGGACGGTCTGCGAGACCACGTTGCCGGCGGAGTCGAAGAGCATCTCGCTGGTCGAGGTGACCCACAGGGTCTTGTAGGTCGAATCGGTCCAGTCGAAGTCGGCGCCCTGGGCGCCCTTGATCTGGCGCTGCTCTCCGCCCGGCGCGGTGCCAAGCGGGACAGCCGCAGTCCAGTGCGCGCCGGTGTCGCTGGTGATGAACACCGCGCCGCCGCTGCCCGTCATCGCGTAGACGCCCGCGTGCAGCGTGTGCGTCGCGAGGCCGTGCGGCTGTACCGGCACGCCAAAGACGTCCTGGAAGCGGGGCAACACGCGCCCGTCGACCGTGCTGATGGTGCCGTCGATCTTCGACCAGGGCCCGACCGCGCTGGCGTTGGCGATCCGGTAGACGTGCCCCGGGACGTTGGAGGTGGGGTTGGAGAAGGTGAGAAAGGTCTCGCCGTCGCCGTCCGGAGTGTCTTCCGCGGCGATCACCATCTTGAACGGCAGCGTGGTGGTGTCGATGCCGCTCGCCATCTCGATGAAGGTGCGGCCGCCATCGGTCGAGACGTGGATCGGCGAGAAGCTCGCGCCGCCGAAGGTGGTGGCGATGATCAGCGCCGGTGTCGGCGTGGGTCCCGGGCGCAGCGCGCGGCTGACGCCGGCGCCGAAACCGTCGCCGCCGAAGATCACGTCGAAGGTGCCGCTGCTCGTGGTCGAGCTCGTCGCGCGGCGCCGCGTGCCGTTGTCCTGCAGGCCACCCATGACGAAGTCCTGCATCGAATCGGGCCACTCGGCGCGAGGGCAGACGACGGAATAGACGAGGTGGCTGACGATGCCGCGGTTCATCGCGCTCGAGACGGTGGCCTGCCCCGGAGACACGCGATGCGCGTCGTCCGAGACGAAGATGCCGCCGTCGCCGCCATACCAGAAGCGCACCACCGGCGCTCCGCCCGGGCTGGCGGGCGGATACGTCGCCGCGGAGATGGCGTGGAAATCGGCGTGGATGTAGGGGAGGGCGATCTCTTCCGACAGCGGCAGCCAGTCGCTGACCACTTCCCAGCTCCTGCCGCCATCCCGGGTGCGGATCACCCCGAGCTGGCCGCCGATCAACACCGTCTGTGGATCGGTCGGGTCCACCGCGATGCTCTGGTTGTACCAGCTCTGGAAGGAGAGGACGTTCAGGTCGGGCACGTCGGGCGTGGGGTTCAGCGGGCGCCCGCGCGCGTTGACGCCGAGGCCGCGGAAGGTGCGGCCGCCGTCGTCGCTGCGGTAGACGTCGCGGGTGTCGACGGCGATCTGCATCGAGCTCGCCGCGAGGATGTAGATGCGCGAGAGCGAGGCGTCGTCCGCGGTGCTGGGAGCGACGGCGATCGTCGCCCGCCCCGCTGCAGTAGCCTCCACACCTGGAAGCTGCGCGCGCGACCAGGTCTGCCCGCTGTCGCTCGAGCGGAAGAGATCGAGGCCGATGTCGAGGTTCAAGCTGGCATCGTGATGCTGCAGCGCCGCGAGCCAGTGGCTGCAGCGCCCGCTGCCGCACGACGAGCTGCCCACGTACGCCACCGACCAGGCCTTCCAGTCCGCCGAGGAGGGGAGCGCCGCCCGGTTCCACGTCGCTCCGAAGTCGCTCGAGGTGAAGAGTCCGACGTCGGTCGCGGCGACGAGGTGCGAGCTGTCGAGCGGGTCGAACTTGAGGTCGCGCACCTGCCGCGCGAGCGTTCCGGAACTCGCGGTCTGCGGCTGTGGCTCGCTCCAGGTCAGGCCGCCGTCGGTCGAGACGGTGATGCCGGTCCCGTGCAGCTGCACGTCGAACGGGTCGCCGAAACCGTAGGCGAGGACGTCCGGGTTGTTGGGGTCCATCGCCAGCGCGCCCGAGCCAAGCTGGCCCAGTCGATCGGTGAGCGGCACCCACGTCCGCGCGCCGTCCCACGTCTTCCAGATGCCGCCGCCCGCTGTGGCGACGTAGAGGATGTCCGGGTTTGCCGGGTGCGGCACGATCGAGCGCACCCGGCCGGAGTCGACCGGACCCGGCCCGTCCTGCGCCACGTCGGCATTGTCGGGGCCGAGGTTGATCCAGCCGTTGCCCGGCACGGGCTGCGCGACGGCGGCCGTGGCCGCGAAGGGCTGCGCGGCGCGAAGCGAGAGCGAAAGCCCCACCTTGTCGCGCTCGCGCCGCGCGACGCTGAGGCGATGTAGCAGGGCGGCGTCGGAGGTCTGGCCCTCGACGCGCTCGCCCTGCGCGCGGTAACGCGCGGCCGGATCCTCGAGGGCGTCCGGATCCACCTCCGCGGCGCGCGCAACTCCCGCGACGAGGAGCAAGGAAATCACCAACGCAAAAGAGCGGTCTGGCAAGACTGCCTCCATCACTGCAACGCGCCGGTGAAGACGCCGTGGGGCTGGTTGACGAGGTAGGCCGCCGCGCCCGCGGCCACCGAGTACTCGATGTAGAACGCCTGCACGCCGGAGATCGCGAGGAGCGACCCGTCGGCGGGATCGGTGGGGTAGTACGCTGCGATGTTGATCCCGGCGTCCACGCTCATCCACGACGTGAGCACCAGCGCGGCGCCGCTGCGGTCGAGGACGATGCTGCCGCCGAGACTCCTGTATCCGAACATGTCGAGGAGGTAGGGCGAGCCGAGGAAGCTGTTGACCTGGTCGCCTCCAATCGTCCCGCCGGAGATCGAGTATCCGCTCATTGTGAACCCGACGTGGTCGGGCGGGCTGATCGAGACGTCGCCGCCGTACGCGTCGTAGAGCACGTCGACGCCCGGACGGCGCGAGTACGCGAGCGAGTGGAGGTGCGGGTCGTCGCCGGGGACGAAGGGCATCTTCGAGTCCGGGTTTCCGGTCGCCTGCGAGAGGACGTCGTTCGGGCCGTAGCCGCGGTAGACGCTGAGTTGTGTCAGGGCGCCCGAGAAGGGATCGATGCCGAAGACCCGCAGCGCGGCGTTGTACGATCCGCCGCCGGTCGCGGTCGTCGAGTCGGTGCCACGGGTGAACAGGCGCGAGCCGGCACGATCGAAAGTGAGCGCCGTGGGGCCACCCGGTGACACCGCGCTCGACACATACGTCAGCGCGCCAGTCGCCCCGTCGACCGCGTAGACCTGGACCGCGTCGTGGCCGTGGTCCGCGACGTAGAGGAATCGGCCGCTCGGCTGCATGAGGAGGTCGCCTTCCACGCGCCCCGGGATGGGCGCATCGAGCAACGGCTGGGCGGTGAGTGCGCCCGTCGAAGCGGCGATGGAGAAGACGCGCACGCCGTCCTTGCATGCGACGTAGAGGTTCGCGCCGGCCGGGTCGACCGCGCTGGCGAACGGCTGCGCGTCGTTCCCGATCGCGAAGGGCGAGCCCGCGATCGCCGTCAGCGCGCCGGTCGAGGCGTTCACCGCATACGCGCTGATCGTCGCGTCGCCATGGTTCGCCACGTAGAGGCGCGACTCGTCGGGCGTCGCGGCGACGTGGATGGGGAAGCTGCCCGTCGGCGTGCTCTGCGCCGGCCTCCCGGTCGCGGCGGCGCCCGGCGGCAGGTACACGTCGGGACTTCCGAGTTGGCCGGGCTTCAGCGAGAGCGTGAAGTGGGCGATCGAGTCCGGCGGGACGTTCGCCGGCTGGTTCGCGTTGTGCGGGTACTGGTTGAGCACGTACATGTGCTTCGGCGTGTAGGACTTGACCGCCACCGACGCAGTTCGGGTCTCGCTTCCGCCGTGGTTCGTGACCGCCAGCGTCCAGGTGGTGTCGGCGTTCGGATACGCGACGAGGCTGCCCCCCGACGCGACGGCGGCGGGCGCGTCCGATCCCTCCTGCAGCGTGGCGGTGCCGGCGAACTTCCAGGAGAGGATGACGCCCTCGCCGAGGGCGAGCGTGCTGACGCTCTGGGTGAACACCGTCGGGGCCGGTCCCACCGTCAGCGTCGCCGAGCGCGTGGTCACGTCGGGGAGGAAGCCGTTCGAGATCACGCAGCCGTAGGTCGCGCCCTGGTCGGCGATCAGGTCGACGGGCGGCGTCGTGTAGCTCGCCGCCGTGGCGCCCGCGATGGACGTTCCCCCGCGGTGCCACTGGTAGGTGAGGCCCGACCCAGCGGCGACGACGGTGAACGTCGCCGTCTCCGTCTCGCGCGCGTTCACGTCCGCCGGCTGCGTGAGGATCAGCGGCGGGGCGTGGACGACGAGGGTCGCGGCCCCGCTCGTCGCGGTGGCGGACACGCCGGAGCGCGTGTTGGAGACGACACAGGTGTAATCGCCGGCGTCGGTCGGCCCGGCGGAGGCGACCGTGAAGGACGACGACGTCGCGGACGCGATCGGCGCACCGTGTAGCATCCATTGATAGCCCAACGTGTCGGAGCCGGTCGCCGCGATGCTGACGATGAAGGTGCCGGCCGCGTTGATCTCGCCGCCCTGCGGCTGCGCGATGATGGTCGGCTTGAGCAGGACCGAGACAGTGGCGGGCGCGGTCGACGCCGAGGCCGCGAGGCCGTTGACGGTCGAGGTCGCGACGGCGGTGTACGCCCCCGCGTCGGCCGGGGTGACCGCCGCGACGGAGTAGGTCGCCGAGGTGGCGGACGGGATGGGGGCGCCATCCTTGCACCACTGGATCGAGGGCGCCGACATGCCGGGGGCGGCGGTGGCGGACACGACCAGTGAGAATCCGCTGCCCTCGCCGACGAGCTTGTTCGCGGGCGAGACCAGCGCAGGCGGCGTTGCCACGGCGAGCGTCGCCTCGGCGCTGAGCGCCTGTGCGGCGTAGATGCCCTCGCTGAAGGTGATGACCACGCGGTAGGCGCCGTTGTCCGCGGCGGACGCCGACGCGATCGCGTACGTCGACGAGGTCGCGTTGGGGACGTCGACGCCGTCCTTCTGCCACTGGTACGAGAGTGTGCTCCGGCTCGCCGCGCCAACCGTCAGCGAGACCGGCGAGCCCGCAGCCACCGTCTGCGACCTGGGCTGTGCCGAGATCGTCGGCGCAGTCAACACGACCAGCCGCGCGGGGGCGGTTTCGATGGTCAGCGTGGTTCCGGCGAGCCTGGAAGTGATCGCGCAGCTATAGTTGCCGTCGTCGAGGGTCAGCGCGGTCGAGATCGACCAGATCGCCGAGGTTGCTCCAGCGATGGCCGCGCCGTCCCTCTTCCACTGGTACGCGAGCGCTCCGCTTCCGGCGGCAGCGACCGTGAACGTCGCGCGCGCGCCGGCGGGAAGCCCGGTCGACTGGGGCGCTGTTCCGATCTCGATCCAGTTGACCCTCAGCGTAGCGGCTTCGCTCATCACGGCGCCGCCAGGCCCATTCACCTCGACGGCGAAGGTCGCGTGGTCGTCCGGGGCGGAGAGCGCCAGCGTGGTATAGCGCGCGCCGGTCGCACCCGCGATGGAGGTACCGTTCCGGAGCCACTGATATGAGAGCGCTCCCCCGGAAGCGGTCGCGGTGAAGGTCGCAGTGTCGCCGGCCAGGGCCGTGACGGAAGCGGGCTGCGCGGTGATCGCCGGTGGCGGGGTTTCGCCACAGGCAGCGAGCGCGAGGAGCGAGACTGCGAGTGCGTTCCTGAGGACGGTGGGCGACATCGACGCTCCTCCCGAGATCGGGCGGTTCAAGGCGAAGGGGTCCCTGCCGGCCAGGCATTGGCGACGGCCTCGGTGAAGAAGACGAGATCCCAGTCGGAGACGTGGCCGATGCCGGTCATCAGCACCGCGGCGTTGGGTGGCTGCTGTACGCCCCAGTTCATCGCCACGGCGCCGAGATCGAGCGCGTCGGTCTGGCCGTCGGTGTCCGCGTCCATGCCGACGAGGAGCGCGTGGCCCTTCGCGTACTGGCGCGGATCGACCGCGCTGCCCGCGGTGACCGTCAGCAGCTCGCCGTAGTAGTTGAAGCTCGGGGTGGTCCAGACGCCGTCGGCGTCGATGTGGCCGGCCTCGAAGCCCTCGTTGGGCGTGGCCAGCGCCCAGGTGAGCCGCTTGTCGGTCGCGTTCGCGACGTCGGCGCGGATCCGGACGCGCGCCCGGGTCGGGAAGAACTGGACGCGCGAGAGGATCCCGCTCGGGAAGGCGTTGTGGTCGAGGAAGCTCCCGGGCCCGTTGGTGACCGGGAAGGTGACGCGGACGCGCGTGGCCTCGCCGGGCGCGGAGCCGACGTTGACCGCGGCCCACGCCTTCATCACCGACTGCTCCTCGGTTGCGCCCGCGCCGTACAGGTCCTTCGCCGCGGCGATCGTCGCAGCCCGCGCGGCGTCGAAGTCGTCGGCCGCGAAGAGCTGCTCGGTGAGCGCCTTGTACCAGATGCGGGCGGCGCGATCGTTGCCCAGGCCGGGCATCCCGCCGGGGAGGTATGCGCTGTAGCGCGGGCTCGCCGCGTCGGTCGAGACGCCCTGCGCGAGGAGCACGAAGAACCGATCGACCGGGCCGCTCGCCGCGTGGGGTCCGAGGTCCTCGAGGCCGTCGTACCACTGGTCGCCGCTGAAGCCGTCGTCGCTCGGCCGATCCATCGCGCGCAAGAAGCCGTTGTCGAGGAATCCGCCGAGGCCGACCTGCCACCGCGTCCGATCGGCCGCGTCGAATTCGGCGATCGCGGAGCCGCGGCCGCCGTCGACCCAGGCCTGCAGCATCTTGCCGATGATGTCGGAGTTGGCCTCGTCGAGCGCGCCGGAGAGGGCGCCGTCGATCAGCGCGGCCTCGCTGAGCGCAATCCCGTGCGCGACTTCGTGACCGATGATGTCGATCCCGGTGAGCGCGATCCAGCCGCCCGGCAGGACGCCCGCGGTGCCGTCGCCGATGACGAGGCCGAACAGCGAGGGCGACCAGAACGCGGTGTCATTCACCGGCACTGACCGCTCGGGGGTCGCGCCGCGAATCGGGTGCACGACCGCGAGCGTCGAGGTCCCGAGGCCGTCGATCCCGTCGCGCCCGAAGATCTCCTGGAGGAAATCCCACGCCGCGGTGAGGCCGTAGTGCGCGTCGACGGCGGTGGTCTCGCCCGAGCCCGCGAACGCGGCCTTCGGCCATCCCAGCGAGTGGTCGGCGTTGAAGTCGAGCGTGATCCGCCCGAAGAGGAAGTCCCAGGCGATCACGTAGTGGCTGCCGTCGCCCCAGGTGTCGGCCGCGTGGCCCGAATACGGGAGCTGGCCCGAGAAGCCGTGGGCGAGGTCGAAGTACCCCGAGTACGTCTGCAGTCCGATCTGGTTCCCGCCCCGGCTCGCGATCCACGGCTGGGGGGTTGTGCCACGGCCCTGCGCGAGCAAGCGGTACGTGCCGTCGGCGTCCTGGGTGGTCGCGAGCGGCACGTTGCCGCGGAAGTAGCTCTTGCCCACGCCGACGCCCTTGAGCGCGCTCCACTTCCGTAGGATGGTGCCGGTGCTGGCGTCGACGACGTACCGCTCCTCGCGGTGGCCGTCTTGGGGATTGATCGCGACCGTGCGCACCTCGTACGCCCAGACGTAGGGCGCCCCAGGGCGGCGGACGGGGAGGCTCCGCTCGAAGTCGATGACCACGCGACCGGTGGCGGGGTCGAGGCGCGTGACGATGCCACCCGTGAAACGCGTCGGGAAGACGATCAGCTCGGCGGTGTGCTCGACGGCGCCGCGGGCCGCGAGGTGCCTGAGGGCGATCCGCGAGGCGTCGTCGGCGGTGAGGCGCGGCTCGCCGTCCACCGAGACGTCGCGCGCAAGGCCGCGATCGACGAGCCGGGCCTCACCGGTCGAGTCGCGAAGCGAGACGGCCTCGGAGCCCCACACGCGGTGGCCCAGGTAGAGATGCTGGAGGCGGGCCGCGGAGCGGCCGTCGGCGCCGGCGATCGAGTGACGCTCGACCAGCAGCGAGCCGGGGCTGAGGGAAACCGCCGCGGCGGCAAAAAGGAGCGCGAGGGTCATAGCGCGGTCACCTTCCCGGCCGCGATCACGACGTCCTTCATTCGCAGCTTCCGCTGCAGGAAAAACGGGTCGTCGGTGGTGGCGCCGATGTCCTCGGGGATCACCTTTGCCTTCAGGATCTGCAGCGCCACCTCGGTCCCCGCGGCGAGGCCCGCCGCAGGCTCGAACTCGATGGCGATGCGCAGGAGCACCGCGCCCGAATCCTGCGCGGGAAATCCGCGGTCCTTCTGGAACACTCCGACCGTCAAGACGTTGTCGGGGAGCACGCCGCCGGTGACCGCGACCGGCTCGCCGGGATCGCTGATGCCGAACGTGCCGA
>Ga0136846_1234657_pt1 | contig 14907 bp, 13 predicted proteins | sample HopSoiMetagenom2_FD_96841 | JGI IMG/M metagenome (GOLD analysis project Ga0136846, IMG submission 96841) | Grasslands soil microbial communities from Hopland, California, USA - 2 Assembly 2016 (version 4) | ecosystem: Environmental > Terrestrial > Soil > Grasslands | place: USA: Hopland...
CCGCTCCTAAGAAAACGGACGAGCAGTCCGAGTAACATCTGACATACTGCATCTGGCCGTCGAGCGAAGCTGCCACAAGCCAAGGAATAGCGCATGCCTCTGGAAACATCGTCAACCGAATCGTATCGCGAAGACCTGGTCAGCTCCGGCGTGGTCATCAAGACCGAAGAACTTGCGAAGGTCTATGAGATGGGCTCCGAGCAGGTTCACGCCTTGAGCGGCGTCGATGTCGAAATTCGCAAAGGCGAATACGTCGCCATCATGGGTCCTTCCGGTTCCGGCAAGTCGACGCTGATGAATCTGATCGGCTGCCTGGATTCTCCGACTTCCGGAAAATATTGGCTGGCGGGACGCCTGGTCAGCGATCTCGACGACGACGAACTCGCTTACATCCGCAACAAGGAAATCGGTTTCGTTTTTCAGACCTTCAACCTGCTGCCTCGCGCCACCGCGCTGCACAATGTGGAGCTTCCCCTGATTTACAACGGCACTCCCGCGGTGGAACGCCTGGAGCGCGCCAAGCAAGCACTCGAAAAAGTCGATCTCACCGAACGCATGAATCACAAGCCCAATGAACTCTCTGGCGGACAGCGCCAGCGCGTCGCGATCGCGCGAGCATTGGTAAATTCGCCGTCGATCGTTCTCGCCGATGAGCCTACCGGAAATCTCGACTCCAAGACCGGCGATGAAATCATGGCGCTGTTCGAGACGCTGCACGCTCAGGGCAACACCATCATCGTGGTCACCCACGAAAACGACATCGCACAGCATGCCCATCGCATCATTCACATCCGCGACGGCAAAGTCGCCTCCGACCAGGCCGTCGTGAAACAGTAGCAACAGGAAACAGTCGCAAACGCAGATCGGTCGGATCGAGACGAACAGCGAACAATTCAGCGATCGCCCGATTCACTCGCGAAGTACAGAGAACCAAATTGGCAATTCCCGCAGCTGTCGAAGACAATGCGGCTCTTGCCATCGCAAACGCAGCCTGTAGCCTGCCTGTAAGCGGATTGTTCCGGAAAGCAGACCGAACTCATGGCTAAGAGCCTCAGACAGGAAGTTCCCTCCAGCACGCAACCAGCGTTACAGGTCGCTGCAGAGCGCGCCATTCGTTACACGCAACAAATCGCTGACCGCCGAGTTTCGCCAGCGCCAAGCGATGTCGAAAAATTGGCAGGGTTCCACGAGCCTTTTCCCGAACACCCTTGCGATCCGGAAAATGTAATCGCGATGCTCGATGATGTTGGCTCTCCGGCAACCACGGCTTCGACCGGCGGCCGCTACTTCGGCTACGTGATCGGCGGCGCGCTACCGGCATCGATGGCGGCGAGCTGGCTGGTGAATGCGTGGGATCAGAACGTCGCGCTGCGATCGATGTCGCCAGTGGCGGCGGAAATCGAAGAGGTGGTGTTGCGCTGGGTCTGCGATGCGCTCGGCTTGCCTGCCGATTGCGCCGGCGGATTCGTTACCTGCGCAACCATGGCGAACTTCACGGCGCTCGCCGCGGCACGCACGGCGCTGCTGGCGCGCGTCGGCTGGAATGTTGTGGAAGATGGCATGTTTGGCGCGCCGCCGATCGACGTGGTTGTCGGAGCGGAAGTGCACATGTCGATTCAGAAGGCGCTGGCGCTGGTGGGATTCGGCCGCAGGCGCGTCACCACCGTTGAGGTGGACGGCCAGGGACGTATGCGCGCCGACAAACTTCCGAAGCTCAGTCATCGCACGATCGTTTGCATTCAAGCCGGCAACGTGAACACCGGCGCATTCGATCCCGCGGCGGAGATCTGCGCGCGCGCCAAAGAGCAAGGCGCGTGGGTGCACGTGGACGGTGCATTTGGTTTGTGGGCGCACGCCTCGCCGAAGTACCGGCACTTGACTGCAGGTTTTGAGCTGGCGGATTCATGGGGCACGGACGCGCATAAATGGCCGAACACAAATTACGACAGTGGAATCGTGCTGGTTCGCGATGGCGGCTCCTTGCGCGCTTCCATGACTGCCCCGGCCGCGTATCTGGAACCGGGAAGCGGCCGCGAGCCGATGTATCACGCTCCGGAAGCTTCGCGGCGAGCGCGCGGCGTGGAACTGTGGGCGGCGCTGAAATCGCTGGGACGCGTAGGACTTTGCGAGTTGATCGAACGCACCTGCGCGCACGCAGTGAAATTTGCGGAAGGACTGCGCGCGGCGGGTTTCGCGGTGTTGAACGAGGTGGTGGTCAATCAGGTGCTGGTTTCGTTTGGATCGGCGGAGAAAACACGCGAAGTGATACGCCGCGTGCAGGAAGAGGGAACGTGCTGGTGCGGCGGGACGGTGTGGCAGGGACAAACCGCGATGCGCATCAGCGTTTCGTCCTGGGCTACGACGGAAGCCGGCGTTGAACGCAGTTTGCAGGCAATCGTCCGGATCGCGCGAGAAGTTATTGCGACCGCTTAAAGCCGACTAGAAATTAAAGCCGTGCAGAAAGACAAAGCTGACATGCGCGCACGATTGCTGTCGCAGTTGTTACCGCCTGACGCGCTCGCTACATTAACGCGTGTAGGTTAACGCGTATGAGCTGCGGTTGGCGCATGCAGGTTCTGCAGGTCGCCGCGCGTTTCTGGTGACGTCAAGTATGTTTGCGAGATGCGATCGTGCCAGGTGAGCGCGTCTTCATCCCACCAGGCCCATGCGAAGCCAATGAACATGGTGCTTGCGGAGATCACATAGCCAAGGCTGCGCAGCAACATCTGCCGCGGAGTCGGCGATTCGCCGCAGAAATTGGACACCTGCAATCCGCGGAACATCATTCCCGGCGTGGTGCCGCCGAACACGGTAAACAGCGCGAAATATTGCAGGTACACAATGGCGAGAGTGGCGGCGTAAACTTCCGCGCTCAGCTTGCTTAGCGTGAATTGCCCACCTAGAGAACCGAACAGCATTAGAAATCCGCCGTAAGCGAAAAGCAGGCAGAAGACATCGATCAACGCGGCCCACCGGCGTTCCTCGAGCGAGGCGACCGGATAAAGCCCGTAATGTTTTGAACGGCTCTCGCCGGTATCGCTGTCAGATTCCGCTTGTTGCGCTGGAGGAATAGAGACGTCGATCTCCACGCTGCCGTCGCGTCTTTCCGGCGGAGGCGAATAGCGCCCGATCGCGATGGTGAAAGAGAAGTGGTCAGGCGAATCGGTGGACGGAGGTTCCGCTATTTCCACAGCAGTGGAAGAGTGCGGTTCGGCAAAGGGAAGCTGCGACTGGAAATTTGCTGGCGAGGGTTTAGCGACGGCGCGCACTTCGGCGGCCTTGGCAACGTGTTCGACCGAAAAAGTTGCCGCTGCATCTTGCCTGGATCGCCTGGGCGGAAAGTCGCCACCACGACGCGCACGATAGGCGTCGAGGCGCTCCTCAAGTTCACCTAGCCAGGGAAGATCCTGAGCAGGAAGAGCCTGGGCGGAATGATCCTGAGCAGTGGAGGCGATTGGCGGCGATTGACCCGGAGATGCGCCGACGCAGGTCCGCGAGGCGGACGTATGCGAAGAGCAGTCAACAGGGAGAATGGAATCACAGAAACTGCAGGCACGGATGCCCGAGGGCAGTACCGCGCCACACGACAAGCATGTTGTTGTCACCGGTGCGTTTTGCGCTGCGGACGCTCCGACTCCGGGTGAGGGAACGCGGTCAGAATAGCAAAGGTTTAAGAAATGGGAAGAGGGATTCGGAGGGGATTGTCACCAATCCGCCAGCAGTGCGAAGGAAAATCAAGATGACGAAGACACTGAACAGATGAAGACGACAGTTCTCAGCGGGCCGCACATTCACGAGAGGAGCACAAAACGAAGCAGCACAGGTCGATTTGCACATATTCAGCACAATACGGTGTCGCCGCAACCGGAGATACGGTGTTCGCTGTATACAGACTGACGGTTGTTAATGGTGCAATTCGATCAATCGGATTGAGCCCAGTCGAGATCTTGTCCCAAGGCTGAGAAACTTCCCCCAGGGTGCGATGGGTTGACGAAGTTAATGACGAAGCGTGTTTTCCTCGTAGATGACAACCGAACTATTCGGTCGCTGCTGCGTTCGTTGATCGAAATCGGAGGCTTCAGCATCTGCGCTGAGGCCGAAAATGGCTTTGAGGCTATTGAAAAGGCATCGCAGTGCGGTTGTGATTTGATTTTGCTGGACCTGGATATGCCGGTGATCAACGGCTTAGAGGCAGCCGCGATTTTGAAGAAGCAGTTGCCATACTGCAAAATCATCCTGTTCACGTTGCACAGCGATTCGGTGAATTCGATTCTGGCTGAAGAGATGGGAGTAGATCGGGTAATCGCAAAACCCGACGGAATGACGAAGTTGCTGGATGTCATGCGCGATGTGTTGGGCCTCTCGTCACCCACGTTAATAGGGCCGCTACAAATTTCGCCTGACCTTCCTGTAACTGAAATACAATCGCCGCAGCTCATCGCCGATAGCGATGGAAAACCGGCTGACTGAAAACCGCCTGAGTAAGTGGCGCCGAAACGCTTGCACGCAATCGAACTCCGGATGCAGGAGGAGAGGAGCGGCGCCAACCCTAAGAATCGCCTTATTTGCGTACATCAATCCGGGGAAATAGCGCGTATAGTCCGAGTAAGTCAACCACACGCCCCGCCTCTCCCAGACGTTCTTGTGAATTGAAGATAGATGCCAGGACGGCCCCGGTGGAAGAAAACTCCGTAGCGATGAATGCAGAAAGGGCTGTGGCTCGCGGCAAAGCGGCAGGTCTGGATTTTGTGCTTCGGGAGCTGGATCTTGGAGTGGTGTATTTGCGGATGGCTTCCAACGCAGGCACCAAGAGCGCACAGGAGCGGCACGCCAAAAAGGCAACCGGCGCATATCAAGCGGCCCTGTACCACGTCCAATCGCTAACGCTGAATGCAGAGGAACGAGCTGAGTTTAACGACAAAGAACAGAGACTGAAATCGCTATTGGAGTAACAGAGCCAACGACGAGCCGGCTTGCTTTGTACGCTGGCGTACCGTGTGCTCACCTACCTGCGTATAATGGCATTGATGCCGCTGCCAAAGTGTCCGCTTCACAAAACTGAAATGAGCGAAACTGAAAGACGGTTGCCCAAGGAGCAGATGTATTTTCTGTGCCCGATGTGGGGCTGCGTACAACGGTATCGCGAGCAAGATGGTCACTTCACTACCGCGAGTCTGCCGGCGAAGAAGGCTGAGGATGAACAGTAGCAGCGTCGCTCAAACTTCGATTTGTTGAGCGAGGAGTTCGCGGCTGAAAGCGATGCGGCGATCGAGGGTGACGGCCGCGAAGTGGGTGCAGCGGCTGCGTTCGGATTCAATCCAGAGCTGAGCGGAAGGGACCACGCGCGCCAGACTGGCGCGAACGAAGTTGAGGAGGCGGAAATAGGCGCCGATGGCACGCACCGCGCTGCGATCTTCGGGCCGGTCGGGGCACAACAACAAAAGCTGGGTGACACGAGCGAAATCTTCGCCCGAAGCGGGTGCGGGCAGATTCATGACGTCGCGCACTTCCACTGAGAGCGGGTGACTCACGGATGCGGAGATCAACGAGCGGCAATACCACACAAAAAATTGCAGAAGGAACACGAGGGAGCACGCGAGAAAAAAGGCGGCCATCATCGCGGCACCATGGAGAGACTCGTTGGAGGGAGATGGTCATCATCGGCGACGCGCCAGAAGGCATAGGCCCAGGCTAGCGGCAGCAGGCAGCCCATGATGGGCATCATGTTGTGCACGTAAGAAAAGAATGTCGGATGGAGATTGGAGACCGAGTAAGTAGCCGCGGAAGCGCCAAAGAATACGCCTAGTGAAAGGACGAGCTGCACGAGCAGACTGCGCGTTTCGCGCAACTTCAATATGGCGCCCCACAAAACGTAGGTGAGCACGAGACCCACGAAATAGAGGTTCTGGGAGAGTTCAAAGGCGAAATAGGTCAGCATTTTGTGTGAGGATTGGCTGACCACGGTGTACGAAAACCAGCAGGTCCCGGCCAGAAGCACGACCGCGCCGAGGCGGAAATAGCGCTCGAGATTCATTTCTTCGAAGACGTACACGTACAAGCTAATGAGCGCGAAGAAGAGAGCGATGGTCAGTACGGCGTCGGAATAGAAATAGAAGTAGCGGTAATCGAGAGACTTGATGCCTTCTTGTTGAAGAATCTGCCAGCGACCGAGGCTCGCGGCCGCACACAATATCATGTAGAGATTCAGGAAGAAGTAGCGCCGAAAGAGTTTACGGCGGACCGCGCACACCACCACGAGAGCTTCCAGGAGTGTTCCCAGGAATAAAACCAACAATGCAGCGGAACCAGACATTTCACCTTTCTGGTGAGGCCCTGGTCGCCGCGATGATGGCGCGGATTTAGCGGTTCAGGAATGCTTCACGGCATTTGTAAAGCGTGGCCGTGACCCGTCCGTATTAGCCTTTTTTCCAGGGCGCTGGCGTCGGATCCGGCCCGTTGAGACCATGCTTCCACGGTGCGGGTGTTGGATCCGGCCCATTCAAGGGCGCAGGCGCTACGCCGTTTCCCTTCATGACAAAGCCGTCGCCATGACTGGCGGCGACTGTCTTCAGGCCCATAGCCACGGTGAGAACGAGCGTGGCTAGGGAAACAGACGCGAGTGTACGTGACATTGAGTGCCTCCGAGGCATAGGGAAAACCCCGGGGGAACTCTATATCTTGTCACGACAAAGTCAAGCCTGTTTCGAAACGGTACACACCCAGCCACCCACCTTTCGCTGGGCTTTCGCCCAGAGGGTGGCCGATACAGCTGCGACCTGGGAGAGAATAGAAGCTGGGAAGTGTCGGAGCAACGGTACAGTAGTACTATAACTCTATAACCCCAGGGGCTTGGCGATCGTGTTCGCGTGAGTTCGCGTCGGGTGTCGTTCCTGCCCGCCTTTGGGATCCTATCGGTCTTGGTGCATTTGACCCTGCGCGCTGGCTCAGGAAAAAATCCAGGAGGAACCGAAGAGGGGTCCCTCGCGAAGCGCTCGGGAAGATGGGTTTTTGCTCTTGGGCTCATCTTTGGGGGCGTTTTGAGGCTCTGCAGTAAACCTGTTCGGGTAACGTTAACTACCGTTGCCTTACGGCGTGTAGCGATGCCATCTTTCGACTGCCTTGCCGGGTCGAGTTGCGGGCTCGCACTTGGGAGGTGCGCTGCGGCTTGACACTGTTGGCGGGTAGTCCGTAGCATGAAATGCTCTTTATAGGCCGGCGTAGCTCAGTGGTAGAGCGAGGGTCTCATAATCCCTAGGCCGTGGGTTCGATTCCCCCCGCCGGCACCAAGTTTCCTTCCGCAATAACGACCCACGCTCCCTCTTCTACTTAGGATTGTTTCGTCGCCACATTGCCAGCACCAACAGTAGGATGGCAATGCCGCCGATATAAGCGGTTTTGTACATTCTGTGAGCTCCTTAGTAAGGCGTCGGCCGACCTCGTGCGAAGTTGTCGCTAAACCGGTGCTAGCGGTGGTGATCGGTTTTGTCCCGCGAATATAAACGAAGTTAAATTCAATCGCGGCGGTGAAGAACGCGTTCACGGTGGCAGCAGCGGCACTGGGTTCGCATTTGTGCGTTAACCACTTTCGGTCTGGTTGGGAAATGGCGTTTCCGGTGTGTTTCTTAGTTGGGTAAACTGGGCGCCTATGCCTTGGAGAATTTTGCCCCAGTCTTTCCAAGAGCACTTGGGCTCCACTGCCGGGCGGTTGGCCTGGTGAGTGGTGGAAGACGTTCGCGGCGGGAGTGGCTACTGCAGAGCGCGCGACTGGCAGCCGGGCTTCCCGTGGCGCTGTCACCATTGTCGCGGCTTGCGGCCGCGCCGCTCTCGTTAGAATTTGGCTCGGCGCAGACGCAGGACGTTCCCACCAGTGCGGCCGCGCAACTATTTACCAGCGATCCGACGAAGTACCGCTTTACGCGTGATGAAGATCAGTTTCTGGAAGAGCTGGAACGCGCCTGCTTCCAGTTTTTCTGGGACGAATCGAATCCGTATACAGGACTGGTGAAGGATCGCAGCCAGGCGGACGGATCGGATTCGCGAAACGTGGCGAGCATCGCGGCCACCGGATTTGGGCTGGGGGGCATGTGCATCGCGGATCTGCGCGGATGGGAAGACAAGAAGAAAATCCGCGAGCGTGTTCGAAACACGCTGCGATTTGTGGATACGCGGGTGCCGCAGGCGCATGGTTTTTTCTGCCACTTCCTGAATTTTCGTAACGGCGAGCGGGCGTTTCAGTCCGAAGTTTCTTCCATCGATACGGCAATTTTTATCTGCGGGGTACTGACGTGTCGCGCGTATTTCGAAGATGACGGCGAGATTCGCGATCTGGCGACGAAACTGTACGAGCGCGTGGATTGGGGCTGGCTGCTGCACGGCGAGAAGACGTTGTCGATGGGGTGGACGCCGGAGCGTGGCTTCATTCGATCGCGCTGGGACAGTTATTCGGAATTGATGATGGTGTACCTGCTGGGGTTGGGGTCGCCTTCGAACGTGATGACGCGGGCGAACTGGGAAGCGTGGACGCGAACTTATTTCGAGTTCAACGGGATTCGGTATATCGGGTCGCATGCGCCACTGTTCGTGCATCAGTACTCGCATGCCTGGTTTGACTTTCGCGGAAAGCGCGACAAGTTCGCGGATTATTTTACGAACTCAGTGATCGCGACGAAAGTTCACAAATTGTGGTGCCTGGAAATTTCGCGGGAGTTTCCAGACTACACCGAAGATTTGTGGGGAATTACGGCGTCGGATTCGGCGCGCGGCTACGCGGTGTGGGGCGGGCCGCCACCGATGGGACATCTGGATGGAACGGTAGTTCCGTGCGCGGCGGGCGGCTCGTTGCCATTCCTGCCGGAAGAAACGTTGCAGGTTTTGCGGACGATTCGCAGCAAATACGAGCAGCGCACGTGGAAGCGCTACGGTTTCGTAGACGCATTCAATCCGCTGACGAACTGGTATAGCCAGGATGTGCTGGGAATCGATGCTGGAATCATGATGCTGATGGCCGAAAACGCGCGAACGGGATTTATTTGGGAGCAGTTCATGAAGAACGACATCGCGAAGAATGCGTTTACGCGCGCGGGATTTCACGCGATTCCGTCGAGTGAGCCGGTGGCGGCGCCGAAGTCACCGATTCCGCCGGGGTATCCAGTGTGGAGCCCGCAATAGGGCGTCGATTTGTGAGTGGTGGGAGATTACGGAGCGACCCACCCTTTTTTGCACAAAGGCGCAACGAGGATGGGCTACCCTGGACCGGGGAAATTCAGAATCAGAACTTGGGTGCCTGCGTACAGCTTGCGGACTTGGGGCGCAGCGATGCTGCGCCGCTACGACGATGGCGCTCCGATCAGCGGCTACTTGGTTGTTTCGATCAGGGCCAGGGCGTGGGGTTGCAGGGTTAGCGTGAACGAGCCATTGGTCAGCGGCATCGTGTTGGCTTGCGGTAGCGCGGCGGCTTTGCGGAGGTCGGCAATCTGTGATTCGGTTGGAGAGACCGGGCTGCCCATTTTTTGCCACGCGGGCAGTGGCGAGCCGTGTTCTTTGTCCACGATGGTGACGCGCACAGTTTTTGGCGGGGCGGCGCCGCGAAAACGTAGCGTCAGCGTCTTCGGCGATCCTGCTTCTTCGGGCAGGAACAGATTCCACGCGGCGATGGCCAGCGATCCATCCTTGCGGCGAGTGACCAGCGCAGAATCCGAGCTTACGTTGAGGCGCGAATCGCCAAGTCGATGGAGCAGCGCGAAATCGTTGAACGCGGGCTTGGGAATACTGCGCTCGGCGAGCAATCCGAATCCACCGTAGAACGGCGTCTTCACGACGCCCTGCTCTTCGAACACATCGGAGAATGACCAATAGCTCATGACGTCGGCGAGGCCGTCGCACTCGCGAATCGTGTTCGCGAGGAAGGGGCCCATGTAAGCGGTGTCGGTCACGGCAGGATTGTTGTCGTAAGCGGCGTTGTACTCGGTCCAGATCAGCGGCATTTTCGGAAATGCGGAAGCGGCGATCTGCTCGTGCACTTTTTTGACGGAGCGACACACCATATTGTTGCGAGAAATTTGCTCGTGGGTGCCGAACACGTCTTCGGCTTTGTCGTTGCCGTAGACGTGGCTGGAGACGAAATCGACGGGGATGTTCTTTTCTTTGCAGTGCGCGAGGAAGCGATCGGCCCAAGCGGCTTGCGCGGTTGAGGGACCTCCGACACGGAGTCGCGTGCTGACGCGCTTGACGGCCTGTGCGGCCTGATCGTAAAGCTGATAGTAGGTTTCTTCTTTTGGATTGCCGACCCAGAAATCGATGTTCGGCTCGTTCCACACTTCGAAATACCACTGCGAGACTTCGTCCAGGCCGTAGCGCTGCACCAGATGGCGGGTGAAGGCTTCAATCATCTGGCCCCAACGATTCCAATTTTTCGGAGGCGCAACATTTTGCTTGTACCAGAAAGCGTGAAGCGCGTTGGGATCGGAGGTGAGCTTCTTGGGCATGAAGCTCATTTCGACGAAGGGGCGCACTTTATTTTCGAGCAGGCCGTCGTAGATCTGATCGACGTAAGAGAAATTGTAGATGGGATTTCCGGCGGCATCTTCGTCGTACATCCCGACTTCATCCTGAAAAATTGCGTGAAAGCGGATGAATTCAAGATCGGTGATGCGTTTGGTTTCGCGAAGATCGTGGCGATAGCTGTCGCGCAAGGAGAGGATGGCGCGACCGGAGCCAAACATTTTTTCCCAGAAGTGGGGAAGCGGATGTGAGGGAGCGCTCGCGTCAATTTCGACAGCTTCGGCGACGGTTTGCGCTGCGACGACAAGCGGAAGGGTCAGCGCTACACATAAGCCAGCGGCGATCGGCAAAAGCAGTGCGGAGAATCGGCGAAACAAAGAAAACACCCTTACAGGTAGGCGCATTCGAGTGGCTCCGCAAGAGTTATAGCAGAAATGGCGAGAGGAGCGCAGGTCCATGTCGCCCTGCGCTCCTCTCTGTTTTTATGGTTCGCTTTGTCGTCTTGGTCTAGAAGCTGAAACGGGCTTGCAGTTCGATTACGCGGCCGGCGAGAGCGTTCAAGCCTTGTCCGAAGGTTCCATTAGGAGAAGTTACCGTTTCGGTGCCGGTGACTTCGTTGACGTTGAGAGTGCCGATGGTCTGCTGGCTGTTGTTAAACGGCACGAAGTTGGTCTGATTGAAGATGTTGTAGAAGTTTGCGCGAATGTCGATGCGGGCGTTTTCTCCCAGCACAGGCATGCGCGGCAGACCGAATGCTTTCCCGAGGGTCATGTCCACCGAGGAGTAACGCGGGCCGCGGAACGAATTGCGAGCCACACCTGGTGCGGTGGGAACTCCGCCAACGATTGCGGGCGGGAGAAAGTACGTGTCGGCGCCGTTGGGGAAATTACCGCCTGGGCGCGTGAAGCCGGCATTGCTGAAATCGTGAGACGCGCCGCCGAGATATGCGGTGGGCCGCACCGTGCAGTAATTGCTGTTGGGATACACGAGGCCACAAGTGCTCGAGCCAGTGAGGTCGGTGACCTGCACGTTGTAGACAGGAGTCCACGGATAACCGGTGTGAGCGTTGAGAATTCCGGAGACGGTCCATCCGCCGACAATTTTGTCGAACCAGCCATGCGAATCGAAGAAGTGCGGAGTCCACAAACCCCACAGCTTGAAATTGTGTTTCACATCGTAGTCGGCGAGGCCCCATTCGGAGCGCGAGCTGAATGGGAACGTGCCGCTCTCGAAATCCTGCGAGGCGTTGTCTTCGGCGCGGCCGAAGGTGTACTGCGCGTCGATGGCGAAGGTCCGTGAAAAGCGGTGTTCGATTTCGGTGAGCAGAGCGTTGTAGCTGCCGTTCACGTCATTCGTGTACAGGTTGAGTTGCTGCACCGCGGGGTTCAGCGGATTGAAAGGATTGGTAAAGAGATTCGGGAACTGCTGGCGCGTGTAGTGACGGCTGAGGCTCCCCTGATAGCCAACAGTCCACACCCATTGATGGCCCATGTCGTATTGCGTCAACAGTGAGTAGCGATAAGTCATCGGAGTCGGGAGATTGTTGGGCACGCCTTGCAGAGTCACCGGCGCTCCACCCGTTGGAAGTCCGGAGATTGGATCGAACGTCTGGATCGCATTGGGATTCGCGGGCCAGTTCGTGAATTGAGTCGGGTCGGAAGGCGTGGCGTACACGATGTTGGCGCCGAACGCATTCAAGTTGGTGACGAACGGAGGATTGGAGCGGCCGTTGAGCGAGATGGCTTCTTCCATGCGGTTGTAGCCAATGCCGAAACCGCCGCGAACGACGAGGCGATTGTGTACATCCTGATGCAGCAGCGGCAGGCGGCCAGGATTCCAGGCGAAGCCGATCTGAGGACCAAAATTGTAGTAGCTCGAATTGTAGAGATCGCCACCCACTTTCAGGCGCAGGCCGAGCAGAGGATCGGGCTGGGGGCCGAGGATCGGATTGCTGATGTTGCCGAATTTTTCGTGCACTGGTCCGAAATATTCCCAGCGGAGGCCGAGGTTCACGGTGAGGGTTGGCTTGACCTTGTAATCGTCCTGCACGAAGAAAGCGTAAATGTTCGAGCGAATGTACTTTCTAGCGTCGGTGGGTTGTCCGGTGCGGGGATCGAAGTTTCCGCTTTCCTGCTGCGGCGCGTCGTTCAGAAAATCCCACACGTTGTTGAACGTGAATGTTGGCCGAGCGGCGCCAGCTTGCGCGTCGGTGTCCTGTTCTTTGTAAATGTCGGCGCCGAACCTGCTGGTGTGCCGGTTGAATACTTTTGTGGCGGTGTCGCGAATGTTGTAGGTGGTCTGATAGAAAACACCGGGACCCGGCGCACCGAACTGAATGGTGGCGCCGTTGACATTTCCGAGAGTGGCGATGTTGTCGGTGGGCAACCCGAAAGGTTCCTGCGGATTGTTGCTGAGCTCATTGAAGAACCAACGCGTGACGTTAAAGCGCACCTCGTTGAGGAAAGTCGGCGTGAAAGTGCGACTCCACAGCAGTGTGCCGGCCTCATTCAAGCGATTGGAGTTCCACAGATTGGCGGCGCGCGCGTTACCGTTGAAGAAAGTGGCGTCGTTCGGCACGTAGTACATGCTGAAGGCGATCAGGTCTTTGCTGCTGGCCTGAAAATCGATGCGGCCGTTGTATTGCGTTGCCACGCTATTGGTGGGATTCGACGTTTGCACGAAGGCGATGTCCGGAATGCCGTCGAGACCGCTGCCGATACCAAACGGAGTGGTGGGCGTGCCGAAAGTCGGATCCTGCGTGCCGACGCCAGTCGTCAGCGGCGATCCGATATCCAAACCTTGGCCGGCGATTACCTGGCATGAACCGGGATTCGACAATCCTGCTTCCGCGCAGGTCATGGGAAGGATGCGGCTGATGGAGGTGCCTTCGCCGGGAAATGTGAGCAGCGTATTGGCGATCGTGCCGGCCGGAGCTTGCGCGAGAAATTGCGGAGCTTCGGCCCAGGTGTTGTTGGTATTCTCGGTGGAATTGCGCAGAGTTTCGTAGGAGAAAAAAGCAAACAGGTGATTTTTAATGATGGGGCCGCCTAAGCTGCCGCCGATCTGATTAAACCGATTGGTGACACGCTGGGTGGCGCCGGGTCCGCCGGGGCCGTTGTAACGCTGAAATGCGTTGAGTCCGGGGCGATCCATTTTGATGAAGGCGCTGCCGTGAACCTCGTTGGTTCCGTTCTGCGAAACGACTTCGACTTGCGCGCCGCTGTTGCGGCCATTTTCTGCGCTGTAATAGTTTGAGCTGACGCGGACTTCTTTGACGGATTCTTCGTTGGGCGTAATGACCGCAGCGCCGCCCCACGCAAGGCTGTTTACTTCGACTCCGTCGATTTGATAGCTGTTGGTGGTGTTGCGCTGACCGTTGGCGCTGATCTGCACCTGATTTTCGGTCTGGAAAATGCTGCTGCTGGCGCTCGTGCCGCCAGGACCAGCACTGCCGGGAGTGTTCTGGCTGCCTCCATTGTTGGTGTGCGAAGCATCACCGGTTACGCCTGGCGCGAGGCGAAGGAGTTGAAACGGATCGCGGCCAAGCGAAGGAAGATTCTGCACCTCACGATTCGTCAGGGTGCCGCTGATTTGGCCGGTTTCGGTGTCGATCGGGGGAGCCACGTCGCCGTTGACGGTTACGGATTGGCTGACATCGCCTAGTTCCAGGTTGATGTTTACGGCCTGCACTCTTTCCGCGCTTACTGTCAGATCGGAGAGCGTCTTTTTCTTGAATCCACTCGCCTCGGCGGTGAGCGTGTAGCGTCCGGGAGGCAAGCTCAAGAAATTGTAGACGCCGGCTTCGTCGGTGGTGGCGGTGTTCGTGCGATTGGTTTCTTTGCTTGTGAGAGTAAGGGTGGCTCCGCTGATCGCGGTATTCTGCGGATCGAGAACGGTACCCTGAATTCCCGCTCGATATTGCGCGAAGGCACTGACCGCGCACACTACGAAGACTACGGCACACAGGAAATTTCGCCACATGGACTTTCACCTCGAGGACAATTGAAATTTAGCGGAGCCTGCATTCACCCGGTGGGAGAATGAATCGGCTGCTCCTGCTCACCCGAAAGCTGATGACACACCTTGGGTGATGTGACGGTCGATCCGGTGATTTACGTACAATTAACAACGCCTTGCTGTACATTTTCTGGCATAACTCGTTTTCGCATAGCTCCACTCCGTCTTCGAACCATGTGAAGCGATACAGTTCTGAAAAAGAATAGTCACGGGCATGACGGAATTTGATCGCTGCGGAGCACCATGACTGAACCTTTTGAACTTTCGCGCGAGTTTCCTGCGACGATTTTCGTCAATCCGTCGGCAGGAGCAGGGCGCGCGGGCGCGTTTCTTTCTGAGGTTCGCGAAATTTTTGGCGAGCAGCGAGTTCCGGCGGAATTTCTGATCACG
>Ga0136846_1224598_pt1 | contig 14906 bp, 13 predicted proteins | sample HopSoiMetagenom2_FD_96841 | JGI IMG/M metagenome (GOLD analysis project Ga0136846, IMG submission 96841) | Grasslands soil microbial communities from Hopland, California, USA - 2 Assembly 2016 (version 4) | ecosystem: Environmental > Terrestrial > Soil > Grasslands | place: USA: Hopland...
GCGCACTGGAGCTCAGTTTGCCAGCTTCAGTGCAGACGTAAACAGGCAACTACCGCGCGGCTCCTTTGACCGCGCCGCCTAGCGCCGGCCCACGACGAGCTTGACGGGAAAGCCGCGGCTCTTGACTGCGCCTGACCTTGGGCTCTGCGCGATCACGCGGCCGACTCGGTTCGAGTGTGCTCGACGGATTCGGCCGACCGAGCAGTGCCTGCTGCGAATTCGCTGATTCGCACGGCGGAGCGTCAGACCGAGCACCCGTGGGACGTGGCACCTCGGCGGCGGAGGAGGCGGTGGCGGCGGCTGTGGTGGTGGCGGAGGCGCCGGCGGAGGCGGCGGCTCGACCGGCGGAGGCGGGGGCGGAGGTGGAGGCGCAATCGTCATGGCCGAGCGCATCACGCCGCCCCCCGCTGTTGCGGCATACCCGTAGTAGTCGATGTCGGTCGCAAGCGCCCAGACGTTCCCGCCGGGCGGGACCAGGCCCGCGCTCACATCGCTCCACGCGTCGCCCTCGTTGAACGACTCGAAGACCCCGCCGGCCACGCCCGCGGACAGCAGATCGTACGGCCCGACCGTCAGTGCGTTGACGTCATGCTGGTCGAGCCCGGCCGGCGTCCAGACTTCACCGTTGTCGGTCGACCGGAAGACGCCGCCGCCTACCCCGAACTGGGAAACGGTCCCGGCGAAGACATGGCCGTTGGGGGCAACGGCGAGCGCGGCGACGTCCGTCGAGGTGAGCCCCGCGTTGACCAGCTCCCAGTGGTCTCCGTCGTCCGTCGAGCGGAAGACGCCGGCTCCGCAGCCCGTGGTTCCGGCGAAGACGTCGCCGTCCGCATTGACCGCCAGAGAGACGACATTCCCGCACGTCAGACCCGTGTCGACCGGCGCCCAGCTGTCGCCGTTGTCGACCGACCGGTACACCCCGCCGTTCTGGTACGTGCCGGCGAAGACGTGGCCGTTCGGCGCGCTCGCCAGCGCGCGGACGTCCGTCGTGATCGCACCGCTGACGTCCTGCCACGAGGTCCCGGCGTCGGTCGAGCGGTAGACGCCGCCCGCGCCGCCGACGAAGTCCGCGCCCGCGAAGATCGGGCCAAAGGGGGTCGCGACCAGCGCCCGGATGTACCGCGCGGCAAGGCCGTTGTCGTCCTTCTCCCAGCTCTGGCTTTCGCGGGAGCGGAACACACCGGCCCCGTACGTCCCGGCGAACACGTCACGGCTTCCGCCGTCGGTGACCATCGCCCGCACGTCGGTCGCGACCAGACCGTTGTTCTGCTCGGTCCAGCCCGGCCCGTTCGCGCGAAAGACGCCGCCGCCGAAGTAGGTGCCTGCGAGGAGCTGCCCGTCGGCGATCGCGAACGAGAGGACGAACGGCGCAGTGAGGCCGTCGTTGAACGCCGACCAGTGGTCGCCGTTGTCGTCCGAGATGAAGGCGCCGTCGCCGTAGGTGCCGGCGAAGACGTGGGTCGAGGTTGCGATCAACGCGTTGACGCCGTTCCCCGAGGTCAGGCCGTCGTCGATCGCGGTCCAGGCGTCCGAGCCGTTCGGCAAACGGAACACGCCGCCGCCGAAATCGGTGCCTGCGAAGACATCGCCATTCGGGTTCGCAGCCAGCGAGAGGACGAACGGCTGGCTCAGGCCCGAGTTCACCGGGTTCCAATGGTCGCCGTGGTCCGTGGAGCGGAAGACTCCCCCGCCCCAGGTCCCCGCGTAGATGTCGCCGGTCGGGCTGACTGCCAGCGCTGCGACGTACGTGTTCGTCAAGCCGTCGTCGACCAGCGACCACGAGTCGCCGTTGTCCGTCGAGCGGTACACGCCGCCGCCTTCGGTCGTGCCTGCGAAGAGGACGCCCTCCGCGTTGACAGCCAGCGCGTCGACGAACGGCCAGTCCAGCCCATTGCTCACCGCGGTCCAGCTGGCGCCGTGGTCCGTCGAGCGGAAGACGCCGCTGAAGGTCCCGGCGAAGACATGGTCTTCGGGGGCGATCGTCAGGGCCCGGACGTTGGTGTCCGTGAGCCCGACGTTCGACCGTGCCCACGTGTCGCCGCTGTCGGCGGAGCGAAAAACGCCGCCGCCCTGCGTTCCGGCGAAGACCTCCGTCTCACTCGCAGCCAGCGCGATGACGTCGCCGCCCTGCGGGCCGTTCGTGCCGATCCAGAAGTCGTCGGCCGCCGCCGCACAGGGCACGACCAGGGCGAGCACCGCCCCAACGATGATTGCCAGCCCCGTCAGGTGCGGGGACGTGAGCGCCAGCCTTCGCATCATGCCTGCGCTGCGAGTCTCCACCTTTTGCGCCCGTGCTGCAACAACGCGCGCGTGTGACTCCCGGCGGCCCCCGACGCGAGCCTGGGGAGTTCAGATGAACTCGGCGACGTCCGCCAGGGTCTTCTTCTCGAGCGTCGGCACGACGGCGTCGTCGGCCGGATAGCCGACCGGGATCAGCAGGAACGGCCGCTCGTTCTCGGGCCGGCCGAGGATCTCCTTGAGGAAGCCCATCGGCGAAGGGGCATGAGTCAGCGTCGCGAGCCCGGCGTTGTGCAGTGCGACGAGCAGAATGCCGACCGCGATCCCGACCGACTCGCGGACGTAGTAGTTCTTGCGCTTGGTGCCGTCTTCCTCATACGACCACGGTTGCTCGAAGACCGCGATCACGTACGGCGCTTCCGTGAGGTGCGGCTTGACCCAGTCGGTCCCGATCGGCTCGATCGCCTCGAGGTACTCCTCGCTCGCTCGCTCGCGGTAGAGGAGCTCCTCCTCGCGCTCGGCGGCCTCGCGGATCCGCGCCTTGACGGCGGGATCGGAGATCGCGACGAACGTCCACGGCTGCCGGTTCGCGCCGGACGGCGCGGTCGCAGCTGCGCGAATCGCGTTCTCCACGAGCTCGCGCGCCACGGGCTCGTCCGAGAACTGACGCACCGACCTGCGGCGGCCGATGAGCTCCAGGAACTCCTCGCTACGCTTGAGCGCCGCACGCGCGGCGAGCCGCGTGAAGACGAGCGGCCGGGGACGGAACTTCGTGAGAAGCATGCCGTCCATGCTCGCCATGAGGATAGCCCCGTGAAGCTGGGTGCCGCCCGACCGCTGCCTTCCTCCGCCGATTTCCCTCACCTGCCGCCCGGGCACGCGCCGGGGCCTCAGAGCCTGCGCAACCGGCAGGGGCTGCCCGTGCTGTGGTGGTTCGTCGGGCTCGTCGGGCTCGCCATGTTCGTCGCCGGCGTGCTCGTCGCCGGTCACATTCGGCGCCAGTTTCCTTGGCGAGACGAGGCGATCGGCGGGACGATCTTCGCCTCGTTCGGGCTGCTCTGTCTCGTGGTCGCATACATGCAGTACCGGAGGTTCAGGCCGGCCCGGCTGCGCACGCGCTTCGGCGGCGTCGCGCTCGCGGTCGACCGGGACGAGGCCACGCGCGGTGAGGCGGTCACGGCGACCGTCACCCACGGCGCGGTCGAGGATCTCGAGGTCGGACTCGTCTGCGACGAGCGCTTCGACCTGATCGCGCGGGCGCAGACGAAAGCGGGGCCGGTCTCGGTGCGCGAGACGAACCAGGCGGCCGCCTACGAGGACTGGAAGCCGGTCGACGCCGCGGTAGGCGAGCAGGTGTTCACGTTCGAGATCCCGCGCGACGCGCCCTGCTCCTACGAGGGCGACTGCCTCTCCTACGGCTGGCGGGTCACCGCGCGCCAGGTGCGGCGGCTGCGCACCGACCCGCGCAGCGACCGTCCGATCTGGGTGCGTCCGTGAAGCTGGACCTCGAGCTCGCGGCCGAGAGAGTCGCGCCCGGGAAAACGGTTGCCGGCCGCGTCCACGTCGTCGAAGGCGGCGACTCTCGCGAGCTGACCCTGACGCTGACCTTCTACGAGCACACGCGCGACTTCGCGATCCCGGCGGCCCAGACGAGCGCCGTCGTCCACCAGGGCACTGTCACCAGGGGCGACGCGTACGAGTTCTCCTTCGCGTTGCCGGATGACGCGGTCCCGAGCGTCGAGACGAAGAACGGAAAGCTCTACTGGGAGCTCGAGCTGCGCTCGGACGAGCCCGGTGTCGACACCCACGTCCGACGCGAGCTCCCCGTCGGCTGAGAGGCGACGTCAGCGGTGCTTGGTCGCGTGTTGCCGGCCGAGGTCGACCGCCAGCGCGAAGAGGAAGAAGCCCGCCCACCAGTTGACGGGGTCGAATCTCAGCGCCTCGCGGTCGCCGATGACGTCACAGATGAGCCAGACGACGAACCAGGCCAAAGTCACGCGCCACCTCCAGTTAGGTCGGTCAATGCCCGTCAACCCGGGTACATACGTGAGCAGGAATGTCTCACAAGCCCCGGCTGCTGATCCTGATCACGCTCGCGGAGGCCGGCGGGGCTCAGACCTCCGTTGCAACGCTGCTTCCAGGGCTCACCGCCGAGTTCGACGTGACCGTCGCGGCGCACGGCTCGGGGCCGCTACGCGACGCTGCGGACGCGGCCGGCGTCCCCTTCGTCCAGCTCGAGCACATGCGGCGAGCGATCAGCCCGTGGCAGGACACGCTCGCGCTGGTCGAGCTCGTGCGCCTCTGCCGGCGGGTCCGGCCGGACATCGTGCACGCCCACAGTTCGAAGGCCGGCGCGCTCGGCCGGCTCGCTGCCGCTCTCGCCCGCGTGCCCGTCCGCATCTTCACCGTCCACGGCTGGTCGTTCGCCGCATACGGAGGCCTCCCGGGACGCCTGTATCTCTGGGTCGAGCGCCGTCTGCGGCGGTTGACGACCGCGGTGGTCTGCGTCGCTGAGGCATCGCGCGACGTCGGCGTGGATGCGGGGGCCTGCCGGGCGGAATGCACGCTGGTGATCCACAACGCAGTCGACGTCGCCGCCTTTGCGGGGCCCGACCAGCTCAGGGGCATCCCACAGGTCGTCAGTATCGGCAGGTTCGCGTTCCCGAAGGATTTCGCCACCCTCGTCGAGGCGCTCGCCGCGACCCGCGCGGATTACCGGGCAGCTTTCGTCGGAGAGGGGCCGCTGCTGCCAGAGATCGCGGCCACGATCCGGCAAAGAAGACTGACGGAGCGGATCGACCTCCTCGGCAACCGCGGCGACGTCCCCGCCGTGCTCGCCTCAGCCGACGTCTTCGTTCTGTCCAGCCGCTCCGAGGGGTTCCCAGTCTCGATTCTCGAGGCGATGGCGGCCGGCCTCCCGGTGGTCGCGACCGACGTGGGCGGCGTCGCCGAGAGCGTCGTGGACGGCGAGACGGGGCTGCTCGTACCGCCCGGCGATCCCGCCGGGCTCGCCGCTGCGCTCGACCGCCTCCTGACGGACGGCGCGCTCCGGCTACGCCTCGGCGCGGCCGGGCGCGAACGGGCGCGCCGGCACTTCGACCTGGCGGGCTTCCGCCGAGCCCATGTGGAGCTCTACCTCCGGGAGCTGGAGCGCCGCGCGGGGCGACCGGCGCGCCGGCTCAGCGTCGCAGCTGAACCCGGCGAATAGGAAAGGACTCTTCCGTAGGGCGCCGCCTCACTGGCCGCCTCGCCGGGGCGACGCCGAGGCGTGAGCTTGCAAAGCCCAGGAAAGTCGTCTCCGCGATCACGAGCAGCAGGAGTGCGAAGCCGGCCGCGAGTAGCAAGGCAGAACCGGTCGAGGTCGCAGCCGAGCGCAGCTCGTTCAAGCCGGCCGAGTCCTGCCATCCGGCGGGCCGGCCGGGATGATCCTGTGCCGTCGACCTGGCCTGGCCGCGCCGAGCAGGTCGCTGCGGCGTGCCCGGCGCGACGGGTCCGCGGGCCGCGTGGAAGACGAGGGTCACTCTGGCCGGACGTCGCACAGCGGGAGGAGCTGGAGCGGAGCCGGACGTCGACACGGTGCTCGCGCTCGACACTGACTTGGTGGCGGACGAGGCGCCGGGCCACGGAACCGGGCGCACGGCGTTGTGGTGTGAATGCGGCGGAGCGACCGGCTTGGGCGCGGCGTAGGCCGTCCCCGCAAGCATCGGCAGGGCACAGACCGTTACCAACATCAGCCGCATCGAAGCCCTTGCGCTCACGACTCGAGTCTCCCCTCTCGTCGTCGTCGGCACGATGCTAGCGCAAAGTGGCGATCAGCACGACGATCGCTACGATCGCCGCCAGCCCGACGACCACCACGTTCGCGATGAAGACGGCGTTCGTCACCCGCGGTCTGTCCTGCCAGCGGGACGTCCCGGGCTCTCCCTCGAGCTGTTCCTCCGGCACGACCCGGGTCGCCCGGGCAGTCTCGCGGTTCGGCGCGCGCCAGCCCAACGATCCGGAGAGGGCATCGGTGATGAACTGGTTCAAGCTGACCCGCTCGCGCTCCGCTGCCCTGGCGAGCTCGGCGTGCAGGGTCTGGGGCATCCGCAGCAGGAGCCGGCCGCTGTGCGACTGGGCCGACTTGGGGTCGGGAATCTCCTTGCCCTCGCGTCCGGCGGCTGCCACCCACTCGGCCACGGCCGCGGCGACACGCTCGAGCGCCTCGTCCGGGGTCGACCCGCGCGCGTTGCAGCCCGGAAGCACATCGACCGTCGCAACCCACTCGGCGCCGTCCGTCTCGTCGCGGACGAGCGTCACCGGGTAGTAGGGGACCTCGCGCGGACCGGCCGGGGCCTCCACGTTCGGGGACGAACGCGTGGCTTGATATTCGCTCACCGGATCTTGCGGGCGGGCTCGCGGCTTCATGGGCTTCAGATTGTAGGCCGATAGCAACAAAAAGCACCTCCGCGGCTCAGAGTGCGCCTGACGCTGCCGACGGAAGGTGCCCGATCTCCGCGCGCAGCTTCACCAGCGCACGACGGGTAAGCCGCGAGACGTGGATCTGCGAGATCCCGACCTCACGGGCGACCTGAGGCTGGCTCAGGCCCGCGAAGAACTGCAGGGCAAGCAGCCGCCGCTCGCGCTCGCTGAGCACCCGAAAGCCAGCGGCCAGCAAGGCGCGCTGCTCCCCCTGCTCGTAGCCGCCGTCGAGTACCTCGAGATCGGCATAGGCATCGTTGTCCTCGTCGGGAGCCGGCTGCGAGAGCGAGATCGGCGACTGCAGCCGCTCCGTGTCCAGCGCGGCGATCACCTCGGGCTCCGCGACGCCAGACGACTCCGCGATCTCGGAGATCGTCGCCGGCCGCTCGAGCCGAGCCGAGAGCTCGGCCGAGCAGGCGCACAGGCCCGGCCGCAGCTCCTGCAGTCGGCGCGGAATCCTGATCGGCCAGCCGCGATCGCGCAGGTGCCGCTTGATCTCGCCCGCAACGTTCGGGATCGCGAATGCGCCGAACTCCACGCGCCGCTGCGGATCAAAGCGGTCGACGGCCTTGATCAGGCCGATGCACCCGACCTGGACGAGGTCCTCGTACTGCTCGCCTCGCATGCTGTGACGCCGGGCCAGGCTCTTGACGAGCGGCATGTACTGCTGGATGAGCCGATCGCGCGCAAGCAGGTTCCCGTCCTCCCGGTACTCGCGGATGAGGCTGTGAACGTGCTCCCGGCTTGCGCCGGCCGATCTGCGGCGGGGCTCCTGACGCCCTCCCGCGACGCTGACCACTCTGGGCCGTACCGGTCGTTGCCGGTCGATCTCTGCCGTAATCGCAGCCATTACGCTCGCCTCATCTCCCCAGGTGGGCGGTCTTTTCGGCGATCTTGGACGTCGCCACTATAGCTCGCGTCTTTTCGCTTCGCAAATCTTTTTATCTTTGTCCGACATGGTTCGCTGTCGATGCGCCCGGGTACTTATCGAATTAGCACCGGCGCGAGCGAACATCGCGAGGCTAATGTGGTGAGTACGGACACATGCGGGCAGCTGTTCGGAGGAAGGAGGCGTCTCCGCCTGGTTCCGCTGGCGACTGCCTTCGTCCTCGCCGCGGCAGCGCCGGCGGGGGCTGCCGTTCCCACCCTAAATCGGCTGATATCGCCTCAGTATCAAGCGAAATCAGGTGATACTGCGACTACGGCTGGTGTTGCCGTCCTCGCCGGCTTCACTGCCCATCCGGCACGGCGGCACGGCGGCTCGATCATTTCGTATCGGACGCGAAATGCACGGTATCAATTGCAGAGTGCTTCAATCCAGCCTGCCGCCCAATTGGCGCGATATATGGTCAATCCGGAACGTGCTACGTCGGCCCCGGTACCACGGTATAACCGCCTGCAGATCGCTCGGCAGATCCGCAGGAGCGACGCCGTAACTCAGGCACCGCGGGCGATATCAAGTGGCGATGCCAGGCTGCTTCTGCGGCTCGGGCTCGGACTCGGGCTCGCGTACATCGTCTTCCTCGCCACCTGGTTCTGGCGTACGCGAAACCGCACGGAGGGCGCTGCTGCACGGGTGGTGCGCTTCTAGCGATGGCCCGCGCCGTGCCGACACCCGTGCCTGCGCCGACCACGGCTGTGCTGGCTCCACGAAGGCATCTCGACGTCGCCCCCGCGCCGCGCGCCGGGCGGGCGCTGATCGTCTCGAGCTTCGTCCTGCCGCATGCGGGAGGCGTCGAGCAGTTCGTCGACACCGCCTCGACGCTCCTGGCCGAGCGCGGCTGGGCCGTCCGCGTCCTGGCGTGCAGGCCGCGCGAGGGGGCTGCAGCGGCCGACGTCACCATCCCGACGCGCTTCCTGCCCCCCGGGGGTTGGCCCGTGCCGGTCGGCGGCTGGCGCGCTCTCTGGCGAGAGATCGGCTGCGCGGACGCGGTCGTCGTGAACGGCAGCCGCCACCTGCTGCCCAACATCGCGGCACTTGCGTGCCGGCTGCGCGGACGACGTGCGATCTTCGTTCTGCACGGCTCGGGCGCGCCGTTCACGACGAGCTCGTTCGTCTACCACCGCCTGCTCGGCTCCGCCTTCGAGTGGCTCGTCGTCCGCGCGACGCTGCGCCTTTCCCTCCCGATCTCGCTTTCGCGCGCGGGCGTCGGAGGCGCGCGCCGGCGCTACGGAGTCGAGGCGGCCCACGTCCCGTACCCGCTGAGGGAGCTGCCGCCCGCGATGCCTCGCGCCCTTCGCCCGGACGAGCCGCTCCGGGTCGTGTGGGTCGGCAGGTTGTACCGGGAGAAGAACCCGCTGCTCGCCGTCGAGGTCGTCGAGCGGGTGCGCCGACGGCGGGACGCGACCCTCCACGTCTACGGCAGCGGCGTGCTCTGGGACGAGCTCTGGCGGCTGGCGCGCGACAGGCCGTGGCTCACGCTCTGCGGCTCGCGCAGCTGGAGCGAAGTCCAGGAAGCGCAGGCTACGGGCCACGTCTGCCTGTCGACGTCCCTGCGGGACGCCACTCAGATCGCAATCCTCGAGCCGCTCGCGCGCGGCATTCCCGTCGTCTCCACCAGGGTCGGCGACGCGCCCGCGCACTACGTCGATGGGTCGCTCCGGTCGTTCTGCGTGGACGGAGCCGATCACGACGCACTAGCCGAGGCGGTCCTCGCGCTCGCGTCCTCGTATGCGAGTCGACGCGAGGAGTTCGCCGCGAACGCGGACCTGCTGCGCGCCCGCCACGCGCGGGGCCAGGAGCGACTGAGCGCGCTCGTCCAGATCTCGGCCTTCGGCGGGCCGGACAGTGACCGTGCGTGAGCGTGCCGGAACCCAGCCAGACCGAGCGTCGGAGCGCGGAACGCAGGTCGACCGGAGGCCCGGCGCTCCTTTTCTGGGCCCAGGTGATCGGGAACTCGGGCCTGTTCGTCGGCATGCTGCTGGTCACCCGGGCGCTCGGGCCGTCCGGCCGCGGGACGGTTGCCTTCCTGACGGTGACCGCGCTGATCACCGCCTGGATCGCACGGCTCGGCGTCACGGAAGCGACGGTGGTCTTCGCGGCACGGCGCTCGGACGAGCGTCCCGCTCTGCTCGCGAACAGCCTCTCGTTCTCGACAGTGGCGGGCATCGCCGCCGCGGCGCTCGTCTGCGGCACGCTGTGGCTCGTTCCATCGCTGCGACCCGAGCACGTGGGCGCGACGGAGCTGGCCGTCCTCGCGTTCAGCATCCTCGCCGCCTGCCTCGCCGACGCCGGCTACCGCTTCATGCTCGGCTGCAGCCGCTTTCGCGCGCATGCGCTCGTCACCGCAGTGACCTCGTGGGTCTATCCGCTGTTGGCGGTGGTCCTCTGGGTGCTCTTCGGAATGACGATCGCGCTCGGCGCCTTCATCTGGGCGGCTACGCAGGCGCTTCGGGCGATCCTGCTGATCTTCCTCGCCGTCTCACGCGAGGGCCTCGGCCGGCCGAACCTGCGCCTGCTGCGAGAGTCGATCTCGTTCGGCGTGCGGGCCTGGATCGGGACGCTGGCCGACTCGCTCGGCTTTCGCATCGACCAGATCCTGCTCGTCATCATCGCGTCGGAGACGGCGCTCGGCTTCTACGTCGTCGCCGTGAACCTCTCCGAGATCATTCTCTACTTCCCCGGCGCGGTAGCGACGGCGCTCCTGCCCCTCGCTGCGCAGAGCGCGGAGGCACCGCGGCTCGCCCAGACTCTGAAGGCGTTCCGTTCGGCCGCATACGTCACGCTTGCCACCTTGCTCCTCAGCGCGGTGCTCGGGCCGCCGCTGATACCGCTCGTCTTCGGCGCTTCTTTCACTGCCTCGGTCACGCCGTTCCTACTCCTGCTGCCGGGGCTGATCGGCTTTACGGCGCTGATCGTCTTCTCGAACGCATTGGTCGCCTCGTGGCTGCCGAGCCTGTCGTCGCTGGCCGCAATCGCGTGCTTCTTCATCGGGCTCGCGCTCGACCTCGCGCTGATTCCTTTCTTCGGAGCCTCGGGCGCAGCGGCAGCCGCAAGCGCCGCCTATTGCGCCGGGGGCCTGACCGCCCTACTGCTCTATCGCGCGCGTGCGCCGTTCCGCCTGCGCGAGCTCGTCGTCCCCCAGCCGGGCGACTTCGAGGTGCTGCGGGCTCTCGCCCCCACGCCACTCGTCCGCCCACGTCCACAGAGGAGCTGAGCCAATGATCGAAGAGCGACAGATCCAAGCCCCCGTCTCCCGGCTCCACGCCCTGGACTTGCCGCCCGAGGAGCCCATCGATGTCCGGAGGTACGTCAATGCGCTGCGCCGTTCGCGCATCCTGATCGCGGTCATCGTCATCGGACTGACAGCGCTCGTGCTCCTGCTCTCGCTCGCGCTGCCGAAGACCTACACGGCCCAGGCCACGATCCTCTTCGACGAGGCGCCGAGCGTCGCGACGACAACCGACGCGCAGCGCCAGCTGGCGACGATCCAGAGGCTCCTGATGACTCGGGACGTGCTCGCGCTCAGCGCGCGGAAGCTCGGGACGACGGTGGGCTCGCTCCAGCCGAAGCTGCAGGCGACGGTCGACCCGAACGCCAATATCGTCAGCATCTCGGCCTCCGCCTCGACCCCGAAGGCCGCCGCCGCCACCGCGAACGCGGTCACAGCCGCATTCCTCGCGCAGCAGCGGTCGGTCGAATTGGCGAGCCTGCAGACCGCAAAGACACGCCTGCAGGACGCCATCCTCAGACTCGCCGGCAGTCGCGGCGGAAAGGCCGAAATCGCACTGCTCAGGGAGCGTCTGAGCGAGCTGAGCGTCACCGCGGCGACAGCCGGGAACGAGCTCCAACTCGCCGACGCCGCACGTCCTCCGACGAAGCCGACCTCGCCGCGTCCGGTCCGGAACGCGGGCTTCGCATTCGTCGCGGCGCTCTTCATCGCCGTCCTGGTCGCACTCGGACGCGAGCGAATCGCGCCGCGCGTGGGAGAACGTCGCGACCTGGAGCGCCTCAGCGGCGTGCCGATCCTGACCCAGATCCCGAATGCGGGCCGCAGTGCGGACAGCGCCGCTGCCGAGCGGGAGGCCTTCGACACGCTGGCCGCGGTGGTCAAAGCCCAGCTTCCCCCGCAGCGTCAGAAGGTGCTGCTCGTGAGCAGCCCTCTCGCAGACAAGGGCAAGGCGCGGGTGACGGCCGGGCTGAGCCGTGCCCTCGCGCAGTCAGGCGAGACCGCGCTCGTCATCGATGCAGACCTTCGTCGGCCGTCGCTCGAGCAGCTCTTCGGAATGGAACGCGCGCCGGGGCTCGCGGAGATTCTCGCCGCGGCGCGGCACGGCGATGCAGAGACGGCCGCGAACATGATCGTCGAGCCCCCGGCTTCCGCCTCGTCACGCCGCCGTACCGGAATCCTGGCCGTCCTCGGAGCCGGCGAGGCCGCCTCACCGTCGCTCGTCTCCCCGGACGCCCTCTCGGTCCTGTTCGGCGAGCTGCGCGAGTCGGCGTTCACGTTCGTCGTGATCCACGCTCCGCCTCTGCTCGAACCCGAGGGCTGCCGGGCCTGGGCTCAGCACGCGGACGCACTCCTGGTGGTCTCGCGGCTGGAGAAGATGGCGCCGAACGAGCTGGTGGAGCTGCGGGAGCAGCTCGAGCAGGTCGACACGACCGTGCTCGGGCACGTGGTGCTCGGCTCCGCGAAGGACGGGCGGGAGCGCCTGGCGGGCTAGCGAGCTGAGCGCCGCGCGCTTCCGGCCCAGACCAGCGCCGCCAGAAGCCAGAGATGGCGCCAGTGCAGCGTGTCCACGAAGAAGCCGTTCAGGAGCGCGCCGACCCACGCACCGAGCAGCGCTGCTGAGCCGATCCCGTACGTGTCGCGCCCGAGGATCGCGTTCCGACCCGCCCAGTACAGCGTGGCGACCAGGAGGGCCAGCAGGCTGAGGAGTCCCGGTAGGCCCTCCTCGGCGAGAGCCCGCGCGTACATGCTGTGCGTGGAGATGTGGGCGTACCGCTCGAATTGCCCTGGCCCGATCCCGAACGGATGGCGCTCCGCCCACTTGATGCTCTCTGACTGCGCCCCGAAGCGGCTGTTGTCGTAGCTCTGCACCTTCGCGCGCTGCTCCAGGAACGACAGCGAGCCGGTGAAGGACACCGCCGCGCCGAGCGCGACGCAGGCGACGAGCACCAGGGCGACGGCCCGTGCTGCCTGCTTTCCGGCCCCACGGCGGAAGCTGAACACGACGACCATCACCGCGAGGCCCGCGGCGAGGTTGAGCCAGGCTGCGCGCGAGTAGGAGAAGAGGACACCGAGCGTCAGGAGCAGAAACACGATCACTTTCGTCGAACGGCGCCACGAGAGCAGGCGCGGCGTCAGGATCTCTTCCAGCACGATCAGCGCCGCCGGCACGAGAAAGGGCCCGAAGACGTTCGGATCCTTGAAGAGCCCCTCTGCGCGGCCGATCCGCGTGAAGAGGTCGTGGCCCGGGAACGGCACGATCAGGGCAAGGCTCGAAAGGAAGGCGGAGCCGGCGGCGCCGATCACGTACCAGCGCGTGATCCGGCGGGCGATCGAGCTCTCCGTCACCGCCGAGGCCAACCAGAGCGCGAAGATCAGCACGTAGATCGTGATCCCGAGGAACTGGACAGCGCGCACCGTGTCGACGACGTCGATCATCGAGACGAAGTTGAAGGCCAGGAAGGCGCCGGCGAGCAGCACCGCCCCGGGCGTCAGGCGCCGGAGGCTGAAGCGCCCTGTCGCGAACGCAACCATCATCAGCACGGCGAAGACCACGTCCGTCGGGGCTGGCTGGAAGCGGACCGCCGCAAGCAGCAGCACGCCAACCGCCACCGCGGCGTCGTAGGCGAGGATTGCGAGCGCCAGCGATCCGAGCAGCACGAACGCAAAGCCGGCGATGATCAGCAGGCTCGGCGGGTGGCGGTAGAGGAGGTAGGAAAGCGCCGCCGCGAAGGCGCCGAGCGCGATCGCTCCGGCGAGCAGTCCCAGGGCTTCCGCGACGGGGAGCCTCGGCCTGCGGGAGGCTACGGCTTCGACCATCAGCTCGAGGCTCGGAGGCGCGGGTTCGCCGGCGGCTTTGGATGCTGTTCGCCGTAGCGAACCCGCCGGTAGAGGCCTCGCAGAGGCAGCGGTGTGTCATGCCCGCCGGCGACCTTGGCGCGGAAGTCGAGCCGCCGGTCGCGCGGGTCGATCTGTCGCCGCCGCAACGCCAGAGGGTCGGTGCCGCGCACGTTCACTCCCGGCTCGCAGCTGACGGCCAGGCGGTAGCCGGCGTCGGCGACGAAGCGGAGCTCGCGCTCGCTGAAGAGGCCGGCCGGGTAGCAGAAGGCCTCGACCGATCGCCCGAGCCGCGCCTCGAGATCGGCTTTCGACTGCGCGATCTCCCACCGGGACTCGACGTCGGTCAGCAGCAGCAGGTTCGGATGCGTGACGGTGTGCGCCTCGAAGCGCAGCGTCCCGGCCTGGTCGAGCTCGACGATCTCCTCCCAGTTCAGCAGCGGCGGCTGCTCGGCGTACCAGGGGAACAACGCCGTCCCGTCGATCACCCCGGTCGGCACGAAGACGGTCGCGCGGAAGCCGAACAGCTCAAGGATCGGCAGCGCATTCTCGCCGACGTCCCGGAACCCGTCATCGAAGTTCAGGACGATCGTGCGCGGCGGGCATCGTCCCGCCTCGGCCAGCGCCACGGCCTCGGCGAGACCGACGACGCGGAAGCCGGCGTTGGCGAGAAACTCCATCTGCTGCCGGAAGCGGCGCGGGGAGACCGCAAGCGGATCGTCGTCCTCCGAGACGCGGTGGTAGAAGATGATTCGGAGGCCGCCCGAGTCGTCGAGCTTTCCGCGGGCTCGAACGCGCCACCAGGCGGACCGCGTCCTCGTGACCGCCGCTTTGAGCGGTGCAGGCAACGAGGGGCCGACGCCCGGGACGCCCCGGCCGGCCACGCTAGTCGCGGAGCCGCCGGACGCCGCTCGGCCGCAGCACGTCCCGCTGCCGCCGCAGCCGCCGGCGCACCGAGGCGGACCCGTAGTAGACCTTCCTCGCGAGCTCCGACCTCTTGCCACGGCGACGGAGCCGAAGCCACCCCGCCCGCGCCGCGACGGCCGCGCGGCCTCGCGCGCTGCCAGGAAGGCCGAGCCCGAGGTGCAGCGGCTCGAAACCGTCGGCGAGCTCGACCTTGTACCGCTCGGCGCCGCCGAGGAACTCCGCCCTGGTCGCGCCCTCCCGAGCTGCGAGCCTCAGCGTGTCGAGCGCGTTCAC
>Ga0136846_1238620_pt1 | contig 14903 bp, 14 predicted proteins | sample HopSoiMetagenom2_FD_96841 | JGI IMG/M metagenome (GOLD analysis project Ga0136846, IMG submission 96841) | Grasslands soil microbial communities from Hopland, California, USA - 2 Assembly 2016 (version 4) | ecosystem: Environmental > Terrestrial > Soil > Grasslands | place: USA: Hopland...
TGGAGCGCCTCGCCGCATATGCGCAGGGCGACCGCACCCAACAAAGCGCACCTGTTCCAAACGCGTGACCGGAGTCGGTTCCGTGCGGTGTCGCTGCCGCGGCCTCGCTTTCGCCTGAACGCTGGATTGCGTGAAGTGGGGCCCATGTCGTGCCCGAGCATTCCAAGCAGCGGGTTGTTACGAGCTTGATCCACTTCCGCACTGAAGAAGTGCTATCCCCTTCTCCGAGCGCGGAGTGGGCTTCGACATCAATGACTCGCAACTCCGTTGCTCGAAATCGACCAACTCGGCCCATGGGCAGCATCCAGGAAGACATGGGTCTCGGATGCCCCGTACGACAGATCCTCCGTGTGCAATGGCCAGCGACTGCTGTTCAAGCCCGTGGTCGTCGCTGTCCGACTCGTTACTGAGGTTCGAGATGAGACGGCCAATGGCAAGCAGCGTTACCGGTCGCTCGCCCAGGGGCGCCCAACTCACGGTCTCGGTTCCATTGCGGTCAATGGGCTCCACGTCTTGAAGCTTCGCCAATGGCCGGTGTCGGAGGTCCTGCCGACATCGCCCGCACTCGACCTGCAGTCTGGATGGCCCAATGACCGCTGCCGACAGCGTCGGAACTCACGCATCCGACCCAAAGGAGTCACATGACATCTGAGATTCAGCGGCAGAAAGCCGACATCGCAGGGCGACCCGCCGCACTCCACCGAACAATTGGCGACGGCTACGCCTTGACGCCGACAGCCAATATGGCTGCCGCCGGGATCTTGAATACGCCGTCTTCCTGATAGCGTCCTATTGCGGACTCGACCGCCGCGATGAGCGCCGCCGCTTTGTTGGCCGGTTGCGATCTGAATGACGGCGGACATTCGCACGGTGCCATCGGTCAGGAGATCGATCAACTGGCGGGCCGATTCGATGGATGCACGCGACTCGAGCTTCTCGGCGCGTGGCGCGGGTGAGCTGAACCCCGCTTCGCGCAAGAGGCGCACGCATGTCCCGATGTCGTTGATCTCGCCTGCAGGCGGCACTGGAAGAGCGGCTACCGGGTTGTCAGTCTCGCGAACGGCGTCGACCACGACCTTCTGGATCATGTGCTCGTCAAAGGATGCCCAGACCGTGAAGCCCAACCGACCCCCGGGGCGCAACACTCTGCGCGCTTCGACCAGGGCCCGGACGGGACACGGAAAGTGGTGGGCACCAAAGCCAATGGCGATGGCGTTGAATGTGTTGTCGGCGAAGGGCAGAGCCTCGGCGTCCGCCTGCCGGAACGGCAATGCCGGATAACGTCTCTATGCTTCCTCGACCATGTTGGGTGAAAAGTCGACTCCCTCGACCTGCGCGCCCGTTGCTGCAGCCATTGCCGTCATGTATGCACTTCCACACGCGACATCGAGAACCTTCGTCTGCGGCCGGGCGCCAATGGCTTCAAGCAGTTGCCCGGCGAATAGGCGGGTGATTGTCTCGAACGAATCTGCATAGCACGACGTCGCGCGTGCCCATCCGGCACGTTCGAATTCCCGGTACGGATGGTCTTCCACGTTCGATGTCATCGCAGCTCCCGGAGTTGTCGGGCGTGCCGACTGCAACTGCCGTATGTTCACGCGCGCCGATCCCGAGACTACCCGTTCGCGGAGTTTGCTGACAGGTGCCGTTGAACCGGGCATGCGATGCCGAAGATGTGTGCCGCCGCGGACCGAACAGCCGACGCGGGCGCGACAATTGCGGCCATGACTGCCGAAGCCCATCCCCCCAATGCCGAATCCGATTTGAGCCGCTTACTGCACGCCGATCGCCGGGCCGGCGTCGAGCATGGGGCACTGCACAAGCCGCTGCACATCTCCGCCACCTTTGGATACGCCACGGCGGCCGAGCTGGTGGCGGTGTTCCAGGGTGCCAATCCGGGCTTCGTCTACGCGCGCCAGGGCAACCCCACCGGCGGCGCGCTTGAAGGCAAGCTGGCGTTGTTAGAAGGGAGCCGCGCTGCGGCGGGCTTTTCCACCGGCATGGCGGCCATCGCCGGCATCTTGCTCGCGCTGCTCAAGGCGGGCGACCATTTGGTAGTCAGTCGGCACCTGTTTGGCAACACGCGCAGCCTGTTGCAGACAGTGCAAGGCCTCGGCATCGACGTCGACTTCGTCGATGCCGCAGAGGCGGGCAGCGTGGAGGCAGCGTTGCGCCAGTCGACGCGGCTGGTCTTTGTCGAGACCATTGCCAACCCCGGCACGCAGGTGCCCGACCTAGCCGGCATCGGCCGCTTGTGCGCCGAGCGTGGCTTGCTCTATGTCGTCGACAACACAATGACGACACCGGCCCTGCTGCGCGCACGTGACGTCGGCGCGGGCCTGATAGTGCATTCGCTGACCAAGGGCCTGTCGGGTCACGGCGATGCGATGGGCGGCGCGGTCATCGACACTGGACTGTTCGACTGGACACGCTGGCCACACATTGCTGAGCCCTTCCGCATTGGAGACCCGGCTGGGTGGGGCCTGTTGCAAATCAAGAAACGCGGCCTGCGCGACTTCGGTGCCACGTTGCGGCCCGAGGACGCGCACCGCATCGCCACCGGACTGGAGACGCTGGAACTGCGCATCGGCACGACCAACGCCAACGCACGAGTGCTGGCGCAGTGGCTGGAACAGCAAGCCGGCGTGGCTCGGGTGTACTACCCGGGCTTGGCCAGCCACCCGCAGCATGCGCGCGCGGCCGGACTGTTCGGCGGCCGCTTCGGCTCGCTGCTGAGTTTCGAGCTGAAACATGGCATCGACCCGTTGGCCGTATTGGACCGGCTGCGGCTGATCATCCTGTCCAGCCACCTGAGCGACAACCGTACGCTGGCGATTCCGGTGGCGCAGACGATCTTCTGGGAGCTCGGCGCCGAACGTCGCGCCGAGATGGGCATAGCCGATGGCCTGGTCCGACTGTCGGTAGGTATCGAGCCGGTGGCAGACCTTCAGGCCGACCTGGGTAATGCTCTCGCACCATTCAATGGCTGACCAGCCGCCGGTCCGCGTACTGACTGTTCCGATAGCTGACCGTGGCGATCGACTGTTCATGGCCGGCAGTGGAGTTCCCGGGCTTCGCTGACAGCCGCCCTTGGCGAGCCAAGCCCATGCATCGAAAGTCAGCTTCCTGGCGCTGCCCCGTACTCACACTGCCGGCCATGAGCTGACGGTGGCTAAAGGCAGCTTCCCGGCATCTCATCTCGTCGGGTTGGCGCCGGAAGCGACCGCACGGTGGTCGCCCAAGGGCTGGCGAACAGGGCTGGGTACACACCGGTACCAGATCAGGCAGCGCCTGGTCCTGCGCTGGACGGCGTCCACCAGCATGGCCGGACAAGATCATTGTCGCGCCCCACTGCGCGACGTCGCAGGCATGGTGCGCTACGCAATCCGCCGCGACCTGGTGCAGCCCGTGGTCTGAACTTGCGCAATCTGTGTTCTATGCGGGTTACAGAACAGACAGCTTCATCCCGTGGCATCAGGCTGGTCGACCGCGACTTGTTGCGGAAGTGGAAGAAGTCGCTTCGCGTTCGGCGCTTGAGGAACCGCGACGGCAGCCTTACGCTGTTGCGAGCCGTAACGGTTCGCAGCGCCTGAGGACCCGGGAAACGGCAGGCGGCGAAGACCCGCGGCCGTTCGTTGCCGCGCCGTGGCACTCTGAGCTGGGCGCTCATGGACCACCGACGGACGGCCGCGAGGAGCCGGCCTTGCTGAATGCCCCGCTTCTGCAGCGGTCGTTCGATGGCACGAAACCTGGGCCGGCCGGGCTGCCAATGCATTCCGGTCGCTGGCGCCATCGGCGCGCCGGAGCCACTGCACGCGATTCGATGCCAGAGCCGACCACGACGCTGACTCGCACCATCTCAGGCGATTCGATGACGCGCATTCGGCGTCGTCTCCTACGAGACTTTCGCGGCCGCCACTTACCGTACATCCACCTTAACGCAGTAGCGAGATCGGCATGAACTTCATTATCTGGCTCGTCGTCGGTGGCTTGATCGGCTGGATCGCCAGCATCATCATGAAAACCAACGCGCAGCAGGGCATGTTCCTGAACATCGTCGTCGGTGTCATCGGCGCCATGCTCGGCGGTTGGTTCCTAGCCCCGCTGTTAGGCACCGGCACAATTAACAGCAACGACTTCAGCATTGCCGGTCTGGGCGTTTCGCTGCTGGGGGCCATCCTCCTCCTCGCCATCGTCAATTTCTTCAGGCGCGGCAGGGCCGCCTGATCCCCAGCCGGCGTCCGCCCTCGCTGGCGGACAGCCGTTCCGCTGTCGACAGACAGCCCCACCAGATCGGAGCTCGGCATGAGCCTCATGGACGTCTTGAATTCCTATATCGCCCGGCCGACCGACACGCATCAGGATTTCGATGAAGTCGCCGCCCAGGTGCCCGCCGACGCTCTGGGCAATGGCATCGCCGAAGCCTTTCGGTCCGACCGCACGCCGGACTTCGGCCAGATGACCGCCAGCCTGTTCGGCCAATCCGATCCGCAGCAGAAGGCCGGGCTGTTAGCGCAACTCGCCGGCGCCATCGGCCCGGGGATCCTCGCCACCATCGCCGGTGGCGCGCTGGGCCGTTTCATGCAGGGGCGAACAGCAGCGGTCAGTGCCCCGACCCCGGAATCCGGCGCAACGCAGGTCAGCGATGCTCAGGTCCGGGAGATCGCCGAAGCCGCCCGGCAAAGCGACCCCGGCGTGCTGGACCGTGTCGGCGCCTATTACGCCCAACATCCCGATGTGGTCAAGGTCCTCGGCGGCACGGCACTGGCCATTGCGCTCGGCCAGATCGCCCAGCGAATGAAACGCTGATTTGCACGGCGTCACCAGCTCGAGTGCGACGCGCCGACCTGCGCGCTCGAGTCCTCCCACCTCATCTCCATGAATGGAATTGCCATGAGCATCTTCAGCAGCATCCTCGCCAAGATCTTTCCCTCGTCACACCCCGCGGTTGTTGCAACGGCACCGCCCCCCGCAACGGCCAGCGCGACCCCCGCCGTGGCGCCTGCCGCTGCGGTTCTCTCCGAGGTGGACGTGGAGAAGATCCTCGGCGAACGCGCCGCCGGCCACGCGGAAAAGCTGAACTGGCGCACGTCGATCGTCGACCTGATGAAACTCCTCGACCTCGACAGCAGCCTGGCGGCACGCAAGACGCTGGCTGCTGAACTGCACTACGCGGGCGACACCAGCGATTCGGCGACGATGAACATCTGGCTGCAGAAGCAGGTGATGGCCAAGCTGGCGGCCAACGGCGGCAAGGTGCCTGCCGATCTGATGTGATCGATTGCCTCGCGCCTCAATGGGCGAGGAAAGAAAACGCGAACGGCGCTCGAGAGGGCGCCTTTCCCAGGATCAGGCCGATCAGCCGACCGCGCGACTGACCTGACCGTTCGATTGACGTGGTTCAAGGGTTGCCGGCCACTGGCTTGGACGCAAAGTTCTCGACGTCAGCCTGCAAGGTCTAAGGCTCGGCTCTGCGCTTACATCGCCTTGATGTGTCATTGACGCTTCGTGCTCTCTGCTGCGGGCCGCCGCCGGGTGCCCGATTGCGGGTCCGATCGGCGGCTTCCGGACGGTGATTTCGAAGCAGTGACTGTCGCTCATGGGTCGGCAGCGGCAGTTCGCCGCGTGCTGATGCCGTCGTTCAGCCGCGCTGGTCGCTCGGCCGTCGGCTACCACCCGCGAACGACAGCTGTTGAGGTGAACCAGCCATAAGCCCAAAAAATTGCCAAGGCCTGCTTTCTGCAGCTGCCGACATTCGGCGGCCAAACTCCAACGTCTGCAGACAGTCTGGTCCTGCTGTTCGGTCGGCCGGCTTGAACGTCAGCAGATGGCCGCGGGTGTGAGTTCGCAGCCGCGCCGGTCAGCTGCCCTTCGCATCGAGTGCGTCTCCCACCAAGGACAGGTATCAGCGACCTCGCGGAATTCACACTCGCGGCCAATCACCTACCGGTCGCGTGCGGCGGCTTTTCGACGGCCAGACTGGCTCGTGTCAGGCAGAAAAGCCTGGCTCGCGCGAGTCAAGGCCCATATTCCCAGTGCCAGGGTGCACCGGTTTCGCCGAGGATCGATGCCACGATCCCAGGAAACGCCTTCTCGGCGCGGACATCGTTGGAAAGCAGCACGACGCAGCGAGCCGACCGCGCGAGGCAGACCCACGTGTTACCCGCGTAGTCCTCGTGGCCGCCTTTGAAGAAACCTGGCCCTTGCGGACCGTCGAATACGACCAAGCCCAGACCGGCAGCAAGATGCGTTCGGCGACGCTCCGTCGGCACCTCAGCCTGAAAGGTCGGGAATTCCGTCGCGGTGGTGATCGGTCCTTGCGGTGAGGTCATAGCGCTGCGCGACGTAGCCGACAACCCCTCGCCGAGCACGAAGCCCGCGACGAAGCGCGCATAGTCCTCGACGGTGGTGTCCATCGAACTAGCCGCTGCGGCGCGCTGTCGGCGCGGATGCGGGCGCGGTTCCCCCGTCGACGTGTAGCCGTCGGCCTGGTTGTCGGCACTGCCCTGCTGCCACGTCAGGCTGGTATGGCGCATCTCGAAGCGCTGAAAGACGCGGCGGCGCAATTCGGCATCGACATCCAGTCCGAGCCCGCGCTCGAGCACAAACTGCAACAGGTTGATGCCAGCGCCAGAATAGGCGAAGCGTGCACCCGGATCGAAGTGCAGGCGAAGCTTTCCATCCGGTTCGAGCGCGGGCACGTTGGGTAGGCCCGAGCGGTGACTGAGCAGCATGCGCGGCGTGATCGCACGCCACCGCTCGTCACCGAAAAGGTCGTTCCACACCGGGTACGGTCGCTGCGGCGGATAGCTTGGCAGCGGCTGCGTCAGGTAGCGTGAAATCGGTGCGTCGAGATCGATGCGCCCTTCGTCGGCGAGTTGCATGACGAGGTATGCGAATACCGGCTTGGTCAGCGAGGCGGCCACCATCACCGTGTCGTCGCGCAACGGTTCGCCGGCCTCGTTGCGACGACCGAACGCGCGAACGTAGACCACTCGTCCGGCGTCTATCACGGCGACCGCCATGCCTTTGGCATGGACCTGAGCCATTGCGCCGGGCACCATCGTGTCGATCGCAACCGGTGCGGCCAAGTGGGCGGCAGCGTTGTCTGGAGTCTGAGCGCAAGCGGTGAGCAAGCCTGCCAGGGTGACGACCGTGAGGACGAGGTGTGAGCGCATGGCCGTGATTGTGCTTCTGGCGCGCAATTGGCCGCAGCACTCGGGCGAGCAGCTTCCGCCGCGACCGCTTTTCGGCGATGAATTCGACGAGTCGAGCGGCAACTCAGGGTCGGAAGTGTGAGGTCGCCGGCCTGAGCAGCAGACATTTGATCGGCCTCGACGTCGGATGGCATCGCCCGCGCAACAGCGACTCGCTGTGTCAGCAGTACCTTGAGACCGGTCGTTGGTCCCGCATTCGCGTACGTTCCTGAATGACCGGAAGGGAGCCGAGACCGTGAGTTCGGAGGCCGATCACGAGCGACGGCACACGCTGCGCTGCTGTTGTTCGATCGGCCGAATCGAGCGGCCGCGTTTGGCCGCGACTGTGAATTCGCCGAGCTTGCATAAAGCTGCCCTTGGCGTGGCGAGGCATCTCGATGCGAGCGACAGCTTACAGGCGCGGCTGAGAACTAAACACTCGCGGCCTGGTGGCCCACTGCGGGGGCACCGTGCCCGTGCCAATGCGCGGTATTCTCGGTGTCCGGTCGACTTTCCAATTGGGCAACGCATGAAGTTTGCGTCAAGCATTGTTCTGTCAGGCGCCTGCCTGCTGGCCAGTTCGGCGTCGGCGCAGGCTGCCTTCTCGGAGACCTTCCTAGAAGTGCCAGGGCGCACGGGCACTCTCAAAGGGACCTTGCTCGTCCCGAACTCGAATCCAAGCGCGGTCGTTCTCATCGTCCCGGGCTCGGGGCCGACGGACCGCGACGGCAACAACCTGCTCGGCGTGAAGGCATCGACCTACCGACTTCTTGCCGAAGGACTCGCGTCGCACGGCGTGGCAACGCTGCGTATCGACAAGCGCGGCATGTTCGCGAGCGCCGCGGCGGCGAAAGACGCCAATGCGGTCACCATCGGCGACTATGTCGATGACGTGCAGTCCTGGGTGACCATTCTCAGGAGCGAGACTCACGCGCCCTGCGTGTGGGTTCTGGGGCATAGCGAGGGCGGCCTGGTCGCATTGGCCTCGGCGAAAGATCTGCAAGGCGAATGCGGGTTCATTCTGGCCGCGACCGCTGGCAGACCGATGGGCGAAGTCTTGCGCAACCAGCTCAAGGCTAACCCGGCCAATGCGCCTTTGTTGGGCCAGGCGCTGTCAGCGATCGACGCGCTGGAACAGAGTCGACGGGTCGACACGAAAGACATGCATCCGGCACTGCAGGTGCTTTTCAATCCCGCGGTGCAGGGGTTCCTGATCAGCGCATTTTCCTATGACCCGACCCGCCTTATTTCGGGCATTGCCAAACCGGTACTCGTGCTTCAGGGGCAACGTGATCTTCAGGTCAACGAGGCAGATGCCCGGGTGCTCAAACAGGCTGGTCGACGAGCGAGTCTCGTACTCCTTCCCGATGTGAACCATGTGCTCAAGTCCGTCACCTCGGATGACCCGCGGTCAAATATCGCGACATACGCCGATCCTGGACTGCCCCTCGCGCCTGGCGTCGTCGACGCGATCTCGGAATTCCTGGCAAGCAACGCAGTCACATCGGGCAGGTGAGGCAAACCTGGCCCGTTGCCGCGTCGACATGCGAACGGCACCAGTCGGCCATGAGGTGTCACACGCGTGCGTCTGCTTCGGCGACGTCAAAGCAAAAGGCCTGGCGGGTAGGGAGCCCGGTTCACCGCCAGCCTTCGTGGCGATGTGTGCGTTCATCTGTGACTCGGCCGAAGGTTACCTGGCCGCCTCGCAGGAGCACCGGGGGCGGCATCGCCAACAACTACACTGACATCGCACCGGTGGTCCAGATCAGCGAGGTTGTCGTCGAGCGGTCGGATCGTTGATCGCATCGGACTGAGCTGACGACACCCGGGCGCCTAGTGTCGGCCACAACCGGCCGTTCAAGCTCACTCTGGAAGCCGTCGTTCCGTCAGCAGAGATTGAATGCGCTGGGCCTGCCCGGACCGCTTGGATGCTGAACCCTTGAGCGACGGCCAAGTCGATTACGAAGGCGCGCGGCAGCAGCTCTCCCGAGCCCCCTCTTGCCAGTGGGTGGATCTGCGCGGCTATTGCCGGGCTGCCTGTCAGTGGCTGCATGCGCGGGCACCTTCGGCATACTCTCCCGCACCATTTTGAGGAGATCGCATGTGGGATTTGATGGCTGCATGGCTCGCCCTAAAGCAGTTCTTTGCTTCGAACCTGTTCAGCTCGGCCCTCGTCGCCCTCGCCGGCGCATTCTTCGGCGCGAAGACCGCTCAGGGCACCGCTGATCGCAATCGATTTCGCGATGACATGGTTGAAGAGATACGCGACACGAATGCCGCCATCTCGCTGTCCTTTGCAATCAGCAACTCGGTGATGGCTATCAAGCGGCAGCATCTGCGTTCGCTGAAGGAAGCGTTTGTGCGCGACAAGAACGCGCTAGTCGAGTACGAGCGCAAGCGAAGGACTGGGGGGATTCAGGGGAATGCGCCGTACGAGCTCAGGGTCGATTTGAGATACCTTCCGATTCCCAGCCCACCGACAGACACGCTCCAAGCGCACGTTCTGGATCGTCTTTCAGTCGTGGGACGCCCGCTGAACCTCGCTGTATCAATCAGCGAGTCGGCCGCCGCCCTGCGCGAATCAATGTCGAATCGCAACGAGCAGATCAAAGCGTTCCGAGCGGAGGGAGCACCACGCGATAGAGCGTTCATGGCACGCTACTTCGGCCTTCCATCAGGCGACGGCGAACTCGACGAAATCTACTCGACCACGATCGATGCCATGGTCCTTCACGCAGACTGTTTGATCTACTTCACATACCTACTGTGCATTGATCTGAAAGAACATGGTGACGAGCTCGTTGGCAAGTACAAAGGGCGACTCGGCAGCAAGGCAGCGCCACAAGTGACTGAGGTGGATTTCTCTCCTGCGAAAGCCGATAACTTGATCCCGCCGGACGAGGAGTTCGCGAGTTGGCTCACGGCGTTTGTCAAGCGTCCGAAGCCATTGCCCCTCAGTAAGCGCGCTTTGCTCGCGCTGCGCATAAATCGAAAGCAAGCGACAGGTTGAGCAGTCCGGTGTCTCAGTCTTCATCGCGCGGGCCGTGGATTTGCACTATGGAAGACAGCCTCTGTCTCAGACTGTGTCTCAGACTGTTGTCTCGTACTTTGTTGGAGCTGAGCACGGATGATCTGACGGAATGAGGTCGGTCGGGCGGGCGCCCTAGCTTGGCTTGCCCCGGCTGACGCGTGCCCCCCTGAGTCCAGGCCTCGCCGGCGAAAGGATGACCGAAAGGGCCGCTATGCTGCGCGCGGCCGAACTACTTCAGCCGGCCACAAGCCGTCATCGCCAACGCGCTCGAAAATCCTGCCTCAGCGAACCGGCGAAAGGCAGCTTTACGGCGACGTACCTGGGCCTAACTTTGGCCCGACCCGGCCACAAGGTGCCGCACGACCAAATGCCGCAAAGCAGCCGTTCACGGTTAGACAGTGCTTCTAAAGCGTTGGCCCAGCCGGCTGGATTGAGCGACAACGCAACGAAGTCAACGAAGACGCGTACACGAGCCGCCAGCTGGTGTCTGGCCAGCCGCTGTATCGCCAACTTGCTCTGGGCGCGGAACCCCGGCTGGCGCTTCCGAAAATGCACATCATCAACGGTGGCGCCCACGCCGATAGGCGCCGAGCCCATCGGACACAGCGCCGACCAGATTGCCGCGCCGATCCCAGGCGCCGCATGAGAGTTCGCGTCTCGGCGATGTGGTCTCGAGCGGGCTCGCCTTCGCGGCCTTGACCAGCGGCGCCGCGTCGTAGCACCACGTTCGGCGATCCACCAGCCTCTTGCGCTGCGGCTGCTGGTGGATTTCCTCGCCGAGCGCTTCGGCGGCGCCGAGCCGCCGTGGGATCGAGCCGGGAAGGCCAAGGCGCGACGAAGACCATCTTGATGAAGGCTCCGCGTCGTAGATGCGCAGAACCTTGACCTGTTTGCGACCGTGCCGATCAGTTGCGTAACGTGTAAGACACGACGAGGTGGCGATGCGGGGAAGCCCGAAGTCCAAACTTGTGCTGAGCGCCATCACCTGCGCAACGGCAGGTGTCGCACAAGTCTTACCTCGACGCGACGCTCGCCCAGTTGTGTGGGCGGCACGCTAATGCTAATCGCCGACACGGTCGAAAGTCCAACCCGAGAAGCGCACGCGTGGCGACTCGCCGTCGCGATGTTCTATCTGCAGCAGTGGACCCGCATCAGCCAACGGGCCGACCACGCGCGCAGCCGTCTCCGACAGAGGCTGCAACAGTGCCACCTGTGCTCCTCCGCCAAAGGCCCGGTGCAGCTTGTACTGCACCCAAAGTCGGCCCTCGGACTGGTGCAAGCGAACCTCGTCCACCGTGGAAATTGCCGCCGGGTCGCCTTCTGCCAGCCGTGGCTTGTACTTGCCCGTCCAGCCCGCGACGTACGGTGGCAGCGACGCCGCGGGCAGCTTTTCGCCAGCGACCATACGCTCGCCGTCCAGCACGGCAATCAAGACCTGCCGTCCCTGGACCTGACGACATTCGAAACCCATTTTCGACAACGGTCCGAGTTCGATCGGAAGGAGGCCGCCCAGGCGGTATCGCAGGCCGAAGCGACCGGCCTCGCCCTCGCGCAGTTCGAGCCGGCGCCCGCCGGCATATACGCTCAGATGCTCGCCATCGGGAACCATGGAGATAGGACCGGCCAGGGTCATATAGTCGCCGGCGGCGCAGGCCGTTCGCACGGTCTGCCACTGCTCGGGCGGCCAAGCTTGCGCCACCGGAACGAAACCGGGTACGTGTTCCGTCTGCCGGATGCCCGTGCGCGCCTCCAGCAGCAGCGCGAGCGCGCGCTGCGCGACGCGGTTGACGGAGTCGCCGGCGGCGCCATCGTTCGAGGCGACCACGACCCCGAGCTTGTGCTGCGGCAGCAGCATCAGTTGGCTGCGGAAGTACATGGTGGCGCCGCCGTGGTGGGCTACCGGGCCGCCTCCGTGCACGGTGTCGGTGCCGAATGTCGTCAGCATCCACCCCAGGCCGACTCGCATGTCTGCGTCCAGCGGCAGGTCGGCGTACTGGCGTTCGAGCATCGCCGCCTGCTGCTCGGCCGGCAGCACGACGTCTCCCGTCGCGTTGCGACCGTTGGCGAACTGCATCATCAGGAAGCGACCGAGATCGGTGACGCTGGCGTTGAGGCCGCCAGCCGGCACGTCACGCAAGGCGGGCTCGCGCTGCAGCTCGCCCTGGTAGTGGCCACGTGCCATGCCGGGTTCGTCGGGGACGGCGGCACTGAACCGTGCGTCGCGCAGGCCTAGTGGTGCGAGCACCGCACTCTGCAGGCGCTGCTCGAAGGATTCGCCGGAGGCGGCCTCGATCATCGCGCCGACCAGATCGAGGCCGACGTTCGAATACATCAGCATCTGCCCGGGGGGTGCGTCGACCTGGTAGTCGGCCAGGGAATGAAGCATCGCGCGAAAGTCGCGCGATGGCGCAGGAGCCTCCTGCAGCCACATGCCACCAGCCATGTCCCGAGGCAGGCCTGCATGGTGCGTCATCAACTGCCGCAGCGTGATGTCGCCTGCCTGCGGCCAGGCGCTGCCAATGCGGAACCATGGAAGCGTGCGTTGCACGGGGGCGTCCAGATCCAGCGTCCCTTGCGCAACCAACTGCATTGCGGCCGTATCGGTGAACAGCTTGCTGATCGAGCCGACGCGGTAACGCGTTTGCGCTGACGCGGGCACCCGTGCAGCAGCATCAGCCCAACCGAAGCCGTCGGCCCAGACGATGCGCTGATCATCGACCAGTGCAATGCTGAATCCGGCCAGTTTTCGCTGCGCGAGCTCATGCCTGATGTAGGCACCAAGCTGTTGCTGCACTCCATCCAGGTCGTTGCGCAGCACCGGCTCAGGCCGAGGAGGCGCGCTGGCGCAGGCAGCCAGAAGCGCGCACAGGGCGAGTGCTGCGGCAAAGTGTCGTGCCATAGGTGTCGAAGGAGTGCAAAGGCGGGCATTGTGCAATACAAGGGGCAGCCAACATCACCTGGAGCTCAACCTCCGCCAGCAGCCCCCGGGTCTGGTGCGAGTCCGCTTCTGACCGACCGCCGGAGGCCACGAACGACCGCTTCGTAGATGCGAAACGTGACGAATCTGGACCCGCCGTCGTGCAACTTTGGAGCGGGTCGACGGGCCGGTATGGGTCGGCAGCGTCAGGTCGCCGCGTGCTGATGCCGTCGTTCAGCCGCGCTGGTCGCTCGCCCGTCAGTTACCACCCGCGAACGACAGTTGTTGAGGTGGACCAGCCATTCACCCAAAAAATTGCCAAGGCCTGCTTTCTGCAGCCGCCGACATTCGGCGACCAAAATCCAGCGACAGCACACAGTCTTGAAGCGACGGTCGATCGTCTTCAACGAAGGATCGGTCGTGGCCGTGACTTTGAGTTCGCCAGCCGACGTGAAGCGCGTGCTACGTCGCGGCCTGAGAAGCGACCGATACGACGGTCACAGCCAGCAGCGCCGGCCAACCCCGCACTACATCGATTCTGCAGCCCAAGCAAGCCGAAACTCCCGGCACGTGCCGAAGGGTTTAGGACGGCAACTCGGGCATCGTTGACGCATGATTCGCGCGGTGAACCCCCTCTCCGCGGCAAACCGCCCGGTCCGCGACCCCGCGGATCGGCAAGCTGCAATCTTCGGCATCAACCAGGCCCTCAAGACCCTGGACCTTCAAGAGTGGAGCTGGACGGTTCTGGATTGGTTGCGCCTCTACGATGGTTTTGAACAGTACCTGCCGCCCCACGACGATCCGATGCTCGGTACCGCACGCGTATTCGCGAGCATCGTGCGTCGTCGCACCAATGTGCGTGTCATCGTCAGCGACATCATCAAGGACATCGAGGAGCAGCCCTTCTTGCACTGGCATGCCCAGTGGATGGATGTGCAGGGCGCAGCCGTCGGCAAACCATGGAAACCGTTGGGTGAGCCCGCCGTGCCCTTCTGGGAGTTTCTCCAAAACAAGCCGGATGGCGCGCACGAGCTGCGCACCCAGCACCTGCCGCCCATGCATGTGGACTCGCAAGCGTTACGCAACTGGCTCGTCGCCGGCTACCTGCGCTTTGTGCTGCCGCGCCGCAACCCCACGACACCCTGAGATCGGGGCGCGGCGGCTGACGGTTGCAACGCCGTGGTTCAACCCAACAGATTCAGCCCATGCGTGGGAGTGGACCAAGATCGGATTCGATTCGGGACCGCTCTCGGTAATGCAAACGTTCGTGCCACTGTACTGAGGCAACGCCATCCGTGCTCGAGTTGCTGCTGATCCTTGCCGTACTACTGCTATCGGTGGCAGTGTGGCTGCAACTGTCGTCCAACCCCCGTTGGATTCACCTGCTGCCCCAGATCACGTTCACGCGTCGTGTACCAGGTGCGGAATCTGTGGTGGTCGAGTTGCCGGCTGAACCGGCGCCCACGATCAACATCGGTGGCCAAGCCCCGGGACATCTGGCCGTGCTCACCCATCAGCAGCTGCTGCAAGTCACCGGAGCCGATCAGTTGCTCCAACACCTGGCGCGTCACTCGCGCCTGGCCAAGACAGTGTTCGAGCGAGATCTGCTGCCGGCGGTCCAGCGTTATGCGGAGTTCGTGCAGTTGATGCCTGCGTCCGAATCGCATCATCACGCCAATGTCGGCGGCTTGCTGGCGCACACCCTGGAGACGGCGCATCACGCCCTGGTTCTGCGCGGCGGCTACTTGCTGCCGCGCAA
>Ga0136846_1216158_pt1 | contig 14902 bp, 13 predicted proteins | sample HopSoiMetagenom2_FD_96841 | JGI IMG/M metagenome (GOLD analysis project Ga0136846, IMG submission 96841) | Grasslands soil microbial communities from Hopland, California, USA - 2 Assembly 2016 (version 4) | ecosystem: Environmental > Terrestrial > Soil > Grasslands | place: USA: Hopland...
GAAGAAGAAATACATGCGTCCGCCGGCACTCAGACGAAAGCGTATTTGGGACCTGCTTGTGGCTGGGATTGGCTCAGGGACGCGTAAACGCCCTCTGCCACCGGTCCTAGCTCTCTTGTGCGAGGGGATTTCTTCCGAGTTCGGCAAGCGAGACGGCGGCCTCGGCAGACCTTCCCTATCACCCACTCCATCTCTTACACTGAAACAATGTCCTTTCGAAAGAAGGCTGCATCAGCAGCATAGTCCAGTAGGAGAGCGCGATGGCAGACGATTCAAACCGAATGGCGGCTATCAATGAGCAATTTCGTACGATGATGGAGAGCAGTGTTACCCAGGCGAAGAATGCCTATGATCAGTATGTCGCCGGCGTCGAACGGTTTCTCACCTCGATGGAGGATGCAAGCCGGATCGCATGGTCAGGTGCGCGCGAAGTCAACGTCCGCTTCATGACCTTCGTGGATGAAAATGCGCGGGCTGGGTTCGGTTGCGCGGAACGCTTGGCCAAGGCGAAAGATGCGACCGAGATGATGAACATCCAGCAGGATTATTTCAAACGGCAAAGCGAACGGTTGTCCGAGCAGATGCGTGAGCTGAACGAGATGTCGCGCAATGCGGCTCGGGAGACAGGTGAGGTCGCAAAGCCGAAATCTTGAATGGCCTTCCATGAAGTAAACGGAGTCAATATCCGATATGAGGTCGTCGGGAGGGGTCCTCCGCTTGCTCTGATCATCGGATATCGGCTGCACGGTGGCGCCTGGCCAGAAGTATTCGTCGATAAGCTCTCGGAACAGTTCTCGGTGCTGACCTTCGATGCTCGAGGAACCGGGCGCAGCGACAAGCCGGGTTCTGGGTATGATTTGCATGTGATCGCTACAGACGTGCTCGGGCTGCTGGATCATCTTGGATGGCCGAAGGCGCACATCCTCGGATTTTCAATGGGCGGCGCCATCGCTCAAGAGCTGGCCATCCGGCATCCCGATCGCGTAGAAAGGCTAGTACTTTTTGCGACTTTCCCGGGCGGTTTGTACGGAGTGCGGGCCTCCTGGCCAATCCTACGACGCCTGTTCGAGCTAGATGGTCTGTCGCCTGAAGAAGCGGCCAGACAAGTATGGCCCGTGACTTATGCGCCAGGCTATCTGAGCGCTAATGCGAAGGCCATCGAGGCGCAAATGCGTCGCGAAATCGCCTATCCGACACCGCCGCATGCTGCGCGCGCGCAACGCGAAGCTATTCAAGCCTTTAGCACGACGTTTCGTCTTGAACAAATTCGAGCCGAAACCTTGGTGGCGACCGGCGCGGACGACATACTCGTACCGCCGGAGAATTCACTTAGGTTGGCTCATCGCATTCCGAATGCAAAGCTTACAACGATTCCTAGTCTGGGTCACCGAGCGATTTGGGAGGCTCCGGAAGAGACAGCCCGATTTATCACTGATTTCCTATCCGATTAGATGCACTGATCTAACTCCGGCGGACAGAACGATGTCCGGCGGACCTTCGGGAATGTCCGCTTTGCGCCGATACTGTTGACAAACTCGGAAGTCGAGCAGCTTCACGAAAGTAGCCAATGTTACCTCTTTTCTGCAGATCGGCTTAATTGCCGTCGTAAACGCGGTACGCGAGCGCCACGTTTCTTTAGTGCACGCGATGTGGTCCCTTCGTTTCTTTTTTGACAGACGCATCCAAGGCCATGAAATTGCAGGGTCAAAGGGAAAAACAGACTTTTTCAACAGTATCCGCCCATCTACGTCATTCTCAGACTAGACCGGTTTCACCCGAAACCGGTCATTCCTCCTTCAGCCTCTGCTTACGCGGAAAGGTGCGACGCTTAGCTCGACGAGCTTTGCGGGACCGCTCTCAATTTGAGACCACCGCGTCAGGAGCCTGGACGTAAGTTTGACCCCCCGACAACATGAAGACATCGAAGAATGTCGCTAGCGCGGTGTGATCATCGAGCGGCAGAACGTGCGCGACATATTGGTCGGGCCGCACAATGACCACGCAACCGCGCTCCCGATCGATTCCACGCAACGTGAAAATGTCGTTGCCGCCGCGGAAATCGGGGCAGAACATTTTCTCGTAATCGCGGAGCTCGTAGCGGCCCTTTTGCGGCAGCAGGAACGCCGGCATCCGCTCCAGAGCAAGATCGCGGTGATTCTGCTGAAAGACTGCGCGCACATCGATCACCGAATCTATGTCATCGCCCGCCAAAGTATACTTCCTCACCGGCGAGTCCGGCGCCTCCCCGAGAAATTCGCATAAGGCCCGAATGCCGGAATTTGCGCCAGTAGGATCGTCGCCCCCTGCAAAAGCAAAGAGGCGCCAGCGGCCATCGGCCTTGATCGTGTGGCCGAGGTGAACAGGTTTTGCATCGGCGAGACGGATCACCGGTGACGAGTGAAGCCGTGTGCCGATCACGAAGCCTTTGGCGAGATGCTGATGCCCCGGTTCGCCGGTGAGGATTGAGGCACGGTAGTGCGTCGCCGTCCCGGCCGTGTAGCGCCCCTGCCGAACGAAATAGGTCTGCACCTCGTGTGCATTCAGCTTGGTCGGGGATTTCGCCGATGAGCTGAGCATCTCAGCCCATTCGCGATCGAAGTCGATCAGCTCCTTGGCGATCGTCTGGCGCTCCGCCGAATAGGTGTGGAGGAGGCGAGGCGCGCAGCGCTTGCGCAACACCGAGGCTAGCTTCCATCCCAAGTTGAAGCTATCCTGCATCGAAACGTTCATGCCCTGCCCCGCTTTCGGGCTGTGGGTGTGGCAGGCGTCGCCAGCAATAAACACGCGCGGCAACCGCTCCTCCAGTTCCTCTTCGGGCACGTCGTCGAACTTGTCGCAAAGACGCTGGCCAATTTCGTAAACCGACCACCAGGGAACCTCCTTCACCTCGAATGTGTAGGGCTTCAGAACCCGCTGCGTCGCGGCGATCAGGTCGTCGACACTTACGTTCCGGCTTGAGGCCCGTTCGTCCTCGTGGAGCTTGTCGAGCTCGACATAGATCCGAAAGAGATACCCGCCCTCGCGCGGAATGAGGACGATGGCGCCTTGATTGGCCGATTGAATCAGTCCCTTCAGGCGAACGTCGGGGAAGTCGGTTAGCGCCAACACATCCATGACGCCCCAGGCGTGGTTGGCGGAGTCGCCGTAAAGCGCGCGTCCCATCGATTTGCGCACGGTGCTGCGCGCGCCGTCGCAACCGACGACATAACGGGCTTTCACCGTCTCGATCTCGCCTTCGTGCGAGCGATCGAGCCGCTCCATCCGCACAGTCACGAACGATGTTGCGGGATCGATCTCAAGATCAATCAGGCGCCTCGAATAGTGCGGCTGCATTCGTGCCGGGGACTTGCGCATGACGTCAAGAAAGAAATCATGCACGCGCGCCTGGTTGAGGACGACATGTGGGAATTCGGAGAGCCCTTCCTCCACGTCCTGCACCCGACCACTACGGACGATGTGCTCGGGTTGGCTGTCATCCGGCTTCCAGAACGTTGTCTCATTGACCCAACAGCCCTCCTTCAGTACGCGCTCGCTGAAACCAAAGGCGTGGAACATCTCCATCGTGCGGCAGGCAATCCCGTCGGCTTGGCCGCGAAGCAATGGGCCGGACTTCTGCTCGACGATGCAGGTCTTGATTTCGGGGAAAGCCGATAATTGTGCTGCGAGCGTTAGGCCCGCGGGGCCGCAGCCGACGATTAGGACATCGAGCTCTTCGGGCAGGTTCCCCGAAGCTCCTGATAGCTGAAGCCGCTCTGCCGGGCTGGAGATTTCCGGGTCGCCAGGTTCGTATCCGTTCAGATGGAACTGCAAAAATTTGCTCTCCTTGCTTACTCGTGGAATGAGAGATTCGAATTCAACTGTTTCAGTAGAAGCGGTATCGCGCAAAATTCGGAGCGCGTTCAGGCATCGAGACTGTCGCGATCCACCACGCGCAGCGGAGCGCGTGCGAGATCGTTATTGAGGTGCACGAGCTGGCTGAGAAGGCTAAGAAATTGACGACGCTGCTCGGGTTTCAGCGGCGCAAGAATGCGCTTCTGAGCTCTCTGAACCGCAGGGTCAATGTCGCGCAATAAGCGCCGGCCTTGAAGGGTAAGATGGAGCCGTTTGAGTCGTTTGTCTTTCGGATCTCCTGCACGCTCGATAAGCCCTTTCGTTTCAAGCCGCTCCAGCACAGAACCCAGTGTAGACCTATCGAAGGCGACAAGTGAAGATAACCGAGTCGCATCGACACCGGGGTTCTCTCGAATCGCAAATAGGGCGGCATATTGAACAGACGTTATGTCGAAGGGAGCGCATTCTTCCATGAACAGCGCCCATGCGATTTGCTGCGCACGTCGAATCAAATGACCTGGCTTTTCATAGAGCTGGTCCATTGGCATGAAGTCTCTCCGGATTGACAGCATACTGACTTTCAGCCTACGGTCAATGTGCGATGCGGGATCGGCGAGGTCTGTTCCCATCCGCCGATCATCAACCCGGCATTCAAGACCGGTTACACAATCAGGGAGAAAACAATGTTCGCAGGCGCCGCCGAACAGTCGGAATTCATTGCGTCTCGGTTTGATCCGTTGGGCGAGAGCTATCTCGCCGACCCCTACCCTTCTATGGCGGAAGCCCGAGCAGCAGCGCCGGTCTTTTACAGTGAGCGGATCGACCACTGGGTGGTTACAAGATACCATGACATCAGGAGCGTTTTCCTGAACCCTTCGCTATTTTCCGCAGTCAACGCTAACTCGCCGCTCCGACCGCCATGTCCGGCAGCAGCTAAAGCGCTCGAGGACGGTCAATTTGCTACCGTTCGAACTCTCGCCAATGCAGATCCCCCGGCCCACACACGTGTTCGCCGCATCGTGAACGCCGCTTTCACACCGAAGCGAGTGGCCGAAATGGAGCCGTTCATCCGTGAGACAGTGAAGCGATTTCTCAAAGAGAGGTTTCGGAACGGTCGTGCGGATTTCGTGCGGGATCTTGCCTGGGAGCTTCCAGTTCTCGTGCTGTTTCGAATTTTAGGCGTGGCTGACACCGAAATCGGTCGGGTAAAGAAGGGCTCGTGGAATCGCATTCTCTTTATCTACGGCCATCCGGACAACGAAGCTGATCAGGTCGGTGCCGCTCACGGCTTGGCTGAATTTTGGCGCTACGCGCAAAGCTTGGTAGACGATCGTCAGCGGGAGCAGCGCGATGACTTCACCAGCGCGCTGGTGCACGCAAAAGACGAGCACGGCGAGGGGCTTACCTCACAGCAGAGCGCCACGGTCGTGCTTAACCTGCTTTTCGCTGGGCACGAGACTACCACAGCCATTCTCGGCAACAGCTTGCGCCGATTGTTAGGCGATCGACAGGTGTGGAATGACATCGTCCAGGACGCTTCATTGATTCCCAATGCGGTCGAGGAGGTATTGCGTCTCGATTCGTCGGTCATTGCCTGGCGCCGACGAGCGACGGAGGCAACCCAATTGGCCGGGGTTTCCCTTCCTAAGGACGCAAACCTGCTGCTTCTTCTTGGTTCGGGCAACCGCGATCCTGCGGTTTTTGCTAATCCTGACCGCTTAGATATCCGCCGCTCGAATGCAAAGGATCACCTTGCGTTCGGTTATGGTGTCCATCTCTGCGTCGGCCGTCCGCTGGCACGTCTTCAGGCGCGTGTGGTGCTTGAAGAACTATCTTCTGTAATTCCAAGTCTTCGCCTCGTGCCGGATGTGAGATATGAGTTCCCGCCAAATGTTTCATTTCGGGGGCCGTTGTCATTGCCCGTCGAGTGGGATGCCTAAATGAGATCTTCTCGCCACATGAGCACCAAGATGATAAATCAACGGAGGAAACGAAATGTTGCGATACATCGCAAGTGGGCTGGCCGTTCTAGCGCTTGGAACTGGTGTAAATGCTGAGACGAACAAAATTAAGATTGGCTATGTTAACACCTTCAGTGGCCCAAATGCTTTTATCGGCAATGATGAAAGGGACGGGTTCGAGCTAGCACTCGATCATCTCAATCACAAAATGGGCGGGCTTGACGTCCAAATGATCTACGAAGACGACCAGATCAAGCCTGAGATCGGCCGGCAGGTCACGGAAAAGCTGTTGCAATCCGACAAGGTCGACGTGGTAACTGGGTATAATTGGTCCAACGTGCTGCTCGCCTCAGTGAAACCGGCGATTGATGCCAAGACATTCATCATCAGCGGCAATGCCGGTCCATCGCAGCTCGCTGGTGAGGCATGCTCTCCGTGGTTTTTCTCGGCGTCTTGGCAGAACGATCAGACGCCCATGGCACTTGGTGAGTTGCTGAACCAACGCAATGTGAAGAAGCTGTTCGTACTGGCACCGAATTACGCCGCTGGCAAAGATATGGCCGCAGGGGTCAAGAACACGTTCAAAGGCGAGGTCGTCGGCGAGGAATACACGCGCTGGCCAGGACAGGTAGATTTTTCGACCGAGCTATCGAAGGTGCGTTCCGTCAAGCCCGATGCGGTCTGGGTGTTCTATCCCGGCCAGGCGGGCGCGCAGTTTATCCAGCAATACTCGCAAGCTGGTCTGCTCGGCCAAATTCCCATTTACAGCTCCTTTACTGTCGATGCGCTCACTTTGCCGCAGCTGAAGGAATTGGCACTCGGTCACATCAGTACGCAGGAATGGGTGCAGGACATCAGCAATCCGACAAACCAGAAGTTCGTCGCCGATTTCCGCAAGAAATACGGGCGATACCCTTCCTATTATTCAGCGCAGAACTACGACGCGGCGATGCTGATCGCGAGCGCCGTCGTCGCGACGAACGGTAAGCTCGACGACAAGGACGCATTCCGCGCGGCGCTGGAGAAGGCGAATTTCCAGTCGGTTCGCGGCAAATTTAGGTACAATAGCAATCACTTCCCGATACAGGATTTCTATGCTCAGGAAGTCGTCAAGGATGCTCAAGGCAATTACACAATGAAGACGCTTAGCACGGTGTATACAGACATGAAGGATACCTTTTACCAGAAGTGTTCGATGAAGTGAGACAAAGCATCAGCTCGATCGTAATTTGATCACCGGCTCGATGTCGCTCTTCATCGAACAGACGCTTAACGGCGTCCAGCTCGCGCTTCTGCTCTTTTTGGTGGCGGCCGGGCTGACGCTCGTCTTCGGCATCATGGACTTCATGAATCTGAGCCATGGCTCGCTCTTCATGATGGGCGCCTATTTTGCCGCCACGTTTGTCACATTGACGGGAAGCTTTGTTCTCGGCGGCCTTATCGCGATCGTCTGCACAACGCTTCTGGGATTCGTGATCGAGGCGGTGTGGTTGCGGCCATTGTTCGGACGCGGTCACCTCGACCAAGTGCTCGGCACGTTCGGGCTCGTGCTCTTCTTCAACGATTTTGTACGATTGGTCTGGGGTCCTGGGGGGCGCACGGTCGGTCTGCCGCAAATGCTGCAGGGCCACGTCTATTTCGGGCCGAATTTCAGTTATCCCGTCTACCGCCTGGTCCTTATCGCCGTGGGACTGCTCGTTGCGGCTGGTCTTTTCCTTCTGGTTCAGAGAACCAAGACCGGCATGATCATCCGCGCCGCGGCTTCGGATCGCGAAATGGCCGGCGCGATTGGCGCCGATATCAATCGCGTTTCGGCAATGGTCTTCGGGCTCGGCGCCGCGCTTGCCGGACTGGCCGGGCTCTTCGCGGCGCCGATCCTGACCGTGCAGATCGGCATGGGCGACAATATCCTCATCCTCGCCTTGGTAATCATCGTGATCGGCGGCCTAGGTTCGGTGCGCGGCGCCTTTCTCGCCGCGTTGATCGTCGGGCTGATAGACGCGCTCGGGCGCGCCTATATGCCGAACCTTCTGCGCCTAATCCTGTCACCCGTTGCAGCCTCGACCGCGGCCGGCGCGTTGTCGTCGGTGGCGATCTACATTCTCCTGGCGGTCATCCTCCTGGTGAAGCCGCAGGGGCTTTTCCCCGCCAGGGGAGCCCGGTGAAGCCGCCCTCGCCGCGCTTGCTTCTGACATGCGGGCTTGCTGTGCTGATGGCGCTTGCCCCTTTGGCCGTGAGATTCACCGGCAACGAGTATCCGCTCATCGTGCTCACGCGAATCGTGATCCTCGCCATCGCGGCCGTCGGCCTCGACCTTATCCTTGGTTACGGCGGTATGGTCAGCCTCGGTCATGCTGCCTTCGTCGGCATCGGCGCCTACGCAATCGGGATCATGACGGCGGAAGGGATCACATCCGGCTTCGTGCAGTGGCCCCTTGCCATCCTGGCCGGAGCGGTCGCGGCCCTCACCATCGGCGCATTGAGCCTGCGCACCCGCGGCGTGTACTTCATCCTTGTGACGCTCGCGTTCGCTCAGATGGTTTATTTCGTCAGCGTCGGGCTGGACGCTTACGGCGGTGAGGACGGACTCGTCATTCCGACGCGCAGCCAATTCGGTGCCTTGCTCAATCTGAGCAACCGCACCACATTCTACTTTCTCTGTCTGCTTGTTCTCTTCGCGACCATCGCCTTGGTCGCTCATCTCGCACGCACTCGCTTTGGACTCGTGCTCCGCGGGGCCGCCAGCAACGAGCGCCGGATGCGGGCGCTCGGTTTTCCAGTATACCGGTATCGCCTCGCCGCCTTTGTCATCGCCGGCGCGCTTGCCGGACTGGCCGGCATTCTGCTCGCAAACCATAGTGAGTTTGTTAGCCCGAGTATCATGAATTGGGGCCGCTCGGCCGACCTCATCATCATGGTTGTTCTCGGCGGGATGGGCAGCGCCATTGGGCCACTGCTTGGCGCTCTGATCTTTATGCTGACGGAAGAGCTATTATCGCACGTGACGACCTACTGGCAGCTTGTCTTCGGTCCTTTGATCCTGCTCGTCGTGCGCTTCGCTACGTCGGGTGTTGCCGGTTTTTTCCCGGAGCGCACGGATGAGGGATGATCCTCCACTCCTCGCCGTAAAGGGACTGGTGAAACGGTTCGGCGGTTTGCTCGCGACCGACCACGTCAATGTCGAGGTTGGCAGCGCTGAAACCCACGCTTTGATCGGACCGAACGGCGCCGGCAAGACGACGCTCATTGCGCAGGTGCAAGGCGAGCTACGCCCCGACGAAGGTGCAATTCTGTTCAATGGCCGCGATATCGCGCGCGATGCCGGCTGGCGGCGCGCTGTCGGAGGTCTGGCGCGCTCGTTTCAGATCACATCGATCTTTCCGCAATTTACGGCCCTGGCAAATGTCGTGCTCGCCGTACAAGCGCAAGCAGGCCACAGCTTTCATTTCGGCCGCCGCGCCATGCGCGAGGCGGCGCTCGTCGAGCCGGCGCGCGGCGCGCTCGCCGCGATCGGCCTTGCTCATCGGGCCCAGAGCCGGGCCGCAGCGCTATCGCATGGCGAGCAACGGCAACTCGAGCTCGCCATGGCGCTCGCCATGCGGCCAAAACTGTTGCTCCTTGACGAGCCGATGGCGGGCATGGGCCGGCAGGACACGGCGCGGATGACCGAGATTCTGCGCAACCTAAAAAGCCAGTACTCGATATTGCTCGTGGAGCACGACATGTCGGCGGTCGAAGCGCTCGCCGATCGCGTCAGCGTGCTAGTTTCCGGCCGCATCGTTGCGACCGGATCATTCGAGCAGGTCCGTGCAGACGCCCAGGTTCGCAGCGCCTATCTCGGCGAGAGGCATCGATGAGCGCTCTGCTCGAAGTTGAGGGAGTGCACGCTTCCTATGGCGCGAGCCAGGTTCTGTTCGGCGTCTCTTTCGAGATGAACGAAGGCGAGGTCGTCACCCTTCTCGGCCGCAACGGCATGGGCAAGACAACCACGGTACGCACGATCATGGGACTGATGCGCTGTTCGGCGGGGCAAATCGCTTGGCGCGGTGAGCCGATCGCAAGCCGCCCCTCCCACGTCGTGGCGCGGCTCGGGCTTGGCTACGTGCCCGAGGGCCGGCGTATCTTCCCGAATCTCAGCGTGCGGGAGAACCTGCTTGTTGCGGGGCGTACCCGTAAGGGCGGCTCGGCCTGGAGCCTTGAGCGGGTGGTAGAATTCTTTCCACGGCTTGGCGAGCGCCTGGAGAATGGCGGGGCTCAGCTTTCGGGGGGCGAGCAGCAAATGTTGGCGATCGGCCGCGCGCTAATGACTAATCCTTCGCTTCTTATCCTGGATGAGGCGACCGAAGGTTTAGCCCCCGTCATCCGCGAGGAAATCTGGCGGCGGCTGCAGCAACTGAAGCACACCGGGCTCTCCATTCTGGTTATCGACAAGGAACTCGAGGAGCTTTGCGGACTGGCCGACCGGCACTACGTGATTGAGAAAGGCGAGGTCGTGTGGAGCGGAGAAAACCATGCGCTTCAGTCTGACCCAAACGTGCACGCCATGTATCTAGCTGTTTAACCCAGAAATGATTCTCGCCGAATACGGACCTACCCTTCGTGAGGTGAAACCATTACTTTGGTGCACCGAATCTTGGCGCATACTGCGAAGAGCTTCTCCAGAGGAAATAGAGAATGAGATCACGCGCGGCCGTTGCCTGGGAAGCAGGAAAACCCCTGAGCATCGAGACAGTCGAGGTCAGCGGGCCACAAGCAGGTGAAGTACTCGTTGAGATCATCGCGACCGGCATTTGCCACACGGATGCCTACACGTTGTCTGGCATGGACTCTGAGGGAAAGTTCCCCGCCATACTCGGACATGAGGGGGCAGGCATCGTGCGTGAAGTCGGCGCCGGTGTCACCTCAGTCAAGTCAGGCGATCACGTCATTCCGCTCTACACGCCAGAATGTCGCAACTGCAAAAGCTGCCTCTCGCAGCGGACGAATCTCTGCACCGCTATTCGTGCGACACAAGGCCGGGGCGTGATGCCTGACGGAACGAGCCGCTTTTGCTGCGATGAGGGCGTCGTCTTCCACTATATGGGATGCTCAACCTTCTCTAATTTTACGGTCCTACCAGAAATCGCTGTTGCCAAGGTGCGAGAGGACGCACCTTTTGACAAGATTTGTTATATCGGCTGCGGAGTGACGACGGGTATCGGTGCGGTTGTCAATACCGCAAAGGTTTGGCCAGGGGCCAACGTGGCGGTATTTGGCCTTGGCGGCATCGGGTTGAACGTCATTCAAGGTGCCCGCATGGTAGGCGCGGACAAGATCATCGGCATCGACATCAATAATAGCAAGCGCCCCATGGCCGAGAAGTTCGGCATGACCGATTTCATCAATCCGAACGAGGTGGGTACCGACAAAGTTGTGCAGGCGATCGTGGATGCGACCGACGGTGGGGCTGATTTTTCGTTCGATGCGACCGGCAATGTAAACGTGATGCGTCAAGCCCTCGAGTGCTGCCACCGCGGATGGGGAGAGTCGATCGTCATCGGAGTTGCCGAGTCGGGCCGCGAGATCGCAACTCGGCCATTTCAACTCGTGACAGGCCGCGTCTGGAAGGGAACCGCCTTCGGCGGCGCGCGCGGACGCACTGATGTGCCTAAGATCGTGGACTGGTACATGGACGGGAAGATCGACATTGACGATCTCATTACACATACCATGCCGCTCGAAGAGATAAACCACGGCTTCGACCTGATGCGTGAAGGTAAATCCATTCGCGGCGTTGTAATCTACTGATGACGCGACATCTAGACGAGCTCTGTTATTGCGACGTGCAGCCGAAGCGGGTACGGAGCTGCTTGTCGTGTGTTAGAAAATAGACCCAAATGAAAGGTCCGCTTCCGTGTTCGCGGCCGAAAGCTGGGGCTGCCGGCACTTCCGCGGCTCCGGCGTGTTCGACCGCTTCAGGTTCCCACTATACCCCGAGCCTACTGTTGCCGTCTGCGATGCGGGACGGCAAAGCGCCCATCCCCCCGGCTCCAGCGCAACTCGGACCTCCCGCCAGGCCGTGCTCCGGTGCGTGGCAAGCGCGACCGCGACAGGCCCGCGTCTTCGACGCGCAGCTGCCGACCTTATCAGCCGCAGCTCGCGACGCCCCTCACTGAAGCGTCGAAAAGGGGGCGAGCGATGGAGAGTCCGCTTTGCGCGGATACTGCTGAAAAAGTCTGCTTTTCTCGTTGATCCTGCAATTTCATCGCCTTAGATGCGTCTGTCAAAAAAGGATGCGAGGGACCACATCGCGTGCAACTAAAGCAACGTGGCGCTCGCGTACCGCGTTTACGACGGCAATTAATCCGATCTGCAGAAGAGAGTTAATATCGGCTACTTTTGTGAAGCTGCTCGACTTCCGAGTTTTTCAACAGTATCCGCCCATTTCGGTCGCTCGACTGACCGGATGGGTGTCTCCGGAGCGGACATGGTAAGTTGACTCGCTCCGGCCACCCCGGTCATCGACCGTTGATATCCGAGGCATTGCTACTTGCTACAATCCTGTTCCGGCTTTGGCATCGGCTCGCAGCTGGACGCGCAGTGGCCTAACTCGTGTTTGAGGCTCATGCGAATCTAATGTCGTCCTGAGATTACTCGATTATCTCGTCGGCCCTTGCGAGCAATGTAGATGGTATCGCGAGGCGCAGTGCCTTAGCAGTCCTGAGGTTGATTACGAGTTCAAACCTGGCTGATTGAACGACGGGCAGATTGGCTGGTGCGGTTCCCTGAAGGACTAAACCGGTATAAACGCCCAGCTGACGATTCGCATCGGTGATGCTCGTTCCGTAGCTAAGCAAGCCTCCGTTGACGGCGAAATCTTTCAAACCAGAAATTGTCGGCAGCGCCTGTCGAATCGCGAGATCCGCAATTTTAGGAAAACGGTCACCAAAAAACGGACCAACTTGGACAAACAACGCTGAAACGCGCTGATTGGCCAAGGCTGCAAAGGCGGAGTCGAGTTCATCGTCGGTCCCAGCTTTGACCACAACCAGCTTTTTCGAAAGTGCAGCAGCCGCCTCCTCTAGCTCCCTGATGTCAGGTAGCAAATTTGGGTCGTTCGTGGCACCAAGGAAACCTATTAGTGAGGCCGAGGGTAAAAGTTCATGAAGTAATTCGATCTCCTTTGGTGCTAAGCCATTGACCAGGAAATTTACGCCCGTCACATTGCCGGTTGGCCGCGCTAGGCTTTCAACAACGCCAAGACCTACTGGGTCACCACCCATAGCAAAAACGATCGGAATTGACGTCGTTATTGGCTTGACCGCAAGGACTGAAGATGTACCGCCGGTTGCAACGATTACGTTCACATTGCGCTGAACCAAATCGGAAGCTAACGATGACAGTCCATCTAGGTGACCGGCCGCAAAGCGATATTGAATGAGAACGTTCCTCCCCTCGACATAGCCCTTCTCACTCAGACCCTGATGAAAGGCTGCCACAATGTCCTTGGAATTCTTAAGTGACCTGCTGCTGAGATATCCGATTACCGGCAGAGTAGCTTGCTGAGCTCGCGCATGAAATGGCTGCGCTGCTACGCCACTGAGCAGGGCAATGAACTCCCTTCGCTTCATCTCGTTGACCGGCGCCGAAGCGCGCTCAAGTTGCAGTTACCCAGCATCAGCAGGCGGTTATACCTTGTGAATTTAAGCGCTTTCGTAGTGTACGATCTTGACTTGGAAAGCACAACACTCGGTCAGGACAAACGAGAACAGCCGCAATTATCTTAGGTGAGAGTCCGCTTCCGCGTTTCCGCGGCCGGAAGCTGCCGGTCCGCTTTCGGCCGATACTGTTGAAAACTCGGAAGTCGAGCAGCTTCACAAAAGTAGCCGATATTAACTCTCTTCTGCAGATCGGATTAATTGCCGTCGTAAACGCGGCACGCGAGCGCCACGTTGCTTTAGTTGCACGCGATGTGGTCCCTCGCATCCTTTTTTGACAGACGCATCTAAGGCCATGAAATTGCAGGATCAACGAGAAAAACAGACTTTTTCAGCAGTATCGGCCAGAAGCAGACGCTTTTCATTTTGGCCCATTTGGAGAAAATGGCCTCAGATCGACCGTTTGGGTTATGCCTTCGACGATCAGCTCCGCAATTGCTTCTCCGGTTGCTGGCGCATTTAGGATTCCCCAGACGCTGTGACCTGTGGCAACGAAAGCGTTTCGGATGTGAGGCAGGGCACCAATCAAAGGCAGACCATCGCGCGTGATGGGGCGATAGCAGGCTTGACGTGCAAGAATCTTACTGCCTGACAAAACCGGCGAAAGCTGCTCACAGAATTGCTGCAGGCGCTCTATCGCGCCGGAATCCGGCATTACGTCGGCGGGATTGAGCGGCAGCGGAGTATAGCTGTTGATGGCGCAGACATAGGTGGTTCCCTCCGCGCGAGGGAACACTTCCGGGGAGTGAAGTACTCCCGCCTCGTCTCTCCATTCCAAGAAGAGTGCCTGTGGAGGAATCTCTGTTCCGGTTTCGAATACCAAGCTGTGCCGTAAATCTCAGGTATGGGTGTGCTGGGCAAGCGTATAGCGCCACCTCATTCGATCACCTCGTCGGCGCTCGCGAGCAGGAGGGGCCCAAAGCTGACTCCAAGAGCTTTCGCCGATTTAAGGTTAAGAACAAGCTCAAACTTACTCGGAGCCTGAACGGGCAGACCCCGCGGAATTTCCCCCTTTAGGATGCGATCAACGTACCCTCCAGCACGTCGGAACTGATCGAGCACATCTGGCCCGTAAGAAATCAAGCCACCAGCAACAGCAAACCATCTGTAGGGATAGATAGTCCGTACGTTGTACCGAGCCACTATGGCGACGATTTTCGCTCGATGAGTCGTTGTGAAGGGATCGGGGGCAACAATAAGGCCGCCGTTGGAGTGATTGCGCGCGAACGCTTTTATCTTCTCCTCGATCTCATTGGCATCACCGATCGTCACGACTTCCACGGTGATCGACCGCGCAGCGGCTTTGGTCGAGCAGCTCATCCGCGTGTGTTCGGAACGCAGCCGGCTCTGCCGCACCCCAACGATACTCAATCTCGATATTGTCGCCCTCCACCCATCCAGCCAGCTCAAGGC
>Ga0136846_1219495_pt1 | contig 14901 bp, 15 predicted proteins | sample HopSoiMetagenom2_FD_96841 | JGI IMG/M metagenome (GOLD analysis project Ga0136846, IMG submission 96841) | Grasslands soil microbial communities from Hopland, California, USA - 2 Assembly 2016 (version 4) | ecosystem: Environmental > Terrestrial > Soil > Grasslands | place: USA: Hopland...
GGAGCGCGGACTTCTGAGCGCGGTTGCGGACCGCAGCAGCGCGTGATTTCCGCATGTTCTTCTTAGCTGAAGCAAGATTTGGCACTAACTGATTTCTCCGGTGTTTTTGCAGGTTTGTAGCCGTGAAATTTGCCGGAAAAAGGCGCTCACGTCAAGCTGCCGAACCCGCTCCGACGTGCTAACTTCCAGCGCACATCGACGACCCCAAACTTCGCAAATTGGACAAATCGTTTCAGCAGTTTCTTCTCGTCGCGCCTGTTTTGCTGTTTTCAATGGTGGCGCACGAGTATGCGCACGGGTACGCCGCGCTCAAGCAGGGAGACACGACAGCGTATTCGCTTGGCCGGCTAACATGGAATCCGATACCGCACATCGATCCATTCATGACGATCCTGCTGCCGCTCCTCACATACTTCACGACAGGAATCGCGTTCGGTGGCGCAAAGCCGGTCCCGGTAATCCCGCGCAATTACCGGAATTTCAAGCGAGGGGACATCATCGTCTCACTTGCCGGCGTGGCGACGAATTTCGTCATTGCCGTCTGCTGTATTCCGCTGATCGTTCTGGTCGGATTCATCGGACGGTCTGCGCCCGCGCTCCAGAACACAGCCGCAATCCTTCAGGCGATGTTCCTGTACGGGGTGCTGATCAATCTGGCGCTCGCGGCCTTCAATCTCATTCCAATTCCACCTCTGGATGGGTCGCACGTCTTCAAATACATCCTTCCGCCAGCGTGGGCGCTCAACTACCAGCGCCTCGGCGCACGGGGATTGCTGATACTTTTCCTGCTGATTGGGTTCGGTGCACCCGTGCTCAACTTCTGGTTTGCACCGGTTTTCCTGCTCGATAAACTCACGCGGGCTGTTTTCCCCTATATCCTGCCCAGTCCATGGACGATGTAACGATGCGTTCGAGCTCGGTGGCTGTCGCCGAACCGCTAGCGGCATCCGAAGTGTTCGTCGTCGAGCTAGCCGAATATTCAGGCCCGCTCGATCTCCTGCTCACGCTGATTCGCGACGAGCAGATCGACATCTACGACATCCCGATTGCCCGCATCGCGGAGCAATTTCTGGCGAGAATCTCGTCGCTCAAGCTGGATGAGGCCGCTGACTATCTGGAGATGGCGGCGAGGCTCGTGCGCATCAAGGCGCAGATGCTGCTGCCGCGGCGTGAAGGCGAAGATGTCTGGGAAGATCCGCGCGCCGAGCTTGTGCGCCGGCTTCTCGAGTACCAGCAGGTGAGGGAAGTCGTCGACGTCCTGGAGCGGCGGAGCGAGGACCGACGCTCGCGCTTTGCCCGCGCGTACACCCAATCGGCGGTACAAGTGCCGGTCGCGGGCCCGCTCGCCATCTCCCTGCCCGAATTGCTGTCGGCGGTTGACCGCGTGTTACGCCTGGCGCGCAAACCGCACGTCCACGATGTAGTTCCACGCGCACTTGATGTCGATGGCGCCATCGGCATTGTTCGCGCGCTGCTGGCGATCCGCGCCCGGGCGCAGTGGAAGGACATCCTGCCGCGAAAGGCCGAACCGTGGGAAGTTTTGTCCTTGCTACTGGCGCTGCTCGAGCTCGCCAAGCGCGGCGAGGTCAGGTTGATGCAACCGCGCGCCTTCGCCGCCTTCGAGATTACCCGTGACTCCTCTAGCGAAGCTGCTTGAAGCGGCGCTCTTTGCGAGCGCTATCCCCGTTCCGGCCGACGCGCTGCGGCAGATGGCCGCGCACGCCGAGGACGCCGAAGGCACTCTCGAGTCGGCGCTCGAAGAGCTGCGCGTGCACTATGAAGAGGATGGGCATGGGGTCGAGCTCGTAGAGGTCGCTGGTGGCTGGCAGATCCTCACGCGTCCGGAATACACCGAGGCAATCGAGCGCGCACAATTGGCGGCGCGTCCACAGCGGTTGTCAGCGGCGGCGCTGGAGACGCTGGCGATTATTGCGTACCGCCAGCCGATCGGGCGGGCGGAGATCGAGGAGATACGCGGCGTTGGCGCCGGTGCAATACTCAAGTCGCTTCATGAGCGCGCGTTGATTGACGTCGTCGGGCGTGGAGAGGGACTGGGGCGCCCTCTGCTATATGGGACTACGGGTTCTTTCCTCGAGCAGTTCGCCCTGCGTCACCTCGAGGAGCTCCCGCGCGCCGACGAGCTGGCCATCGCGTTGCGCGCGAGGCGCCCCGCCACGCCAACAGCGGCGGCAGGACCAGTCAAGGAAAACGGCGAGGCGCCCCCTCGGGCAGACTGATGCCCGAGACGATGCGGATTCAGCGCGCGATCGCGCGCGCCGGAGTCGCCTCGCGTCGTGCGGCCGACGAGCTCGTCGCCGCGGGGCGCGTAAGAATCAATGGCCGAGTCGCCGTCATCGGCGAGACCGTTGATCCGGCGCGTGACCAGATTCTGGTCGACGGAAACCCCGTAGTCGCTCCGCCCACGGAAGCGCGTTGGCTCGTGCTCAATAAGCCCTCCGGTGTCCTTACAACGAGGTCCGACCCGAACGGCCGGAAGACTGTCTTCGACATCATCGAGGACAGTCCGGGAATGACGTATGTCGGCCGGCTCGATTACATGACCGAAGGCGTGCTTCTCCTGACCAACGACGGCGAAGCGGCGCACAAATTGACACATCCGAGCGGCGAAGTGGAACGGACGTATCTCGCGACCGTGCGCGGCGACGGCGCGGCGGCGGCACGAGTCGCGATGAAGGGTGTAGAGCTGGAAGATGGTGTGGTCGTGCCGAGGGAATTTCTGGCGAAGCACGTCGGTCGTGGGATGTGGGATTTGCAGATCACCATCGCCGAGGGAAGAACCAGGGAAGTGCGAAGGCTGTGTGAGGCGCTGGATCTTCAGGTTCAACGTCTGGTGAGGATCAAGTTCGGGCCGGTAAAACTGGGCCAGTTGCCTACCGGAAAGACGCGGCAGTTGACGGGGCGGGAAAAAGACATCATCACCGCGCTCACCAAGAGCGGCGGCAACAAGAAGAACACTACGAGAGGATCAAGACGTGAGCGCACAAACCGTTACAGCCGCTGATGCATCGATCGTACAGGAAGTCGTTCATCAGGTAGGCCGGCGGATTGTCGGCCAGGAGTACATGGTCGAACGGCTGCTGATAAGTCTGCTCACCGGCGGTCACGTTCTGCTCGAAGGCGTTCCGGGTCTGGCCAAGACGCTCACCGTCAGAACGCTCGCCGAAACCATCAACACATCATTCAGCCGCATCCAGTTCACTCCCGACCTGCTTCCGGCGGACGTTGTCGGAACCCAGATCTACGATCAGTCGAACGGCAAGTTTTCGGTGAAGAAGGGGCCGATCTTCGCCAACATCATTCTCGCGGACGAGATCAATCGAGCGCCTGCCAAAGTGCAGGCCGCGTTACTCGAGGCGATGCAGGAAAAGCAGGTGACGATTGGCGGTACCACCCACATTCTGGAAGAGCCCTTCCTGGTACTCGCCACCCAAAACCCGATCGAGCAGGAAGGAACCTATCCTCTGCCGGAAGCGCAGGTCGACCGCTTCATGCTCAAGCTTCACGTCGGCTATCCGACGCGCGACGAAGAAAAGGAAGTGCTGCGCAGGATGGCTAGCGGTGAGCCGATTCCCGTCGATCGCGTGGCTACACCTGCCCAGATTCTCGAGACGCGCCGCCACATCTCAGAGTTGTACATCGACGAGCGGGTGGTGGACTATATCGTCGACATCGTGCATTCGACCCGCAATCCGGATCAGGCAGGGCTCGCCGAGCTCAAGCCGCTAATCGAATTCGGCGCCAGTCCACGCGCTACGTTGTCGCTCGCGCAGGCATCACGGGCCCACGCATTTCTTCGCGGCCGCTCGTTCGTCACACCTGACGACGTGAAGTCCATTGCCCCCGACGTGCTGCGTCATCGTGTGCTGCGCACCTACGAGGCCGAGGCCGAGGAAGTCACGAGCGACGAGATCGTAGCGCGGATTCTGGAGGCGATTCCGGTTCCATGATCGGATTGTTTCGTCGCCGGCGACGGAAGGAGCCTCCGAAGCGCACACCCGAGAAGCCGATGGGCGTGCCACCGGAGATACTCCGGCAGGTAAAGCTGATCGAGCTCCGGACGCGCGGGCTCGTCAATTCTGTCTTTACCGGCGAATACCGGTCGGTCTTCAAGGGACAGGGGATGGAATTCTCGGAAGTTCGGGAGTACCAGCCCGGTGACGAAGTGCGCTCCATCGACTGGAACGTCACCGCGCGTATGCGGCGCCCTTTCGTGAAGCGTTACATCGAAGAGCGCGAGCTCACGGTGATGCTCGTGGTGGACTTGTCGGGCTCAGAGCGTTTCGGGACGGTGAAGCGGTTCAAGAGTGAGCTGGCGAGTGAGCTGGCCGCCGTACTGGCGATGTCCGCTGTGCGAAACAACGACCGGGTCGGTGTGCTTCTGTTCACCGATCGTATCGAGCACGTCATACCTCCCCGAAAGGGACGGCGTCACGTGCTGCGTATCATCCGCGACATTCTCGCGTTCGAGCCCGTGGGGAAAGGAACCGATATGGTTCGCGCGATCGATTACGTGGCGCGAATGCTCAACGAGCACGCCATCGTGTTCATCGTGTCGGATTTCCTCGAGGATGACATCACCCATCCCCTGAAGCTGTTGGCGCAGCGTCACGATGTAGTGGCCGTTACGGTCGAGGATCCCAGCGAGCGCGACCTCCCCAACATCGGTATTGCTAGGCTCGTCGATCCAGAGACGGGTGATACGGTCGAACTGGATACAAGCAGCCCGAGCGTTCGCAGCGCGTACTCGGATCGTGTTTTTTCCGAGCGCGAGGAGCGCAAGCATTTGCTTCGCCGTCTTGCCATCGATGAGGTCGCGGTACGCACCGAAGGGGGAGCCGTCGAGCCGTTGCTGCGATTCTTCCGAGCCCGCGAGACGCGTCGGCGCCGGTGACAATGATCAGCCTGCTGTTTCTGCTGCTGCAAGGCGTTGCGCCACAAACTGTCGCGCCAAACGCTGTCGCGCCGCAAACGATATCGCCGCCGCGCGACGAGCTTCAGGTGCAGATGGGCTTTCGGGTCAGTCCCGACACTGTTCGCATCGGAGAGCCTTTCTCCCTCTTCGTAAAGGTTCTCGCTCCCAAAGGTGTCCGATTCGAGTTCCCGGCGGGACCGGACACCGCGATCCAGAACGGTGTGCGACCGATCGAGCTCCGCGGAGAAAAAATCGTCACCATGCTTGGCGATACTGCAGTCGCGCTCTACCGGCTCGTGGCGTGGGACATTGGGACACAGCCGCTGCGTGTGCCTGATGTGCGGGTGACTTACGAAGGACAGGAGCGGCGTCCTTCGCTGGCCGGCGCGTCAATATTCGTGAAGTCTGTGCTGCCAGCCGATACGTCGTTACGAGTTCCGAAACCCGCGCGACCATTGATCGTGCTTCCCGTAATCAACTGGCTGAAGTGGCTCGCACTCCTTGCCGCTCTGGTGGCGCTCGCGCTCGCGTTTTGGGCATGGAGACGATACCGCAACAGACCAAAACCTCCGATCGATCCATACGTGCGGGCGCAGCAGGAGTTCGCGAGAATCGAGGCGCGGCGGCTGATAGAAACCGGCGCGCCGGGTGAGCACGTGGCGGCGATGGTCGACGTCGGCCGGGAGTATCTCGCTTCGAGAGTGCCAGGGGTGCGCCGGTCCAATACCAGCTCAGAGTTGCTGCGGAGAATGCAGTCGCTCGATGGTGTGGAAGGCGAACTTCCGCACCTTCTGAATCGGGCAGACCTCGTGAAGTTTGCCCGCGCAGTAATTACCGGCGAGGACGCAAGCCGGGCTGGCGCACTGGTCAAGGCCATCGTCGATCATGTCGAGGCGAGGATCAATCCCGAATCGGATATCGCCAAGCGGCTGGCCACGGCAAAGGAGCGCGCCGCGTGACCGTATTCGGGTTATTCGAGTTTTTCACTCCCGAAGCTTTGTGGCTGCTTTTGCTGTTGCCGGCATGGTGGTTATGGCGCCGGTATCGTCGCCGCGACGCCATCGTGTTTTCGCGGACGTCGGTTCTCGCGGCGGGACCTCAGGTGGGTGGCTGGGTTCCCCCGGCGATTTTCACTCTGAGAAATATCGCGCTCGCCATGCTCATCGTCGCCCTGGCTCGGCCGCGCTCCGGTGCGCACAGCGAGACGCAGACGAGTGAGGGAATCAACATAGTTCTGGCGATCGATCTCTCCAGCTCTATGCTGGCTCTCGACTTTCGCCCGAATAACCGAATCGAAGTCGCCAAAGACAAGGTCAAACAGTTCATCGCCCGCCGTACATCTGATCGGATCGGGGTCGTAGCATTCGCCGGAGAAGCGCTGACCCAGGTACCGCTCACAACTGACTACCCGGTGGTGATGCAGGCGGTTTCCAACCTGCAGGCTGGACAGCTCGAGGACGGCACCGCGATCGGGACTGCCATCGCCACCGCCGCTAACCGGTTGCGCGACGCTCCCGGGAAATCGCGGGTGCTCATTCTCCTCACCGACGGTGTCAACAACCGTGGCACCGTCGAGCCGCTCGTCGCCGCGAAAGCGGCAGAGGCGTACGGAATCAAGATCTACGGAATTGGTGTGGGCAGTGCCGGCATGGCGCCCGTGCCGGTCGGGCGTAATGCGGCGGGCGGACTTCGCTACGAATACCAGCCTGTGGAGATCGACGAGGCGTTGTTGAGCAACATCGCCCGCATGACGGGTGGGCGATACTTCCGCGCCCGTGATGCCGCCGCCCTCCAGAACATCTACTCCTACATCGATCAGATGGAACGCGCGCCAGTTCACTCAACCACGGTAGTTCGGTATCGCGAGCTATATCGCTGGCCACTGGTGCTCGGACTGCTGGCGCTGCTCGGCGAGCTCGTTATCGTCGCGTGGAAGGCGCCGCTCCCATGATCTTCGCCGACTATGTGCGCTATATCCAATGGCCGTGGGCTCTGTCACTGGCAATCGTGCTTCCCATTTTTGCGGCGTGGCTTGTACGCTGGGGCCTGCGCGCGCGCCGGGAGCGGCTCGCGCGATTGGGTACGGAGTCCATGGTAGCGCGACTGGCGCCATCGGTCACGCAACAGCGCACATCGTCGGCAATCCTGCGCGCGGGTCTCGCAACACTATTGCTTGGTGTCGCGATTGCCGGACCCCGGTGGGGCGTCGAGCAAACCGTGGTGAAGCAGGAGGGTGTGGACGTCGTCCTCGCGCTCGACGCATCGCTCTCCATGCTCGCGACGGATGAAAGGCCGAGCCGGTTGCAGGCTATGAAGCAGGAGATCGACAGACTCAGAGATCTCTCACCAGGTGACCGGTTCGCGCTGCTCGCCTTTGCCGGGCGCAGTTATATCCTGACGCCACTCACGGTGGACAACAGCGCGCTCGACCTGTTTCTACAGAATCTCGATCCGTCCATTGTTGGCCAGGGCGGTAGCTCGTTGGCCAGCGCGCTCCGGCAAGCGAGCAATCTGCTCGCTCTCAACAAAGCAGCAGGGGACAAGGCGATCATTCTGATGAGCGATGGGGAGGGTTTCGATAATCCTGAGGATGTTTTATCGGAAGCGCGCCGCGCGCGGCAACTCGGGTTCACCATCATCACCGTTGGCTTCGGTACAGCGGAAGGATCGACGATACCGATCGTCGAGAACAGGGTCATCACCCAGAAGAAAGACGAGAACGGCAACGTGGTGGTGACGCACTACGATCCCGCATTGCTGAAAGGAATTGCTGACGAAGCAAAAGGCGTCTTCGTTGATGCGCGCACGGCCGATAAGGCCGGCAAAATCCGCTCAGCGCTCAACAATCTCCGTGCTAACCCACAGTCTGTGGTGTCGGGCGAAAACCTCGGTGTTCAGTTCCAATGGTTTGTCCTGGCCGGTCTGCTCTTTCTCCTGCTCGACACTTTCCTGCAGACGAAGCGTCACCGGAGACGAGCGGTAGCCGCCGCCGCTACAACGGCAGCGATGCTGATGCTGACCACGACGTCCTGCAGACGAGCGCCGCGCGACAAACCCGGCATCGCACTCTACAATGCCGGGACCCAGCTATTGGTCCGGGATTCATTGAAGGCGGCGGTTCCGCCCCTCACGAAAGTCGTCGACTCAAAGGATGATGAGGCCCGCCACCATTCTCGATTCAATCTCGGCCTCGACTATCTGGTGCAAGGCCTCAAGGCCAAGGACTCCGCCGACGTTCCACTCGACAGCGCGCTTTACCGCTACAAACAGATTCTCGAAGTTGCAGTGGCAGATTCCGACGCCCGCTGGAATTACGAGCTGGCGCTTCGCCAGAAGCAGAAAAACGGCGGAGGAGGTGGCGGTGGTGGAGGAGGAGGTGGTGGGGGTGGTGGCGGGCAGAGCAAGACACCAAGTCCGTCGCCGGCTCAGAGCCCGAACCAGGCGCAAGCGCCCAAGCCCGTCCCTGGCATGACGCCTCAGCAGGCGGAAGCAGTTCTCAATGCCGCCGAGGACAAAGAGACCGACGTGCAAGGGAACCGACAGAAGAAAAACGTCCCTACTCCGCCGAGGGGTAAGGATTGGTAGCTTGGGTATCACGATGCCGGTGATCTCAATTCTACCCAGCGCCGTCGCGGATCAAATTGCCGCCGGCGAAGTCGTCGAGCGGCCGTCCTCCGTGGTCAAAGAGCTTGTCGAGAACGCCATCGACGCCGGGGCCAGCAGCATCGAAGTGGCTCTCGAGGACGGTGGCCGGAAATCGATCCGGGTGAGCGACGATGGCTCGGGAATGTCAGCGGAAGACGTTCCGCTCGCCCTGGCCCGACACGGGACTTCCAAGATTCGACAGGCGGCCGATCTGGTCGGCGTCTCCACCTTCGGATTTCGGGGAGAGGCGCTACCCGCGATTGCATCGGTCTCGAACTTCGAGATCGCGACAGCCCCTTCCGACGGCGAAGGGACATCAACGTCAGTGAATGGCGGAAGGATTTCGCCACCGCAGCGTGTCGCGCGTCGGCGGGGCACGACCGTCACCGTCGGCCAGCTTTTCTACAACGTTCCAGCGCGTCTCAAGTTTCTTCGCAGCGCTCGCTCGGAGTGGAGGAGCGCCGTCGAATCGATCACAGCGCTCGCACTCACTCAACCGTCGGTGCGAATCCATGTCTCTCACGACGGCAAGAACGCGCTCACACTTCCTCCCGTCGGCAGCATGCGCTCCAGACTGGGCGCAATCTGGGGAGGCCGATATGCCGAGGATCTACTGGATGTCGACGACGTCGCCGGCCCAATTCACGCCAGCGGCCTGGTGCAACGTCCGGGAGATGTGGGGACGTCGACTCGTCGAACCTTTCTCGCTATCAACGGCCGCGCAGTCAGAGACGCGGGCATTGCGCGCGCAGTCGAAGCCGCGTTCCGCTCAACGATCATCGCCGGTCTCCGGCCGTCGTTCTTTCTGAACGTCACATTGCCAGCCGACACAGTGGACGTGAACGTGCACCCGGCCAAAGCAGAAGTTCGGTTTCGGGATCGCTGGACCGTCGAGCGCGCAGTTGAGACAGCAGTGCGGCGGGCGCTTGGCACTTTCGACAGTGCAGCTTCGCTTGGGTTTCGCGGATCGAGCTTCGGCTTCCGCGCATCCGAACCCCAGACGGTGGATTCGGAGATGCTGCGCCCACCTGCTCAGGACGACACTCCGCTCTTCGCCACCAACGACGGTCCCGCGCAGAACGGGCACGAGGAGTACTCGGCGGTCGTCTCCACCGAGGTCGACGTCGCTCCGGCGGCCACCATTCCACCGCTGTTTCAGCTGCGACGGACCTACATCGCTTTCGAGCACGAAGATGGAATCGTGCTCATCGACCAACACTCCGCACACGAGCGCGTCCTTTATGAACAGTTCATGCGGACTCTCGAGAGCGGCGCGGCGCCCGCGCAAAGGCTACTGCTTCCGCTCACTCTCCACCTCGGTCCCGCCGAGGGCGAAGCGTTCGAGGCCAATCGTGAATATCTGGAACGGCTCGGGTTCGAGGTCGAAGGCTTCGGTGGTCACACGTTGATAGTGAATACGGTGCCGATGCCGCATCCTCGCTTCGACGCCGAAAAATGTTTGCGGGAAACGCTGGATTCTCTCACCGGCGATCGGATCGCAGGTGCCGCCGCCAAACACGAGCGGCTGGCCTCGACGGTCGCGTGCAAGGCCGCGATCAAAGCCGGGGAGGAATTATCTCAGGCGGAGATGCGATCGCTCTTCGCCGCGCTTCGTGACACTACGCTTCCTGCCCACGACGTCCACGGTCGGTCAACGATCGTACATCTGACCTGGGACGAAGTAGAGCGGCGCTTTGGCCGCCGATAGGCCGCGCATCATCTGCGGACCGACCGCTGCCGGCAAATCGGAAATCGCCCTCGAGGTCGCCGCTGAACACGACGCCGCGATCATCAGTGCCGATTCCCGTCAGATCTATTGTTATTTCGATATCGGCACCGCCAAGCCGTCTCGAACAGAGTGCGAGCGTGTGACGCACTACGGCATCGATGTGGCTGAGCCGTCCGAGCGCTATTCGGCGGCGCGCTGGGCGGGCGAAGCAACCGAGTGGATGGAATGCGCCGCCGAGATCGATAAGCCGGCGCTCGTCGTCGGTGGAACTGGGCTCTATATCAAAGCCCTCGTCGAGCCATTGTTTACCGCCCCCGAGATTGACCCGGTTCGCCGCGCGCAGCTGGAACGTGAGCTCGACGAAATGTCTCTTGAGGAGCTGCGCAGCTGGTGTCGCGAGCTCGACCCGGCCCGCGCGCAGCTTGGCCGGGTCCAACTCACTCGTGCTATAGAGACCGTGTTGCTGGCGGGTGTTCGCATCAGCGCGCTCCACGCCGAACATCGCGCGGCAACCGCGCAGGAGAGCCGCTCGAATCCTTCGTATCTCGTCGTCGATCCGGGTGCGGCGCTTGCTGCACGCATTGAGACGCGCGTCGATGCCATGCTTAAAGCCGGATGGACCGACGAGGTTCGACGGCTGACGGAGCGGGTTCCAACCGACGCCCCCGCCTGGAAAGCAAGTGGGTATGAAGCGCTGCGAGACTACGTTGAGGGACGATGTGATTTGTCATCGGCCCGGCAGCGGGTCATAATTGAGACGCGCCGGTACGCGAAACGCCAGCGTACATGGTTCAGACATCAGCTGCCGGAAGCAGCTGTCACACTTGTAAATCCTCAAGACTCTCGAGCCCGAGCCGTAGTCAGAGAGTGGTGGGAGAGAGCTGAGTGAAGATTGGCATCACCTGTTACCCGACATACGGCGGGTCCGGCGCCATCGCCACCGAGCTGGGCATTGCTCTGGCGGAACGCGGGCACGAAGTCCATTTCATCACCTACCGTCAGCCATTCCGGCTGCCTTCGTTTCTGCCGAGGATTTTCTTCCACGAAGTTGACGTCGGGAGATATCCGTTGTTCGAGTTCCCGCCGTACGACCTCGCGCTCGCGGTGCGGATGCACGAGGTCGTGCAATCCCACGGACTGGAGCTGCTGCACTGTCACTACGCAATCCCCCATGCGACGAGTGCATGGATTGCGAGAGAGATGCTGCGCGAGTCCGGCCAGAACGTTCATGTCATCACCACGCTCCACGGCACTGACATAACCATCGTCGGCCAGGATCCATCGTTCTATCCGATCACCAAGTTCTCGATCGAAAAGTCAGACCGCATCACGGCCGTCTCGCAGTACTTGCGCGATGAGACCTGCCGAGCCTTCGGGTGCGACGGTCCCGGCATCGATGTCATTCACAATTTCATCGATCCCGACCTGTACAACCGTGAGAAGTACCCGCCACTGCTCAAGCAGGAATTCGGCAAATCCAAGCCGATCCTGATGCACGTCTCGAATTTTCGGACCGTGAAACGAGTTCGCGATGTCATCCGCGTCTACGCCGAGGTGAATCGGGAGCTGCCCAGCGTGCTGGTGATGATCGGAGATGGTCCCGACCGCGCGGCGGCAGAGGAAGAGGCGCGCCTGCTCGGCGTCGAAGATTCGGTCTCGTTTCTGGGCAAGCTCGATCAGATCGCGCCTCTGCTCGCCGCGGCAGATCTCTTCCTGCTGCCCAGCCAAAGCGAATCGTTTGGTCTCAGTGCGCTGGAGGCTCTGGCCTCGGGCGTGCCTGTGGTCGGTAGCAATGCGGGCGGTCTCCCCGAGGTAGTTCGTGATGGAGAGACCGGATTTCTCTGCGGAATCGGGGACGTCCCGGGGATGGCGGCCGCTGCACTCTCCGTCCTCACCGACCGGAAGCGCTGGGCCGAAATGAGCAGAGTGGCGAGCACCGACGCTCGCGAACGATTCGCTCAGGATGCAATTGTCAGCCAATACGAGCTTCTTTACCGCAATTCACTCCAAGCCACGGAATCATGACCCCCCTTCAAGCCATCGCCCTCGGCGTCATTCAGGGACTCTCCGAGTTTCTTCCCATAAGCAGCTCGGCGCATCTCACGCTGCTGCCATGGCTCCTTGGCTGGGAGGATCCAGGTCTGTCCTTCGATGTCGCGCTCCACTTCGGTACGCTGATCGCCGTGCTCTGGTATTTCCGGATGGAGTGGCTCGCATTGATCAAGGCAGCGTTTGGGATCATTACGACTGGCAGGGTTGAAACGCCGGAGAAGCGCCGCGTCGTTTACCTGATCATCGCAACTATTCCCGGCGCGATCGGCGGATTGCTGCTTCAGAAGCAGGCAGAGTCGGCTTTTCGCAGTCCCCAGATCATCGCCATAGCCCTGATCGTCATGGGAATATTGCTATGGATAGTGGATAAGGCTGTTGATCAGAGGCGCGTTCTCGGCGAGATGCGCTGGCTGGACGCTTTGCTGATTGGACTCTCGCAGGTGATCGCGCTGATTCCCGGCGTGTCGCGATCGGGCTCGACGATCACAACCGCGCGCGGACTCCGGTTCGATCGCGAGAGCGCCGCCGAATTCAGTTTTCTCATGAGCATGCCTATCATCGCAGCAGCGGTGATTCTTGAAGGTCCAAAGGCACTGCACGAAGGAGGGCTAACCAACGAGCTAATGTCCGGTGTTGTAGCATCGGCCATCAGTGGCTGGCTCGCGATCTCGATTTTGATGAGGTTCGTGAGCCGTCACAGTTACGGGATCTTCGCGTTCTACCGGATCGTCCTCGGCATCACGGTCCTGGCGGTGATCTACGCCCGCGGCTAGCGCAGTTCGCTTTGACGGTGCGACGCACGAACAGCTCGAGCACGCACTCGACCTGCCGCGTGTCGAGTTGCTGGAGGCGACGACCTCAACTCTCGACGTCGCGCATCGCCTGGCGAGTCAGGGAGCACCATCCGGTACTCTGGTGATCGCAAACGAACAGACGGCGGGGCGGGGGAGAGAAGGCCGAACCTGGCAATCATCGCCGGGCGCCGGCCTCTGGCTGACGCTCATAGAGCGTCCAGCAGATACATCCGGACTTGGAGTTCTTTCGCTGCGCGTCGGACTCGTCGCTGCGGAGGCTCTCGACCGTTTCGCCGCCGAGCCTATCCGGCTCAAATGGCCGAACGACCTGTACGTCGATCGTGGAAAGCTCGCTGGCATCCTTGTCGAAGCGAGATGGAGAGAAGCGGTGATCGAATGGGTCGCCATTGGCCTCGGCGTAAATCTTCGCGCGCCGGACAACATGGAGCTCGCTGCTGCACTCGAACCGGGGACGAGCAGACTCGATGTGCTGGGCGAACTGATACCGGGGATACGGGCCGCGGCCCAGGCCCGTGGTCCACTCCGGCCGGAGGAGATGGAAGAATTCAACGCCCGTGACATGGCGCGCGGAAAGATTTGCGTCCAGCCCGCGTTGGGCACCGTCGCGGGGATCGCGGAAACCGGCGAGTTGCTGGTGGCAATGGCCGACGCCGTCACACCGTTTCGTTCGGGTTCGCTCGTGCTCGAGGAATTGCCATGATCGTCGTCTTCGACGTCGGCAATTCAGAGATCACGGTTGGAGTGTTCGACGGCGACGAGCTGGTCTCACATTGGCGCCTTACGACGGCCGCGCCGCGTACCGCCGACGAGCTCGCGCTCCTCATACGCTCGATTGTCGGCACGGATCTGACGTCGCCGGGCGGGGTCGAAGGCTCGGCGATCTGCTCTGTAGTTCCCGCGATTACGCCGATGCTCGCCGAAGCCTGCGAGATGTCCTTTGGTGCCAGGCCGCGGATGGTCGATGCGAGAGCGAACCTGCCGATCAAGCTGGACGTCGAAGAGCCGTTCACCGTGGGCGCGGACAGAATAGCGAACACTCTTGCGGCGAGCCGGATCCACAAGCGCGATGCGATCGTCGTCGATCTTGGAACTGCCACCACCTACGACTGCATCACGGCAGACGGCACCTTCCTCGGCGGGGTGATTCAGCCGGGAATCATGATTTCCGCCGAAACGTTATTCCGCCGGACCGCCCAGCTTCCGGCGACCGACATCGTTCCTCCACGCCGGGTGATAGCCCGCCGAACGGATGAATGCATCAGGGCGGGAGTCCTTTTCGGAGCGGTGGATTCGATCGACGGAATAGTCCGCCGCATAAAAAAAGAGTGGCCGGGGAAAGCCATGCCGTTGGTAATCGCGACGGGGGGCATGGCCGAGACCGTTCGGCCCCATTCCGCGGAGCTGGAACTGGTCGATTCGTTCCTGACTCTGAAGGGCATTCGCCTGGGTTACGAGCTACTAACGCCCTGACGGAAGGCAATCGCTCACAGGCGCACAATTCCGGGTTGACTCGCCCGACCCGAAGCCATTAACTTCAGCGTCTTAGCACTCACCTCTGATGAGTGCTAACAGCAGAGCCCCCATTCCAGTCACTTAAATCCACCAGAAGGGCAGCTAACTATGGCCACAAAAACGCAAGCCAGCACCAAGGTCGCTCCACTCGCTGACCGCGTCGTCGTAAAGGCGAGCGAGGACACCGAACAGATGCGCGGCGGACTGTTCATCCC
>Ga0136846_1216720_pt1 | contig 14899 bp, 12 predicted proteins | sample HopSoiMetagenom2_FD_96841 | JGI IMG/M metagenome (GOLD analysis project Ga0136846, IMG submission 96841) | Grasslands soil microbial communities from Hopland, California, USA - 2 Assembly 2016 (version 4) | ecosystem: Environmental > Terrestrial > Soil > Grasslands | place: USA: Hopland...
CCAACGTTACCGCGAGCACGATCCAGACATAGGGATTGAGCGGATTGGCCCACAGCAGCGTCGACACCACCAGCCCGGACAGGATCATCAGCCCGCCCATCGTCGGCGTGCCGCGCTTGGTGGAAAGATGCGATTGCGGACCGTCCTCGCGGATCGGCTGACCCTTGCCCTGCTTTACGCGCAGCGCCGCGATGATGGTGGGTCCGAAGAAGAACACAAACAGAAGCGCCGTCGTCGCCGCGCCGGCGGTCCGAAACGTGATGTAGCGGAAAAGGTTGAGCGGACTGAATAGATGCGAAAAGTCCGCGAGCCACGTCAGCATACATTCATCCTTCAGCCGACGCCGGGCGCGCGCGGAAATGATCGCGCAAAGCGGCAACCAGCGGACCCATGCGGCTGCCGTTCGACCCCTTCACCATGACAATGTCGCCTCCGTGGATCGCCTCGATCACGGGTGCGTGCAGCTCGCTTGCGCGCGGCGCCCAAGCGCCACGTATCCGCTCGGGCAATGCGTCGAAAAGGTGGCGCATATGATTGCCCGCGGCGAAGACGACATCGACGGAGTTGCGTTCGATATGGTCGGCAAGGCCGCTATGCAGCGCGATGGACTGAGCCCCGAGCTCCAGCATGTCGCCGAGCACGGCGATGCGGCGGCCGACGTCGCTGACCCTCGCCGAGCCAAGCAGATCGAGCGCCGCCTGCATGGAAGCGGGATTGGCGTTGTAGCTTTCATCGATCAGCGTGATCTGACCTTCGGCAACACGCAGATTTTCGCGACGACCACGGCCCGCGGGTGCTTCGATGTAAGCAAGCGCCGCCGAGGCGCGCTCAAGATCAACGCCGGCAGCATGAGCGGCCAGCAACACCGCCAGCGAGTTCAGCGCAAAGTGTTTTCCCGGTACGCCGAGCTCGTAGGCGAAATCGCGATCCAGTATGCGCGCATGGACGCGCGAGGAGTCTTCGCTGAGTTCCAGGCCGGTGAGCCGCGCTTCCGCGTCGGCATGCTAACCAAAGCTCAGGATGCGAGTGACGGAACATTCATGCGCTCGCTCGCGCAGACGTTCGAACTGAGCATCATCACGGTTGAGGATGGCAACGCCATTCTCAACCAACCCGGAGAAAATCTCCGCCTTTGCGTCGGCGATCCCCTCGATCGATTCGAAATATTCTAGATGAACCGGCGCGATCTTGGTGATCATCGCGACATGAGGGCGAACCATACCAACGAGCGGCGTGATTTCACCGGCATGATTCATGCCGATTTCGAACACCCCGTATTCCGTATCTGCAGGCATGCGCGCCAGCGTCAGCGGCACGCCCCAGTGATTGTTGTAAGAGGCAACCGAAACATGCGTTGCGCCGGCTGTGGAACAGACGGTGCGCAGCGCCTCTTTCGTTGACGTTTTGCCGACCGAGCCGGTCACCGCGACAATATGAGCATGCGAACGGTGGCGCCCGGCGCGGCCCAGCCGCTCCAGCGCAGCCAGCGTGTCGCGCACGACGAAGCAGGCGCCCTTCCCGATGTGGGCGTCGCCATGCGCTTCGTCGATGACACAAGCCGCCGCGCCGCGCTCAAATGCGGCAGCCACGAAATCATGACCGTCATTGTTCTCGCCCTTGATGGCAAAGAAGAGCTCGCTTTTTTCCAAGGTCCGCGTATCGATCGAGACGCCGCTGACGCTCGCAGGCAGCGGGCCGCTGACGCGTGCATCGAGCACGCCGACAAGCGCAAGGCCTGTCCACAAGGGAACACTCATGCCGCGTGCTCCCTCAGTGCCTCGCGGATCGCCTCGTGGTCCGAGAAAGGTAGCACCTTGTCGCCGACGATCTGTCCCGTCTCGTGACCTTTGCCCGCAACGACCAGAACATCGCCGGCACGCAGATCGGCAACAGCTGCGGCAATAGCGGCGCGGCGGTCGCCGATTTCGATCACCTTGCTTGCTGCCACCTTTCGCGCGCCTTCGAGAATCGCGGCACGAATATCGGCGGGGCTCTCGGGGCGCGGATTTTCGTCGGTGACGACAATAAGGTCAGCCTGTCGCGCCGCGATCTCACCCATCAGCGGCCGCTTCCCGCGATCCCGGTTTCCGCCGCAGCCGAAGACGACGATCAGACGCTCGCGCGTCAGCGGACGCAGCGCGGTGAGTGCCTTCTCCAATGCATCGGGCTTGTGCGCATAATCGACAAAAATCGGCGCCCCCGCACGCGTGCCGATCAGCTCGAGCCGCCCGGGCGCGCCCTCAAGTTTTTCGAGCGCGCCGAAGACGCGCTCCGACGCATCCCCGGTGGCGATGCAGAGACCGGCGGCCACAAGCGCATTCGATGCCTGAAATGATCCGGCAAGCGGCAGACGCACGGAATGCGTTTTGCCGGCATGCTCCAGAGAAAGCCGCATGCCGAGGCCGTCCGGCTCCGTCGCCGCAAGGCGCAACGCCTCACCGTGTGTGCCGACACTCATCACCTTGAGACCGCGCTTCTCGCAGGCAGCGATCACTTTTGCGGCGACGTCGCTATCGGCATCGACAATTGCCGGCTGACCCGGCCTCAACAAGACTTCGAACATTCTCAGTTTGGCCGCGAGATAATCCTCCAGCGAGGCGTGATAATCGAGATGATCGCGCGAAAGGTTGGTGAAAGCTCCGGCGCTGAGTCGCACGCCATCGAGCCGGCGTTGCTCCAGGCCGTGCGAGGATGCCTCCATCGCGAGATGCGTCACGCCCTCATCCGCAAGTTTCTGCAGCGTCTCGTGCAGTGTCACGGGATCAGGTGTTGTCAGCGAGCCATGTACGGTTCGCCAAGGTGCAACGATGCCGATCGTGCCGAGCGATGCCGCGGCATGACCGAGCGATGCCCACATCTGCCGCACGAACGCGGCAACCGAAGTCTTGCCGCTAGTACCCGTGACGGCAACGATCGACTCGGGCTGCCGGGGATAAAGCGCCGCTACGGCTTGCGACAGCGCGGCGCGCACGTCCGTCACGACGACATTCGCGATACCCGGCCTTGCCGACTGAAAGGGCCGCTCGGAAACGACCGCTACGGCACCACGCGCGATCGCTTCATCGGCAAATACAAGCCCATCCGCCTTCGTGCCTGGCACCGCAAAAAAGGCCGAGCCCGGCACGGCCTTGCGGCTGTCCGCCGTGACAGTGCCTACATCCTGCATGAGTTCCCCCGCGCCCGGGAGGGCGGGCAGAAGATCGCGAAGGCGCATCAATGCCCTCCGTGGGTCGCCGCCGCAGGCACATTGGCCATGCCGTAGCCGAGCTTGGCCAGCAGCGGGAAAGGCTGCACCGGCGGATCGAAACGCGGCGGCAGGCCGAAAAGCGGACCGAGCCGCTCGATGACGCGGCCGGTTACGGCGCCTGCATTGTAGGCTGCCGTATGATACCCGCCGTCCTGAGGCAAGCCCTGCGGCTCGTCGAACAGGACGAGAATGAGGTATTTCGGCTTGTCGGCGGGTGCGATCGCCATGAAGGTCGTGAACACCTTGTCCTTCGAATAGTGCCCGTGCACGATCTTGTCGGCAGTGCCGGTTTTGCCGCCGATGTAATACCCCGGAATATTGGCGAGTTTCGCGGAGCCGATCTCCGCGTTGAGGCGCAGGAGGTAGCGCATGGATTCGCTGACCTCGGGACGCACCACGCGAACTGCGTCCTTCTGCGCTTCAGCTTCGCCGCGCTTCAAAAATGTCGGCTTCATCATCATGCCGCCATTGACCAGCGCGCCGACCGCCATCAGTGCCTGGAGAGGTGCGACATTGAGACCCTGCCCGAAGGCGATGGTCATCGTGTTGAGTTCGCTCCAGCGCTTCGGAACGAGCGGCTCGGCATTTTCCGGCAGTTCGGTGCGCAGCCGATCGAGCTGACCCATCCTTTTCAGGAAGGCCTTGTGTCCTTCGACACCGACCATCAGCGCCATGCGCGCCGTGCCGATGTTGGACGAATGCGTGAAAACTTCCGGCACGGTGAGGATACGATGCGTGGCGTGGAAATCGTGGATGGTGAAGCGGCCGAAACGCAGGGATTGGCGCGCGTCTACGCTTGAGCGCAAAGTCACCTTATTGAGCTCGAGCGCCATGGCGATCGAAATCGCCTTGAAGGTTGAGCCCATTTCATAAACACCGACCGCCAGCCGGTTGATGTGCAGCGGATCGAGTGCGTCGGCGGGATTGTTCGGGTCGTAATCCGGAAGGGAGGCAAGGGCGACGACTTCTCCCGTATTCACGTCGAGGATCGCGCCGGCGCCGGCTTTCGCGCGATATTTTTCGATGCCTTTGGCGATCTCGTCGCGTAGCCCGTGCGTGAGTCGCAGGTCAAGCGAAAGCTGGATCGGCTTCAAACCATCCGGCGTCAGATTGAGGCCGGCATTGTGCAGATCGGCGAGCCCCTGCCCATCGATATATTTTTCGATTCCGGCGATCCCGACATTGTCGAGATTGGCGAAGCCGAGCACATGCGCCGCGATTGGACCGTTCGGGTAAACGCGTTTGTTCTCAGGCAAGAAGCCGACCCCGGGAAGGCCGAGATGATAGACTTCCTGCTGCTGTTTGGGCGTGATGCCGCGCTTCACCCAGACGAAGCCCTTACGCGATGCAAGCCGGTCGCGAAGTTCACGCGCATTGACGTCCGGCAGCACCGCGGTGAGCAACTCCGTCGCTTCGTCCTTATCGATGATGCGCCGAGGCTCGGCGAAAACAGACATCACCTTCACGTCGGTGGCAAGGACTTCGCCGTTGCGGTCGAGAATGTCGGGACGCGCTCCGGAAAGCGCGTCCGCCGCGGCGCGACGAATGCTTTGCGGGTCCGGCTTGAAGCCGAGATAAATCAGCCGGGCATTGATCGTGGCGAAGAGGCAAACAAAGCTGAGCGCGATAATGCGAATGCGGCCGCGACCTTTGTCGAGATTCGTCGAGAATAAGCGTTTGAAGAACCTCCCCAACGAGCGATGCTGCGGCGGCACGGCAACTGACGCGTCTTCGGCGATCGATTCCACTTCAGGCGCGCGCATCGTCATCGCACAGCCCCGGGAGTCGCTGTCGAGGACGGAGCGCTTTTGCCGCGCGGCGTGTTCGTCGGCTCGCCAAGACCGAGGGTCTCGAGTTTCCGTCCGATCGTGTCGACACGTACCGCCTTGTCGACAATGGCATTTGCCGACACAATTTCCGTGAGCGAAAGCGGCTGCAGGTCGAGATATTTGGTCGCAAGTTCCTGAATGCGCTCGGGGCGTGCGAGATGCGCCCATTCGGCACGCAGCACGCCGATTGCGTCGCGCTCCGCCTGGATTTCGTGCTTCAGCTTGTTAATCTGCTCGGCGCGATAGATCGTTTCGTACTTGATCGTATAGGCGTAGACGGCGGAGCCGACCAAAGCCGCGATCGCAAAAATGTTGAGAAGACGGATCATCTGCGACCGCTCCTTGCGCGATCCGGCAGGGATGCGAGTTTCCGAAGCGCAGTATCGGGCTCCTGCGGGGGCGCGCTGGTACGAATGCCGAAGCGCAACTTGGCCGATCGCGCGCGCGGATTTGCCGCAATTTCCGTTGCGTCGGGCAGGATCGGCTGACGATCAGGCACGATAAAAGTTGGCTCCGCCGGTGCGATTTCTCCCGGGAGCAGCCGCGAGGCTGCACGCCCGCGTCCGGAACGGGTGGCGAAGAATTGCTTGGCGATACGATCTTCCAACGAATGGAAGGTGACCACAACCAAGCGGTTTTCAGCTTTCAGAACGCGCTCTGCCGATTCCAATGCGCGGACGAGTTCCCCGAGTTCGTCGTTCACTGCAATACGCAACGCCTGGAAGGTGCGTGTTGCAGGATGAATGTCGGTCGGCTTGTGCGGCACAATGCGCCCGACAAGATCCGCCAATGCCTTTGTCGACGTGAACGGCGTCGACTTGCGATCGCTGACGATGGCGCGCGCGATTTTCCGCGCCAGACGTTCTTCGCCATAGTGGAAGAGAATGTCGGCAAGATGCACCTCATCCGCTTCGTTGATGAGATCGGCGGCGCTCCTGCCGCTTTTCTCCATGCGCATGTCGAGCGGTCCGTCGAATCGGAAGGAAAATCCGCGCTCGGCCTTGTCGAGCTGCAGCGACGAGACGCCGATGTCGAGAACGATTCCGTCGAAGGCGCCGAGACTCGCGGCTTCAGCGGCTTCACCTAGATCGCCGAAGCGCGTCTGCATCAGTTTTAGACGACCGGGAAAATCCGCGACCACGGCAGCGCCTGCCGCAATCGCGCTCGGGTCGCGATCGAGCGCGATCACCCGCGTCTCCTCGGTCGCAAGGATTGCCTGCGTATAGCCGCCTGCTCCGAAGGTCGCATCGAGATAGAGACCGCCCGGCTTGACGGCGAGCGCTTCGATGGCGCGCTCGCGGAGCACGGGAAGGTGTCGGGCCGGTCCACCAGCAGCGCCTGGAGGAGCGGCGCTGCGGCCCTTGTTCATTCCCGTGCTCCTCGCGGCGCTTGCGCATCGGCCGCGGATCGGGTGCCGATTTGCCTCCGCATTGTGCGCAACCTCGCTTTGGCCTCGTCGAGGTGCAAACGAAAGCGGCTCGGCTCCCAAATTTGGAATTTGTGTCCCAGTCCGACGAAGAGAGCACCCGAGGAAATCCCCGTATGCGCCTTCGCCGCCTCGCTGAGACTGATCCGCCCCTCCGGATCGACCTTGAGGATCTCGCTCGTGCCCATCAGCGCGGTCGAGAAAATGTCGCGTTCCAGCGAGTAGGGCGGATGCATTTCGAGAAAGGTGTCGATCTCCTTCAACAGCGCATTGCCACCACAATCGAGTGCCGCCGCGTCCAGCGAGGGGTGGACATAGAGATCTTCGAACCCATCCCGCATGAGAACCGAGCGGAACGGCGCCGGGATCGAAACGCGGCCCTTGGCGTCGAGCTTGTTCAAAAAGTGCGAGACGAAACGATCTAAGCCGCCCACCCGAACGCCCACGCGAAAGCAGCACGCGATCCGCCCCGCTCAGGGTGCCCTGGAGGCGTGCGTCGCCGCTCGCCCGGAAGGCGGCGAGCGACGGATGCCCGGCAAGGACTCGACACGGGATGATTTGGGATAGCATGGGAAAGCTTGGGCGTCAACGTACACGCCGCGTTTCGCCTACAGCTTTGCGGCACAATCTATTAAGCTTTGCTAAGGTTAAAGGCGGGTTGATGAATCCATCCTACACGGGGGTCTTCTCTGTCTCAGGTGCCGCGAAACAGTGCCAGCCGGCCTATAAGCCGGGTTATGTATGGCGCATGGCTAGCGCGTGATGGCCATTCCTCTGCGACGGCCGTTGCCGGTCGCCTCAAGCAACCAACCCAGGCGAGAGCCCAGAGACGGGCCTGGGCCTTGTGGCCCCTCGCCTCTATTCGGTCTTGCTCCCGGTGGGGCTTGCCGTGCCGCGGACGTTGCCGCCCGCGCGGTGCGCTCTTACCGCACCATTTCACCCTTACCGATGGGCTTTGCAGCTTACCGGCGGTATCTTTTCTGTGGCGCTTTCCCTGAGGTCACCCTCGCCGGACGTTATCCGGCACCGTGTCTCCGTGGAGCCCGGACTTTCCTCTGCTTCCGCAGCGGCCATCCGGCCGGCTGGCAGAGTGGGCTTAGGAGGGTTCTGGAGAGGGGTCAACTCAAGCCGAAGTGAGGGCGTCGGCACGTCACTTCCGCGCGACACTCCGCGAGCTTCTGTCGCGAGGGGATTTACGGTCGTGCCCGAATGAGCCACTGAGGGCTGCCCCCCGACTTCTCCCTTGATTCGAAAGAAGAGCTTATGTTCCGTGCCGCTTCCCAACGCGTGCAGATGAGCCGGGGCATGGGCCGATCCACCGTCCACGAATTCCTGCCCGACAGCCGCATCGGCGTGCGCCCGCACCTCTCCCCGAACCACAACGAGCGGAAGGGTAGGCCGATCGACTCGATCATCCTGCACTATACCGGCATGGAAAGCGCCGACGCCGCGCTCGACCTTCTCTGCGATCCGGCCCAGGAGGTCTCCTCACATTACCTCGTCAGCGCCGATGGCGAGGCCTTCCAGCTGGTGCCGGAAGGCCGTCGCGCCTGGCACGCCGGCCGCGGCACCTGGGCGGGCGAAACGGACATGAATGCCCGCTCGATCGGGATCGAGATGGCCAATGCCGGGCACAAATACGGGGCACCGCCTTTCGAGGATGCGCAGATCGAGACCGTGATCGCCCTCTGCACGGACATCGCCGCCCGGCATCGGATTTCGCCGACGCGCGTCCTCGGCCATTCAGACATTGCGGTCGGCCGCAAAATCGACCCGGGCGAGATCTTTCCATGGCAGCGATTGGCTGCTGCGGGTGTCGGCCATTGGGTCGAGCCGGCGCCGCTGGGGACAGAGGGGCGCTCGCTCCAGCACGACGATTGCGGGCCGGATGTCGCCGAGTTGCAGCAATGGCTCGCCGATTACGGCTACGGCATCGCCGTCACCGGCACGTATGATGATGCCACTTCGATAGTCGTCACCGCCTTCCAGCGGCATTTCCGGCCGGCGCTGGTGCATGGCATTGCCGACCCGTCCACGCGCGATACGCTTGCTCGCTTAGTGGCCACGCCGCCCGCATTTTGAGCGTCGCTGCGGGGGAACCACGGATGTAACGGCCACGTTCTCTCCCCACATCATGTTAAAGTCTGCTCGCACCCACAGACACTGCTTGTGAGGGGTCTATGCTGATCCGGGTCGGTTTCGACATCGCGTTTTCATGCCCGCAGCCGGTCGCGACTGTGCTTAAGCTTGGCATCGAGCGCGGTCGCGCACGCGATCTCCTCAAGCCGGACACGATCCGCACCCAGCCGAATGTCCCGCTGCGCGAATTCACGGATTCGTTCGGCAATCGCTGCACGCGATTGATTTCGCCCGCCGGCGTAACGCGCCTCAAAACCGAGGCGATCGTACGCGACAGCGGCGATGTGGACGAAGTCAATGTCGAGGCCCGCGAAGTGCCGGTGCAGGAACTGCCGGATGAGGCGCTGCGCTATCTCGGGGGTAGCCGGTATTGCGAGGTCGACAAGCTCGGCAGTTTCGCCTGGTCGCAATTCGGCAACGTGAAACCTGGCTGGACGCGCGTGCAGGCGATTTTCGATTTCGTCCACAATCATCTCGAATTCGGCTACCCGCATGCGCGCCCGACGCGCACCGCTGTGGAGGGTTTGGAAGAGCGGCTCGGTGTCTGCCGCGACTTCACGCATCTCTCCATCGCGCTCTGCCGGGCCATGAACATTCCCGCGCGCTATTGCAACGGCTATCTCGGAGATATCGGCGTACCGCTCGATCCCGCGCCGATGGACTTCAACGCCTGGACGGAAGTTTTTCTCGACGGGCGCTGGTACACGTTCGACGCACGCCACAACGTGCCGCGCATCGGCCGTATCGTCATCTCGCGCGGGCTCGATGCCGCCGACATCCCGATGATCCACACTTTTGGGCCGCACTGGCTGCAGGAGTTCACTGTGATCACGGAAGAAATCGCCGAAGAAGCGCAGGCGAAGGCGGCGTAATCGTTAGGGCTGGACCGCGCGCCCCCCGGCGCGCATCCAATCGCAGCAGCCCATTGCGCACCAGCAGGTGCGCGGTCCAAACCTCATTACGCAGCCACCTTATACACCGCCGGATCATAGTTGAGGATCGGTGCGAGCCAGCGCTCGATCTCGGCAATGCTCATGCCTTTGCGCCGCGCGTAATCCTCGACTTGGTCTCGCTCGACCTTGGCGACGCCGAAATAATGCGCTTCGGGATGCGACAGATAAAGTCCGGCGACGGACGAGCCCGGCCACATCGCGTAGCTCTCGGTGAGCGTTACGCTGGTGCGTTTTTCCGCCTCGAGCAAGCGGAATAGCGTCGCCTTCTCCGTATGATCGGGCTGCGCGGGGTAGCCGGGCGCCGGGCGGATGCCGCGATAATCCTCGGCGACGCGCTGCTCGTTCGTCAGCGCTTCGCCGGGTGCATAGGCCCAGAATTCCCGCCGCACGCGCTCATGCATGCGCTCGGCCAAAGCTTCGGCCAAGCGGTCAGCGAGCGCCTTGACCAGGATCGAGCGGTAATCGTCGTTATCACGCGCAAAACGAGCCGAAATCTTTTCCTCTTCCGCGCCTGACGTGACGACGAAGCCGCCGATATAGTCCGGCTTGCCGCTGTCGAGCGGCGCAACAAAATCGGCAAGCGCCAGATTGGCCTTGCCTTCGGCGCGTTTCGACAGCTGCTGGCGCAGCGTGAAGAACGTTGCGAGTTCGTCGCTGCGTGATTCGCCTGTGAACAGCCTGACATCGTCACCGACCGCATTTGCCGGCCAGAAGCCGATCACCGCTTTCGGATTGAACCAACGCTCTTCCACTATGCGCGTGAGCATCGCTTGCGCATCGTCGTAGAGCTGGCGTGCCGCCGCACCCTGTTTCTCGTCTTGGAGCAGAGCGGGGAAACGGCCCTTCAATTCCCAGGTCTGGAAGAACGGCGTCCAATCGATATAGGGCACCAATTCCGCGACATCATAGGTGCGGAACACGCGCGTGCCTAAAAATGTCGGGCGCGGCGGATCGTAACTCGCCCAATCCGTCTTGAACTTGTTATCTCGGGCGCGGGCGAGGGGCAGGCGCTGCTTGTCGGCCTCGGCGCGGCGATGCGCGTCCGCGACTTTCGCGTATTCCTTGCGGACCTGCTCGACATATTGAGGACGAACTTCTTTCGAGAGCAGCGCCTGGGCGACTCCGACCGCGCGGCTCGCATCGGTCACGTAGACCGCTTGGCCGCGGGCATAATTCGGATGAATTTTTACGGCCGTGTGGACGCGGCTGGTGGTGGCACCGCCGATCAACAGCGGCATGTCGAAGCCTTCGCGCTCCATTTCGGACGCGACGAAACACATCTCATCCAGCGACGGCGTGATCAAGCCGGAGAGGCCGATCGCATCCACCTTCTCTCTTTTCGCGGTCTCCAGAATCTTCGACGAAGGCACCATGACCCCAAGATCCAGAATCTCGTAATTGTTGCAGCCGAGCACGACGCCGACGATGTTCTTGCCGATGTCGTGCACGTCGCCCTTGACGGTCGCCATCAATATCTTGCCGTTTGACTTGCGCGCACCGCTCTCCTTCTGCGCCTCGATGAACGGCGTCAGATAAGCGACCGCCTGTTTCATCACGCGCGCCGACTTGACGACCTGCGGCAGAAACATCTTGCCTTGCCCGAAGAGATCGCCGACGACATTCATGCCGGCCATCAGCGGGCCTTCAATCACATCGAGCGGCCGTGTCGATTGCGCGCGCGCTTCTTCGACGTCCGCCTCGATATAATCGGTGATGCCGTTGACGAGCGCGTGTTCGAGCCGCTTCTCGACGGGACCGCTCCGCCACGCCTCGTTCTTGACTTCGCTCTTGCCTGCCTGCTCGCGGAATTTTTCGGCAATCGCCAACAGCCGCTCGGTCGCATCCGGGCGCTTGTTGAGAACGACGTTCTCACAAGCCTCACGCAATTCCGGATCGATATTTTCATAGACGCCGAGCTGGCCGGCATTGACGATGCCCATATCCATCCCGGCCTTGATCGCGTGCATGAGGAACACGGTATGCATCGCCTCGCGTACCGGCTCGTTGCCGCGGAACGAGAAGGACAGGTTCGAGACGCCGCCGGATATATGCACATGCGGCAGGCTCGCACGGATTTCGCGCGTCGCCTCGATGAAGTCGACGCCGTAATTGTTGTGCTCGTCGATGCCTGTCGCCACCGCGAAAATATTCGGATCGAAGATGATGTCTTCCGGCGCGAACCCCACCTCTTCCGTCAATATGCGATAAGCGCGCGTGCAAATCGCGATCTTGCGCTCGCGCGTGTCGGCTTGGCCCTGCTCGTCGAAGGCCATGACGACCACCGCCGCGCCGTAGCGCATCACCGTGCGCGCATGATCGATGAACGCCGCCTCGCCTTCCTTCAGCGAGATCGAATTGACGATCGGCTTTCCCTGCACGCATTTCAGCCCTGCCTCGATCACCTCGAATTTCGAGGAATCGATCATCACCGGCACGCGCGCGATATCGGGCTCGGCCGCGACGAGGTGCAGGAATTCCTTCATTGCCTTGGCGGAATCAAGTAGGCCTTCGTCCATGTTGACGTCGATTACCTGCGCACCGTTGGCGACCTGATCGCGCGCGACGTCGAGCGCTGCCGGGAATTCCCCATTCTTGATCAGCTTCCTGAACTTCGCCGAGCCGGTGACGTTCGTGCGTTCGCCGACGTTGACGAACGGAATGTCCGGGTTGAGCGTGAACGGCTCGAGACCCGAGAGCCGCAGCCGGCGCTCGAAACTCGGCACCTTGCGCGGCGCAAGTCCGGCGACACGCTCGGCAATGGCGCGGATGTGATCGGGTGTCGTGCCACAGCAGCCGCCCACAATATTGACGAGACCGGAATCGGCGAACTCGCCGATGAGCGAGGCCATATATTCCGGGCTCTCGTCGTAGAGGCCGAACTCGTTGGGAAGCCCGGCATTAGGATAGGCACAGACGAGCGTATCGGCGACGCGCGAAATCTCGGCTAAATGCGCGCGCATCTCGCGGGCGCCGAGCGCGCAATTCAAGCCGATCGAGAACGGTTTAGCGTGACGCAGCGAATGCCAGAATGCTTCCGGCGTCTGGCCCGACAGCGTGCGGCCGGAAAGATCGGTGATCGTGCCGGAAATCATCATCGGCAGCCGCGTGCCGGTTTCCGCGAACACTTCCTCGAACGCGAACAAAGCCGCCTTGGCGTTCAAAGTGTCGAAAATCGTCTCAAGCAAGAGAATATCGGCGCCGCCTTCGATGAGCCCACGCACCGCTTCGGCATAGGCGAGCCTCAGATCATCGAAACTGACGGCGCGGAAACCGGGATTGCTGACGTCCGGCGAGATCGACGCGGTGCGGTTCGTCGGTCCGAGCGCGCCGGCAACGAAACGGCGGCGGCCGTCCTGCGCCTCCGCGAGCGCCGCGGCTTCTTTCGCCAGCCGCGCACCGTCGCGATTGAGCTCGCGCACGATCTCTTCCATGCCGTAATCGGCTTGCGCGATCGCAGTGGAAGAGAACGTGTTCGTCGCGACGATATCTGCGCCCGCCTGGAAATAGGCGAGATGAATGTCGCGGATAGCATCGGGCTGGGTCAGGATTAAAAGATCGTTGTTACCGCGAACATCCTGCTTCCAATCGACAAATCGCGTACCTCGAAACTGCGCTTCGTCATAGCGTAGGCCTTGAATCATGGTGCCCATCGCGCCGTCGAGCACAAGAATGCGCTCGCGTGCAGCGACTTCGAGTTCCTGGAGGATTTTTTCTGACATACTTAGGCTGCCTCCGCCGCCTGTGGCGCGCTCTGCTTGGGCCGCAGACCCAAGAGATGGCAGATCGCGTACACGAGATCGGCGCGGTTCATTGTGTAGAAATGGAAGTCGGTGACGCCGCGGTCAACGAGACCGAGCACCTGCTCTGCCGCTATCGCCGCCGCGATCAAGCGCCGCGTTGCCGAATCGTGATCGAGTCCCTCAAAGCGATCGGCGAGCCACTGCGGTACGCTGGCGCCGGCCCGCTTGGCGAAGTTTGCGGTCTGCTTAAAGTTTTGCACCGGCACAATGCCGGGGACGATGGGGATGGTAACGCCGCGATAGCGTGCGCGATCGAGAAAACGTAGATAGCAATCGTTCTCAAAGAAGAATTGCGTAATGGCGCGCGTCGCGCCGGCATCGACCTTCGCTTTCAGCACATCGATGTCGAAATCGAGGGATGATGATTCCGGATGTTTTTCGGGATAGGCGGAGACTGACACCTCGAACCCGCCGATGCGGCGAATGCCGGCGACGAGCTCCGTAGAATTCCCGTAACCTTGCGGGTGCGGCGTGAATGTGCTGCCGATGCCGCCTTGCGGATCGCCGCGCAGTGCCACGATGTGGCGAACGCCGGCCGCGTGATAGCCGCGCACGACATCGTCGATCTCGTCGCGGGTCGCGGCGACGCAAGTCAGATGCGCGGCGGGCGCGATGTCGGTGTCGCGCACCAGGCGCTCGACCGTCGCATGCGTGCGCTCGCGCGTCGAACCGCCGGCGCCATACGTGACGGAGACGAAGCGCGGTTGCAGCGGCGCCAAGCGGCCGATTGCTTCCCACAGGTTGGCCTCCATCTCTTCGCTTTTCGGCGGGAAGAACTCGAAGGAAACGCTGATCTCGCCGCGCGCGCCGCGGCTTGGAAGTGTGGCGATGGACATCAGGCAACCTCGCGCTGCGTAACTGGAACAGGATCGGCTTCAACGCGGCGGTCGCGGGCAAGCCAAAGTGAGACAGTGAGCTTGCCGCCCTCGCCCGGCAGCGGCGGCAGATCGCGATGAATGGCGAGGTCAAGCGAGGCCTCGTCGAGATATGTCGCGATCTCGTCGTGACCGAAGCCGAGGCGTCGATGTGCGTGACTGTCACGCAACACCTCTTCCATATGGGGCGCAAAATCGACGACGAGCAGACGACCACCGGGGCGCAACACGCGCGCCGCTTCGCGCAACGCGCGGCCGGGATCGTCTAGGTAATGCAGCACCTGGTGCAGCACGACGAGATCGTATCCGTTGCGCTCCACGGGAACCGCGTAGATGTCGCCCTGCCGGAGCTGCACGTTCCGCAATCCCGCTCGTTCTAGCCGGGCCCGAGCGACGGCGAGCATGGCAGGCGACTGGTCGATGCCGACCGCCCGCTCGGCCAGCGCTGCGAGCAGTTCCAGCATACGTCCGGTCCCGGTGCCGAGGTCGAGGAGCGCATGGACGGGGCTCGGCCCGATTAGATCCCGCAGTGCCGTCTCCACCCGCTCTTCCGGTACGTGAAGCGCGCGAATGCGATCCCAGTTCGGCGCCTGCGCCGCAAAGTAACGCGCCGCCTGGTCGGCGCGGGCG